>Ga0058702_10000821_pt1 | contig 12244 bp, 15 predicted proteins | sample AgamicOrSfe_FD_83781 | JGI IMG/M metagenome (GOLD analysis project Ga0058702, IMG submission 83781) | Agave microbial communities from Guanajuato, Mexico - Or.Sf.e | ecosystem: Host-associated > Plants > Phyllosphere > Phylloplane/Leaf | place: Guanajuato, Mexico | collected 2012-05-30
TAGTAGATCTCCCTACCTTTTTAAGACTTTAGTAAAAGCCCGTAGAAATTAAAAAAAAAGTAGAAAGTCTTTCTACGGGCCTCACCTCGTATATATATATAATATTTAGAAGATAGTAGAAAGACTATATAAAAGTCTAAATCTAATCTAATAGATATAACTTCTAAAGTCTAGTAATATGCCGCTCTATGAGGCTATTGGTAACATGGAACGTCGGTCGCAAGTAGCTACGGAGCATGTTTGATGCTCAGCACTGAAATGCGACCCCTTCCCGTTTGACCTCTGCTGTTCCGCCTCCAGCAAATCCCGTCCCCTCACTGGCCACATCAAACAATCCTCTCTCCTTCTCTGCTTCTTCATTTGCGCCCTTTTTCTTCGTCTTATTCTTGCTCTTTGACTCACCCGCCTTCACCTGCGGCGTGACATCCTCCCTGCATACGAAACATAGTATCGTGCTTCCTGCATTTGCTAGCGGGTCTTCCCAAGCATGTTCCCCAGCTGCTGCACCGAGCATAAATTTCTCGACACAGGAGCCGCACAATACATGGCCACAGGGCTTGAGTAGAATTGCCTTTGAGGCATTTGACAGAGCTCGCGAGCATGACGGGCAACTCCTGGTGCAGCCAGTCCCAGTATTTGTCGCAACCGAGGCTGCGGGCTCCAGCTTTGATGTATCTGCACCATCGGTTTCTCCGGAAAAGTGCACTGCTGTCAAGGACTTCAGCGATATTGGGTGTGGCGTTCGAAGCGTGCTCCCTGGACATAACGGTTGCATCTTCTTCAATTTCGCAGCATCCACACTGTTGACGTCCACGCTCTCGCCCGCCCCGCCTATCTGGCTTGGTATCCAGAAGCTCGAAGATCCCTTGCTCTCAGCTTCCTGCTCATCCGCAAGCACTCTCCGCGCCTTGAGACGGTCTGCATCAGCGATACGTGCTAGCTCTGCTTCGTCGAATTCGAACTTCCGCTTCCGTGTCTTTATGCCGCGAACTGCACTGCCGGACGTCACGGGCACATCTTCCTCTACATTCACTTTGGCTCCATCTCTGCCTATGACACGCCGCTGGCCATTGATACGGACTTCTGGTAGCTTGACATTGAGTCCTGCCTGGAGACGTTCAAACTCATCAACAGCCCGCAGCCGTGCCTGTTCGTCCTGCACCCGTTGCGACTCTTCTGATTCGACACGTGCAGCCTCGGACCGCAATGCCAGACGCTTGATATCTTGCTTCTGTGCTAATAGATTCGCTATAGCGCACTCGCGACAGAAGATGTGTGTTGTGGGTCGTGCTGGTAGCTTCGCTCTTGGATCAGTCGTTGCTGTAGCTGATGGGGAAGTAGGCTGAGCAAGAACAATCGCTGTAATGGACGTTGAGGTACTGGTAGTAATGGGACAGCCGGAGCAGGCGACCGGATCGAAGGCTGGCAGGAGGCACAGCTGGCAAGAGCCGAAAGGGAGGAACGACTCGCGGCTCAAGCGGGAGGACTGCGAGCCCCAATTGTTCCGGGAGAGTGCACGCTCGTGATTTGTGAAAAAGGCTATCAATGCATCAGAGTCTGTAAAGTCTGTACCGAGGGGAATTCCTGAATTGCCTACCGCGTGAAGTATTACGCTTGCTGTGCGACATGTTCGAGACTAGGGGGAGGAAGGAGTAGGATAAAGATGATGTTGTCATTCGCCGATCCACTTTTTCTGGTAAGCAGTGTCCGGGACGAAGTCCGCCGACGTGTTCTTTCTTGGTTTCACACTGGTTTGTTGATGTACAGGATACAGTCGAAACATCAAGTCCTCCCCGACGTCAGCACGCATCCATATGCAGCCAACAATGTCTTGTAGATGACCTGGAACCAAGATTACACCACCTCACTGTGTCCCTAACGCATGATGTTATCGAAATCGGAACCACCCGCATCAGAGTCACATAGTCCCCAACAACCGCCAATACCAGCATCACCGACTCTAGCATGGCGCGCCGGGTCGGCGTTCGTCATGGGGACTGTTGGTGCCATAGTGCGGAGTTTCACGTACGGTTTGAGTTACCCACAGGTCAATGGACTGGATAACTTCCTCAAGATACTGGATGAACGGATCGACGTTGACAAGAGACAAAGAGGCTTGATCACCGGTAAGAGGACCGATGTTGATGACCGAGAAACCGACATCTGCTGATATAGTCCTGTCACGTAGTGTCAAACCATGTCAGCATGTAAGTATGTAGGAGTGCGTCTGCAACTCTGCATACCAGGACTAAGACGATGTACTCCAGCATCGACGACCCTTTGATGTGGGGTGTGCTTCCATTCAAATATCTGTTCTCACCACAGACAATGCGATGGGGCCTCGGCAGTCATGATTTGTGCTATATGAACGCGTACGTGTTTCGTGTATAAGCAAGATGTGTGCCAGGTATGCTGAATGATAGGCAGTTTCACGTCAAAATTCTTCATGCTCGGTCAAGTCCTTCCGGCCCATCGAGCTGCCTATTCGCAATATGGCGGTCTCTTCCAGCCTACCATGACACAGGCAATTCGTCTGCTGTCGGCCCAGCCATTTAGTAAATCGTCACAAGCCTCACCACCTGCACCATATCCACCACTAACAACCCTACCGCCTTACGACCTTGTTGACCCTTTTACGAATGCCTCCCTATTCTACAGCACAAATCACTTCGACCTCGTACACTCCCCCTCTGCATACCTGAGTCGACGACATGCCTGGGTACACATCTTTCCCGAGGGCAAGATCCATCAGCATGAGGACAAGATAATGCGTTATTTTAAATGGGGTGTATCTCGCCTCATACTCGAATCGGAACCAGCACCGACCTTTGTGCCGGTATACATCGAGGGCATGGATCAGGTCTACCACGAGAGTCGAGAATTTCCCAGGCCATTACCCAGGCCGGGGAAGGAGTTGGCAGTCACATTTGGCAACGCGATAGAGACCGACCAGGGCATTTTTGGTGAGATGAGGAGAAGGTGGCAGGATATAGTAAGCAGGGAGCAAGCAAATGATCCGGAGGCAGGCCGGCACATGGGAGTTCTGACGGAGAATCTGAAATATAGCGAGGAGGCGAGAGAGTTAAGGATGGAGTGCACGATGAAAGTGCGCGACGAAATCATCAAACTGAGACGCAGTCGTGGACTTCCTGATGAAGATCCGAAGAACTCGCTTGTTGCAACATGGCGTGCTGAAGGTGGCACGGGCCAAAGGGAAGGGCAGATGGCTGACGGGTCTTGGGTGAAGGACACCTGATACGTTGTTAATGATACTGGTAAGGGTGAATTGACCCGCGATATTGCACTTCTTTCCACAGCCGCAGACTTTGTCAGATTAGATCAAGTAATTTTGCCTTCATCGGCATCTTCAAGCCCCAGGTGTTTTGTGCCTCGAAACCACGGCCGGAAAAATGTTCGTTGAGGCCGAAACCACACCTACATCGTGGACCAGGTTAAGGAGGCAATCAAACCACTGGAGAGTAGTCTTGACGATGCCATCTGGCACTCTTTTATCGTCATTCGCCGTCTTATGGTAGGAGGTAGTGGATGTGGAAAGCATGGGGCTCACGGGGCTCACGAGGTTGACCACGACGCTACAACGCAGCACATTGCTCTGAGGAAGCCAGTGGCATGTATAGAAGACTTTATATTGGTGTTGATATGGTATCGGTGTTCGAACTCGGCGGTGTAGTGTAGAGTACTGTAGCGGTGGGTGGGTGGTTGATGTAATTTAGTTGAGAGTGAAAATCAGATAATCGAGCAAAATACCAATCGAAGATATCAAAGTGGAGACGGCGGGAAAGGCCAGGTTTGGTTGTCGATCTAGTTCCTTGCCAAGCGCCGTCCGGCCATACATAAGGTTCGCTTGCCCCTGCCCCACGATCCGGCCGAAAAAGTCCAAAGCAGCACTCGAAGTCATCGTCACATGCCAGTTACGCTGCTTCTCAAGAACCTGTAAGTCCATCAAGCCCGAACAATAGCAAGGCTCAGAGGTGCCGCCCTCAATCGCAGTGCATCAGACGCGTCTGAAGGCTGTAGAGTATTGCTGGTCGTCACTTGCGACGCGTCACTGGTGCTTGGGATCACGTTCCAGCGCGCTCGGCATCGAGTTCACCATAGATGGGGTCCTACGCGCCGAAATCTCCAGATTTTTCTGCATACCAATCTACGCCGGCGCAACCTTCGCAATCACAACCATACAGCTGCGACTCCTTTGCGCAGTCTGCCTCATATTACTCGTCGATACCACAACCGTCCTACTACCCACAACAAACCCTGCAGGTGCCTCAACATGGCCAGCAACAGCCTTTCCACGGTTTCGGTGATGGTGGTCCAACAGATCACGCCGGCTTTTCTCAGTCCAACAACGACGGCTTCCACGCCCTAGCCACAATGAAGCAAGAAGATTCTCCACGGGGTCATCCACATGAGAACGATATGTCCGGCAATGCTCATTCAACACCCGCGACAGGCCGAGGTCGAGGCAGCGGCGCATCAACATTGAAGTCGGAGCAATCTGCTGCAACCCGCATCAAGAACGATCCCCGCATACCGGCACCTGGCGAGGAAGAGGGCATAGAAGTCAAGACGAAATTTCCAGTGGCACGCATCAAGCGTATAGTCCAAGCGGATGAGGATGTTGGAAAGGTCGCTCAGGTTACACCAGTGGTCATCTGTAAGTGGACATGCTCGTGGCTATATCTAGGTCTTGATAACTGATGTTCAACGCAGCCAAGGCACTGGAGCTTTTCATGATCTCAATAACACTTTCAGCTGCAGAGGAGGCGAAGGCACGGGGCTCGAAGCGTGTGTCTGGTCACCACCTCAAGCAGGTTGTACAAAATGCGGAGCAGTTTGACTTTCTAAGAGACATTGTTGCGCGTATACCCGATGCCCCGACCAGTAAAGAAGGCAAAGGGAAAGGCGAGAACAGTGATGATGGAGAGTTTGATGAGAAGGAGAAGAAATCAAGGAAGGGCCGGCCAAGTGGGAGTGGTGGAGGGAAACGAAGGAAGCGGACCGAGCGGGAGGATAGTTGATTGTATGAATATGATTGCGTGGGATGATGAACGACATGATAGAGGCCAGCACGGCATGGCACGACGATTGTATGATGTGATGATAATAGAGAAGCAGGCCGTAGCTCGGATTCCTGCTATGATAATACACTCGACCTGTGCAGACCTGCTTGCTTGTTTCACGTGACCATTTAAGAAAAGTCGAAGCAAATTTCACACATACAGGCATCCGGGCCTATACCCGTGTTTGTTCTCTAGGTTACTCAGACATCAAGGGCGTGGCAGTGAGCGGGAAACAGCTTTGAGGTAAGAGTGGCAAGAGTGTCTGTTTTGTTTGCTTGCTGTAAAGATCGCACTTTTCTCCCGGCTAGGCATGTCCTCCACAACTCAACTGCAAGGCCTTTTGGACGCGCGGCAGTATATCTCAACCTCAATCGCCGAAGCCAATGCGTATTCGCCTTTCCACTACTATGCTCGCTCGGTCGTATACGCGAAGTTGGGTTATCCCGACCTCGCTGTTATGGATGCTTACAAGGCCCTTTTGCTTGTTGACGAAGCTGTGGATGAATCGGGCGAGTATCATGAGCAGGCTTCAAACGCTGTCGACGCATTTCTCAACACAAATCGGGACCATCGGGACCAGGACGACTTGGACCAAGAGCTTGTCATACTGAGAGAGGAGTTGAGTGCGAAAAGTCTGCCTGGCTCCGATTCCAGCGCTAGTGTAGAAACACTCGCAGAAAAGGTGCGAGTATCATTACTTCATCACCTTACCACCATCGGCTGTCTAAGGAGTGCTTATGTGTTTGTCCACCAACTTCAAAGCCATGGCTCACAATCTGTGGAAGCTGTCACAGAAATGCAGAGGTTCCTCAAGTTCACTGCGGACCACTTCAGAGAACACGGACAGGGCTTTGACCCGGAAGCTTTGGACCCGAATACTCTGCCTGATCGTGGTGTTGTCCGAAGAGAGATATACCCGTGGAACCTCCATGAGCAAGATCGCAACTCTGCCCAGGCCCTCGAAATTCTGAACAAGCAGATGATGACTGTATCTTCTAAACTTAAAGTAAAGGTTGTCGAGCTACCAGTCCTCACGAATGACCCTGGAGGTGGAGAAGTAGATTCTACAGTCAAGCAACTTGGTGTGTTCGCAACCCAGAACATTGAGCCCGGAGAAGAGATTTTTTGCGAGAGGTCCCTCCTCACAGCAAACGCACGTTTCCACGAGCCGCTGTGTGATGCCTGCAGTGGCGAGCTTCCTGCACTAGAAACAGTATCTAGAGATCAGTCTAAAGATGTGCAACCGACTGTCGCCTGTGAGGATTGTGATGATATCGTCTTCTGCAGCCAAGCCTGTCATGACCTTGCGCAGAACTCATACCACACTGCTGTATGTGGTATGGACGTCGAGTCGATCGCGAAGGAAGTTCCGCCTGCAGAGTTGGCAGACTCTCTCTATACGTTGCTACTACTGCGCTCACTAGCCATGGCACAGACACAAGAGATTCACCCGCTCGACCTTCAAGAAGTCAAGTATATCTGGGGCGACTTCGTCAAGCCTGCTGACCCGATGCTTGCTACCTCCGTCAGCACAGTCGACGAGGGCGACGCGTACTTCTTCACCTGCGAGCGAACACTCCCCTTCTCTTTCTCAGCCAACATACTTCTTCCACTTCATATGTTGGAGAAGATGGATCTAAACATTTTCGAGTCAGTCACATCAGCGAGTACGGGATCACTCGAATTTTCGGAGCTATGGGTATTGAACACTTTGTATGCCAAATTTCGTGGGACAGCTTCGGGCCGTGTCAACCCCAATGATGGAAAACCAGAAGTCGCGGCTGTTCACCCACTGTGGTGTCTCGCTAATCATAGTTGTGACCCAAATGTGCAGTGGGAATGGGCTGGCGAGATCAAGTTCACGTGTCGTAAGAAACGTGTTGCGTGGAGCAAGCAGGACCAGAAGACAACAGGAGACAATACTAAGCCGGAACGTCCTGGAGGCATCAAGAAGGACGAAGAGATACTCAATCACTACGTCGACATTCAATTGCCCGTCGCTGAGCGACGCGAATGGGGCGCTGGCGCATTAGGTGGACATTGTCTTTGCGAAAGATGTCAATTCGAAGCTGGAAACTGATTGAAAGACTAATATCATATCGATTGACACACAGATCTGGCGCCCTTCTCTCAGGATTGTCAAAACATGGCTCCGAGACGATACAACCTTCCCCGCCCTTCAAAGTGGCAGGAACTTCCGAGTCCATCTCGACGACGAGAGGCTAAGCTCTGAAGATCCATCTTGAATAGTTGAACTTCCTCGCTTTGCGCCCTTCCTGAGCTGCAAGCGTACTCTCATGGTTCTGGATGGCCTCACCTAGCTGCTGCTTAAAGCTCGCTGGGCGGCAGTCAGGAGGACAACGCGGTGCCCTAAGCTTTCCCGCAGTCACCTCTAGCCAATCCTGTCCACTAGGCATAGCATTGACCTGTTCCATCAACGATGCCACTCGACTGGCTTGTCGTAGCGGCCACTGGAAGGTGGGTTGGCTTGGCGGGGCCGGTGGCGAAGGATGTTCTCTGTTGACCAAGTCGCGCTCCAGCGGCGCATCCACGAGGAGGAGATTGTAGAGCTCACGTCTACAAATGGATTCCCTCTTTGAATCTCCCGCGGCCTGGGCACAGTCCAAGGCCTCCTCAGCAACTGTACGTTGCTGTTCAAGAGTGTGATGATATAGCTCGAAAGCCCTAGCGTAAGCTGTGGTGGACTGTACGTCGGGATATCCAGCAGAGAGTGCCATGAGTATAGCTAGTACGACAGTCAATGCTATGCCCGGACACTACGCCCAGAATACTTACTCGTGTAGGCTTTCGATCAGCTGTGAGGGTGATTTAGTTGGTGGTCTTGTGGACGTCGTGAAGATAGCGAAGCTGGATGTCACGCTCAATTAGTATAGCGCTCAGACAGGAGGTCGAAAGATCCAGCCGAGGATCACTGGCCGCGCGAATGGGTAGAGCCAGGTTCTGGTGGGTGAAGTCAATGTGAAAAGCTTACTTTAGTCGATCAAGATCCGTACGGGACATAGGCTGGTTGTCTGAAGGACGACTTGTATCGATTACTATCTAGAAAGATCACTTGGGATTGCCATTGCTTAAGTACTCCTTGGTCTTGCGCCCAGACTTACGCTCAGACTTGCTCTCACCCACTTCAGCATTATACTTCTAGGTGACGGTTCGGGTTTGACATACACACAGGTCAGGCAACTTCACGGATCATATTATTCTCCCAGAATGGGTGGTCGTGCTAGACTGGTAGGATTTGAAGGCGTGATGATCTGGTAACAATCTCGGAATTATTCTCAGCAGAAATACAATGCTGGTAAATATTGCTATCTCGAGTGACATAAGACTACGGAAATGTACACGAGTATACATATTTCCACCACTTGTTGCTCAGGGAAGCTTATTGCTAGTATTGCCTCTAGTTGTATGCACAAAGTATCAAGCGGTCGGTGGAGGAGAAGATCGGTCAAGTTCAAAAGGCGAAAGTGTGGCCTTGCAACATTACAATACAAAGCACTTATCCAGACCACTACCGAAATGGACCAGACAAATGGCTCGGGACGCAGCACAGACTTGCGATGAAAAGCACTCTTCCCACTGGCAGGGTACATGGCCGATTTCGGCATACTCATCAACGCTCGTTGGATAAGCACAGTGAAGGGGACCGAAGGCTTCAGCAGACTCGAGCATTTTGAGGAATTAATGCTGGTTATATCCTCCGCCTGTCCAGTCCTCATCGCGAATGTATACCTATCAGACTATGATATGATGCTGCCCTTACACTGTCCTTGCCTACCAGTTGTCCACTGTCATTACCGCCCGAAGCTCTGGGGCATCATTCCGAACCCACTCCCAAGACCAATATTATTCGGCGCACCGATCAGCTCTCCAGCTCCGTAGAATTGACACCAGTCATCCAGATTCAGCGTCGTTGGCACTGTAGGACCCTGGCTCATGCTGCTGTGTTGACTCATAGTCTCCTCATTTGCGGCCGCCGAGGCTGTAGCCATCTGCAACTGCGTCCACATACCGGTGTCGCCTAGATGTTGTGGTTGGTGTGAATTCTGGACTTGATGTTGTGGTTGCTGCTGCTGGGAAGGATGATGATTGTTTTGAGGTGGATAGAGACCGACTTGTGGCGTGGGCGCTTGAGGTGGTGCGTACGAGGTACGGCTGGCGGGATAAGGGTAGTTGTGTTGTGGTATCATTGATTGCTGCGGTATGTGCGAGGTCTGCCCTGACAAGGCAGGGTCAATAAAAGAAGTTTGCTGTGGTGGCGAAAATATAGGCATCGAGAGATTAGCATCGGGTGGGAAGAGCTGATCAGGCTGGAAGCTGTTCCACAGCTCTATCGGCAGGGTCGGCGAGTCGCGCGTAACGAGGAAGAGATCAGGTGGGGTTCCCGGATACGACATGCCTATTCCATGGGATGGACTGCCCGGCCGAGTTGTTGCTCGGGACGCACCCATAAAGGCATCATGACGGAAGACCTCGGGCGAATTACCTCGAGTAGCTAAAGTTGGCATTGCGGCTGTAGCTTCTCGCGAGCTTGGGATCGCCGGTGTTTGTGGTCGTGATCGTTCGTACGACATCTGTGCCGTCGAAGCACCTCCAATCATGGGATACAAGCTCGGATCGTCAAGATCTTCGTACTTTCTCTTGCTTGGGGAGTCTTTGGTGGTCTGCGGTGTGGCTTTGGCGACTGGTTGGACTGCTTGCTTCCGATGTCGATGGCCTCCTGCCCGCTGTAGTCTTTCTTCCAGATGCTTGTCACTCAATATCCAATCAAAGAGTTTGGAGACCATCTTCGCTGCCTGCCAATTCTTCGAGACTTCTTCGAGCGCAGCTCTGCAGATAGCAATTCTGTCTTGCGTAGCTGATTTGACAGTCATATTTGAGGTTCGCAGCTGGAAAACATGCATGATCAGTGCAGACATTAAGCTGTAGACGCTGTTGAAGGGTTTAGAACCTAGTATACCAGGCAGTTGAGGGTACTTACATGAAAGCCGGAGCATATCTGATCTGGTCGTGAACTTGAAGACTCTCGATGATACTGGTAATGACACCCGAAGCTTGATAGGCTATATTCCTTGAGGGATAAGGATCGGACATCTGGCCGTTCTGCATGGTCATGGCTGAGTGACCAATTGGCGGCATGTGCGCTCTATGCAGCAAGCAAAGCGTGGTACTGTACGCATGTTAGCTTTCTACGACGGCGGTTCGAGATGCTGTCATGAGCATACTAGTAGTTGACGTGCAAAAGTGCAGCCCAGAAGTGGTGATGGGGCTTATCCCAGATGATCTCTTTGGGGCAGCTTTGTCGCCAATCCGCCAGTGCCATGTCACTGGCAGTCAGGTCCAGGGCATTATTTCGCCTGCCTCGCGATGCGACCGAGTATTGTTGTGATAGCACAAGCCCCATGATTTCCGTCAGCTTAATGTAGTTGAGGAAGAATTGGACGTGAACAGGGTCTGGAGGTGGATCTGAGGTACGATCAGCCTCTTCATCGATGAAGTCGTCCTCTGTGAGCATATCAATGTCGCAATCATCGGTATTGATGCAACAAGGTCGACCCATAGCAACTGCAACGGAGCGATCACGAGTGAACAGTGTCCACCAGATCCTCTTGCACAAACGTTTGTCGCTTTTGGCGAGTGCTGTTGATTCCACGCTGTGAAGATTAGACGGATGTTTATATATCTGGTTCCAATAACCTACCTTCTGTGCATGCCAGAGCCTTGCGCTATGATGATAGCTACACGGGTCCAGTAGAAAACATTTTTGGTCACATCTGAGATGTTGTGAGAATGGGCGGCCAGTGACGTCGAAACAGCACACATACCTTCTGGTCCCTCCCAGTACCAACCCATCAAGATCAAAGACTGTATGATGGTAACACGATCATCCTCGTAATTGGCATCATATAGTGCCTTTGCTCTTGTGTAGAAGTTCATGGCAGCGTGTGTCGTGGTCCCATCGGTACCAAGCAGTTGCTGGTTATTGCATACTCTGGTACCAGCTAGAAGGATTGCCTGTAGTAGCAGTAAGGATGGTGGATTCTTGGCAAGGCGGTATCTCTTCATGAATGCAGTCTTGTTGACAACCGGCACAACCGGCCAAACCCATTGAAAGAATGCCTCTACAAGCTCGTCACATAAGTCACGCGGGGGCAGCATGAATGCACCTCGCTTCTCGAGTATGTCCACCTCCACCTTGTCAAGCTCGGTCTGTCTGGCGCTTGTACCTCGAATCTCATCTGGCAAAGAGAAGTGCACTGCATCATCATCCCGATTGTCAGAGGTCAACACGGACAGGTTCGATGACTCTCCAAGATATGAGACTCTTCCGGCTTCTTTGATTGGTATTCGTGCTAGCTGTGGCTTGTACCTCTGCTCATATATGCCATTGCGGCTCTGGTTGAGGTCTGTTTGGGACCGACTGGTGAACGCGAAGCCGAAGGACTCATCTCTGCTTCCGGAGTCTCGTCTGTCACTCGAAGTAGGGGCGATAGGAGCTGCATGTGTCGCTCGCATAGGCTGTGGAGGGGTAGGAATGTCTTGAGTGGCAATATCGTCATCGTTGTCTCTATTGTGGTCGGTGATCAGTTGATGCATAGTGGACAGCGAACACCGTCGGCACAGTTGGGTGATTTCGACTTACTTTACCTCCTTGGCTCGTGCAATTGAGTTTCTCTTTCTCTTTGGTGCAGGTATCACGCATTCTATTGAGAATGCGACGCAATTCGTGCATGGAACTCCCAGACTGGCGGCATCGCACCGGACCTGAAACACGGGATGTAACCGTCAGCAATGCCGGGACAGCCACCACGACGACGATATCATATGCACCAGAACAGGAGCTAAGATGCGACATACCTTTCTCGAATGACACGTCTGACAAGATGATTACTAAGGTCAGCCTATCCGTCTTTGGAACTCGAGCTGGAAGCCGAGGCATTGAACTGAAACGCGCTGCGCGGGAATCCCATGCGAGCATTGGACAGCACGCGCATTGCCGGGTTCAGTTGGGTTGTAATTGCCACTTACTCCGCACGCACGAGTTGCGCGTTGTCTTGTAGCTGGTTAGCACACATGCTGGATGCCGGTGAATCGATGTGCCATACCTTCTGAAGCTCGGGTGACCTGGACGCTGTTCCGATGGA
>Ga0058702_10000822_pt1 | contig 12243 bp, 10 predicted proteins | sample AgamicOrSfe_FD_83781 | JGI IMG/M metagenome (GOLD analysis project Ga0058702, IMG submission 83781) | Agave microbial communities from Guanajuato, Mexico - Or.Sf.e | ecosystem: Host-associated > Plants > Phyllosphere > Phylloplane/Leaf | place: Guanajuato, Mexico | collected 2012-05-30
ACCTCCTCCCAAGGACTCCTCCCCTTCCCAGCCTTCCCACTCCACCCCGCCTTCCTCATCAAGCTCTCCACCGTCTCCTCCTTTCCCCACCCCTGCTCCCTCGCCCCTTGCGGCAGATAGGTACTTCCATACTTTCTTCCCCTCACCTGGAAGCTGATCCTCAACCCATGCACGCCGACTTCCCAGTCTAGCGGACCCTGTGTATCTTCAAAGTCTGTGAGCAGCGTCACGTCGCAGTGTAAGCTGGGGAGCTCGGCGGCGGAGATCGGGGAGAAGCGGTGGTCTTCGAGCGCGGAGGTGAGGGCGTAGCTGGAGAGGCCGGTGGAGAGAGGGAGGGGTGAAAATGTGCCGATGCAGCCGCGGAGGCGGTGGGAGGATGCGCGGGAGTGGTGGTGTTGGAGGGTGTTCCAGGTTATGAACATTGGGTGGGAGGAGTTCGAGTCGGCGTGGCCGTTTGAGGTGCGAGACTTGTGCGTGTTGTGGTTGCCATTGGGGTTGGAGTTCTGTGAAGAGAGGTACTGGCTGTAAAGATCTTCGAGCTGGTCGAGGGAATGTTGCTTGCTGCCTGTTAGCTTGGCGGAGAGGACGTCGAAGCAGTAGAGGGCGTGGGCTGGTGTTGCCATTGTTGTAGAGGTGAATGAATAGTAGGCGTGCTGGTAGTGGATATGAACGTTTGAAGAACAAAGATGATTCAGGTTCACCCCGCTGTACTTCGGAAGAGCGCTGAAGTCGGTTGTGCAAACGGGATTGCGACGTCATCCTACATACATCACTTGTTTGTATCGCGAACGTCTCTCCTGTACTAACATTCCTGTCGTAGTACTCCGACAAGACACCAGTCTAGGTATAATCAGAGACTCTGCAGCATTCCACTTGTGAAGATGTCAGATTCTTACTGTGAGACTATATCATCGTTTCCGTTACATGTACTGTACCTCCTACATACATTCTCGACGACATGCTCCTCTTTTGAGTTGTGAAGATAGCACTGCACATCTGCTATTTCTTGCCTAGACATGACTTGCCTTGCCACCAAGTGAGCTCCCTACTCGGGCACACGCTGCGCCATCGACAGCCAGAAGTCACATCTGAATCCACGTCCACCTTCCCAAGTGTACGCATCCACAATCTCAAACGCGCTGGTGAGACCAGGCTCCACGTTCTCAATGTAGAACCCATCGACACTTCCCGTCGAGTTCACACGCATCGCAGTCCCTCCCGTGGTGTTGAGGTTCAGCATATTCGGCTGCGCAAGCGAAAACTGCGGCCAGTTCGCCGCAGCATTGCCGGCGGTGGAATTGCCCGTGCTGTTACCGTTCGCCACGAGGTTGGAGATGGATGGGTCGTCGTTGATGATGAAGTTGCCCCAGATTTGCATGAAGGCGAGCTCGAAGTCGGGGCTCAGGTATGTTGGTGTTGGGCCGAAGTACCCGGCGACGTCGGCGCCGTGGGTCGATGGTGGAGGGGAGAATTGGTACTTGTAGCTTGCATGGTCCTCGCCGCGTTGGGCTTGGGAGCCGGCGAGCCAGTAGGAGGGACACATGAAGGTGGTCTCAGAGTAAATGTTGTTGGCGATCTAGAAAACATAAATCAGTCTCGATACCTTCCGGTGACAAAACAGCCGTCTTTGCTTCGTGGCGTACCTGCTGCGGTCCATTGGCAAGATCGGACTGGTTCTCGGCTGTGAGGCCGGTCAAGCCGTTCGTAGAGTAGAGTGGTGCCGTGGTAGAGGTAGAGACATTGCCAACGTTGGGGTAGTAAAGCAGAATCTTCGAGATGTCGGCGGCGGAGAAGAGAGGGAAGGTCAGATGAAGCCATGCCACGAGATCGGCTTCGGTGTGAATGTTCTGTGGCGTGAACGGTTCTCCTTCGTTGACTGTATAGAATTAGAGATGCTTAATCGTTAGACATCGATTGCTTCTTACCATTGTTGCCCGACAGCACTCTGAGGCCGTTCACCTGTTGTTTGAGGAGTTGCTGGGATGGAAGCTGCTGGATGAGGGTGCCGTCGGTAACAGGGAGGAACCCCCAGGTCCCCGATAGGCCGCTGGCAGAGACGATGGCACTCGCTTGTTGGAGGATCAGTGTGTCCTTGCTGACAAGACATGCGAAGATACTGGTCGTGTTCGCGGAAATCGAGCTTCCGTTAAAGCAGCCCACCTGTGATTATATTAGTCGCTAGTTGTGTAAACGGACGGACATTACCTGCCTGAGTTGCGAATGCGAAGTATGCTTGAGTTGGTGCCCAGTCGGCATAGCCGTATTGCATTGGTAGATATGGAGAAGCTGCGATAGTCTTTATAGCATGTTAGTCACTATGTAGAAGCGCTGGTACAAGTCCACCGTCCCAAGACTTACGTTCTGGAAGAGGAAGTCGCCTTGCGTTCCGCCATATGCCATTGTCTAAGTAATTATAGTCAGTACTTGAACATTTCTGAAACATGCGATTTCCGATAAGTGGTATCACTCACCAACAGCATCACTGAACCTCCACCGGCACTCTCCCCGGAGATCGTGACACGAGTTGGGTCACCGCCAAAGCGAGAGATGTATGACTGAACCCACTGCAGGGAGAAATGTTGATCTAGAGGTATATTTAGTAAGCTTCCAGAATGTAGGTCCAACTCATGTTGTTACCGTAGATTCCAGCATTAGGACTTCCGTAACGAGATACTTCGTCAGAACTGAGGAAGCCGAAAGCTCCAAGCTGTAGATCGTGTTAGTCGATGACAAACGTTTTCCGTTCAGGACACTACATACTCTGTACTGGATAGACACACCCACGAAACCATTCTGATTGGCATTGATGATATGTGAAAGATCTTCTTGGCCGTTTCCAGCGCCATATCCTCCACCATGAATCCAAACTAGTACGGGTAAGTTGGTCGCATTCTGCGGTGCGTATACATTGACTAGTTGAGGTCAGTGACTGTGACACTTGAGCTTGTTCAACGTCCATCGAGCATACCGAAGAGACAATCCTCGGAGCCCAGAATGGAAGTCTTGAAGTAGGTGGAGTTTGCACAGCTCTGTGGCAGCGTAGTAGAGTTTGCTAGCCCGGGGCATGCATCGCCTCCGTAGGGCGCCAGCAGAGACTGAGGGCATTGGCTCCCGAAAACCGTGGCATTCTGGACAGCAGTACGATTTGTCTTGGGCAGCTGTGGTGGCTGCCACCTCAGGTTGCCGATGGGAGCCTCAGCGTAGTGAATACTATTTAGAGATAATAGTAAGTTAATCCGTACGGCACTCTCCCTGGGATGCTTCCAAATTTCTGTCGTATGACCGTACTCACCCTTTCCAGATGTTCAAACCCTGAGTGGCATTGTTGTAGCCTTGGTAGATGGCATAGCCCAGATCGACTTGCAAGTCGTTGCTTGCTGTGCTTGAAGCTGCCTGTCTTTTGACATACTCGAAAGCTCGGGAGTTCTTATACGGTACGGCACTAGCGAGAGAAGCAAAAGTACACGAGGCGAGCAGCACTGTTGAAAGAGACAACATCTTGGCAGTGCTTGATAATCACTAAGAAATCACTTGGTTGGATCTCGTCACGAAGGGAGCCTGAATAAAAGGCGGAGGAAGCACGGGTTCACTTAAGTAAGAACAAAGCAAGGACGAGGAAGAGGGGTTGCCAACCCGCAACAAAAGCAGTATCATTAGCCGTGCAAGTAGTGATCATCATGAGCGATCGCGTGAGGGGTACTGAAAGTGGATGGTGACCTCGGTATATGGGCCCCTCCTGTCCGGCAGGATGTGGTTACCACTTCTGACTAGCTGGGCAAGCCAACAGCACACTAGGACAGGTCAGGAAGAGTCACGCATAACAGTATCATCGATCGACGATGGAGATGAAGTGATGTTGACATCACGACATCCATATTGGGCGCCGCCCTTTCAGGCTGTTGCCCGTGCGGGGTAAAAGGTGGATGGTGCGGTCCAGGCCAAGGCCGGGTGATGACTAATCTGAATCTCTTTTTCTTTCTCGACTTCCTCACCGATACGGAACCCTAGACCCTACCAAGTAGTGCTGACAAATGCACTTTTTCTGATGCTCGATCCTGAAACATGTCTCGAATCTAGTCTCAAGTCTGATGAAACAATCGAGCTTCTGCGTCTTCTTCTTAACCTTTGTGTTTCTCCTGCAACTAGCCCGAGCGAGTCAAGCAGATCATAACTATCTTGATCAGTTCTTCTTCGATACAGAACCAATTTGCACTGTGAATATGACATCCAGGCTCGCCCCTGTGATTGCCTTGTCCCATGGTGGTGGGTGAGTATATGCTCGACCTAGTTCTCTCCGTTCTCGTCCTCGTCTAACGATATATGCCTAGTCCCATGCCGTTGATGAACGACCCCATGCACCGAGCCATCACAAATTCTCTCCGCGAGCGAGTGCCAGCATTGTTAGGTCTCGGCACTCCTCAAGCACCACGAGCCATTGTGGTCGTTACGGCACACTGGAGTGAGGACGTGCCTACGATCAGTAGCAGCGATAAGCACGATCTTTTGTTCGATTATTACAATTTTCCCGCCGAAACGTACAAGTATAAATATCCGGCGCCAGGCAGTAGCACGATAGCGAGTGAGGTACGAGATGCACTTTCAGAGGCAGGGTTTCAGCCGAAGATGGATTCACAGAGAGGTATGATGATAGACTGCCTGGAGCTATATTCTAGACATCCTCTTGCGACCACAGCAGCAGGGCTGACAGTCACCTAGGTTGGGATCACGGGGTCTTCGTCCCAATGATGCTCATCAACCCAAAGGCAGACATCCCCATTATCCAGCTATCCGTCCTCTCCTCCGAAAATGCACAACAGCACTACCAAATGGGCCTCGCTTTAGCTCAACTACGTAGTCGCAACATTGCCATCATCGGGTCGGGCTTTGCATCCTTCCACAACCTCCGCGTGATGTTTTCGAATACCATGGAGTCTCCTGCTTTTGCGGAGCGCAATGCTGCGTGGAGCGAAGCCGTATCAAGGTCGGTAACGACAGAGGATTCCACGGAGAGAGGAAAGCAGCTAGAGGAGTGGAGGACGTGGCCGAATGCCTACGAATCGCATCCGCGTGGTGGTGCGGAGCATTTTCTGCCTTTGATAGTCGCAGCGGGAGCAGGTGGCAACCAGGCTGCGAAGTCATACTCGGATGAATTCCGAGGCATACCATTTTACTCCTACTACTGGGAGTAGACTGGCCGTGCCCCCTAAGAAGTGTGAAGCGGGTTTGGGAGATACATCACCAGAATTTGAAAGTGTTCCAAATGCTCGTTCCCTGGCTTCCTTGGCTATTATGTGCAGCCATGCCGCTGGGCACTGATGTGCCAGTCGCTGTGCTGCCTGGAGGCCCTGTTGGGTCAATCGGGCCGACCCTGGCTGTAGCAGCGCTAGTACCAGCTTTGGCAGCTTGATCTTGCATGTTCTTCATAGCTTGCTTCTTATCGAGCACCTCGACTGCGCGACGGATGCCGTCCTTCTCGAGCTGCCGCCGTCGCTGGCAGAATTGATATGCAACGAGAGCGACGCCGGCGAAGGTGCCCGAGGCCCAGTTGCATCCTGCTAGTATTGGTCCTGTTTCCCTGCATTAGCTCGGCCGCGCAATCAATCTAACACAATCAAACGCACCTCCCAGGACAAAACGTCCCGCACCTACTGCCATTCCGCCTCCGATCGCTGGTAATAGCGCATTGCGCACACATGGCTTCTCGTGTACGTGTGTGAAGTCCTCCGCTTGAATCGTCCGCATTGCATCGAGATATGACGCGCGCTGGCGAGCGTCCTCTGTGGCCTCTGCATCTTGATCGGTCGGTCGATGGATGAAGATTCTGGGCTTCTTGTGAATTTCCTGGTCCATGTCCCGGGGGAGTGCCTTATATGCCTTGTGCTCGACTTCATTAGAGCCGCCGGATGCGTTGCCAGACATGATGGAGCTATTTGTTGAAGAGTAGGAGGTTCTGAAGATGTGGTGAGTGCCGAAGAGTCGCAGAGGCAAATAAGTGTAAAGTCGTGATGATTTCATATCTCGCTTTGTCCAGCGGTTGGTCCCTGCGTCTTTGGTTATCTGGGGAACACTTTAGCGATCCGTCGCGTCTCTCTCGTGATTTGCAATTGACGCGACGGCACACAACTGACCTTGCTATTGCTGACGACTTGCACTCCTGCAATGTGGTAGCACGCTCACTAGGCCAATTGGCGCATTATCACTGACTAGTCACTCCCCATGGCGCCACCTCGTCCGGGTCACAAGGGCATTCGCACCCTTCATGGAGGAGGCCGCAATGCTCCGCAACGCGCAAAGGCAGTCGACTCTTCGACACTTCGTGCAAGTGAGGCTACATCTCTGGAGGAAAAGTTTCTGGCCATCAAACTGGCCGACACCATCGATGAGTCCATGGGATTTCCACGATTCGATGCTGGAAAGAGTAAGATTGGCTGGCTATGTAATATGCACGGCACCACCCTGAAGGACGAGCGGATACTGGGTGGCCGGGCTGCAGTCGACTTCTACTTCATCGAGGAAGACGGAGAAACGTTCAAATCCACGGTCGAGTACGACCCCTACTTTCTGATTGCCATACGACGAGGGAAAGAGGGTGAGGTGGAAGAGTGGTGTAAAAGGATGTTCGAGGGCATGGTCAAGACGATCAAAAGAGTGGAAAAGGAAGACTTGTCTATGCCAAATCACTTGCTAGGTTATCGTCGGACATTGCTACAACTGGACTTTGCGAACATCTCCGATCTCATGACTGTACGAAGGACAATATCACCTATAGCAGAAAAGAACAAGGAAAAGATGGGAGAGCTCGACACATATGCTGAAGTCGCCGGTGCCAGTGCTGGGTTTAATCTCTTCGACGACGATGAAGATCGGTATGCTACGCGGCATAATGGTTCTGTAGACGCCAGTGACTACATTGTCGACATTCGAGAATATGATGTACCGTATCACGTTCGAGTTGCCATTGACCTGGATCTGCGGATAGGGAAGTGGTATGCCGTGGAGGCAAAACACGGAGTGGTGAAGATGACATGCATCGAAGAGCGACTTCAGCGAGCAGATCCCGTGGTAATGGCTTACGATATCGAAACGACAAAATTGCCCCTCAAATTTCCAGACGCAGCGTTTGACCAAGTCATGATGATATCGTACATGATTGATGGACAAGGCTTTCTGATTACGAATCGCGAAATTGTCTCCGAGGACATTGCCGACTTCGAATATACGCCCAAGCCTGAGTATCAGGGACCATTCATGATCTTTAATGAACCTGATGAGAAGGCTGTGCTGGAACGCTTCTTCAGTCATATCAAGGAAGCTCGTCCAACAGTCATCGTCACATATAACGGAGACTTCTTCGATTGGCCATTCGTCGAAACAAGATCTAGCATACTTGGTATCGACATGTATCAGGAAATCGGTTTTCGGAAAAATAGTGAAGATATCTACCAGTCAGATTACTGTGCTCACATGGACGCCTTTGCCTGGGTCAACCGAGATAGTTATCTACCTCAAGGGAGTCGAGGCTTGAAGGCTGTTACTGTTGCTAAGCTTGGCTACGATCCTGATGAGCTAGATCCTGAGCTCATGCTACCATATGCTAGTGAACGCCCGCAGACGCTGGCAGAGTACTCAGTCTCAGATGCTGTTGCGACATATTACCTGTACATGAAATATGTACATCCTTTCATTTTCTCGTTGTGTACGATTATTCCATTGGGACCCGACGATGTGTTGCGGAAAGGAACTGGCACACTTTGTGAAATGCTGCTTATGGTCCAAGCGTACAAGAAGGACATTGTGCTTCCGAATAAGCACAAAGAACCAAGAGAGCAATTCTGGGAAGGTCATCTGCTGGAGAGTGAGACATATGTGGGTGGTCACGTTGAAAGTATCGAAGCTGGAGTCTTTCGTGCCGATATACCATACAATTTTGCAGTCGACCCAAAAGCCATAGACGAGCTGCTTACAGATCTTGATTCGGCTCTAGAGTTCTGTATCACTGTCGAGGAGAAGAAAGCGATGGAGGATGTGGCCAACTATGACGAGGTGAGGAAACAGATATCAGATAAACTGGTGGCACTTCGAGACACACCGAATCGACAGGAACGACCACTGATATACCATCTTGATGTCGCGTCGATGTACCCAAATATTATGACGACAAATCGACTACAACCTGACTCCATGATCAAAGAGGCCGACTGTGCAGCCTGTGACTTCAATCGACCTGGGAAGACTTGTGACCGGAGAATGCCGTGGTCGTGGAGAGGAGAGTTTCTTCCAGCCAAAAAGGACGAGTATAAGATGATCAAGCACGCCCTGGAGAATGAACGCTTTCCTGGCAAATACCCGAACAGTCCGGCCAGGACGTTTCGAGACCTCCCACTCGACGAGCAGGCAGCTTTAGTGAAAAAGCGGCTGCAAGACTACTCGAAGAAAGTATACCACAAGATCCACGACACCAAGACAATAGAGCGGGAAGCAATCATCTGCCAGAGAGAAAATCCGTTCTACGTTGATACTGTCAAGGACTTCCGTGACCGTCGATACGAGTTCAAAGGTGGTGCAAAAACATGGAAAGGCAAAGTCGACTCGCTCAAGGCAGCCAACGCCACTAATTACGAGGTTGAGGAAGCCAAAAAGATGATCATCCTCTACGACTCACTTCAATTAGCACACAAGGTCATCTTGAACAGTTTTTATGGATATGTCATGCGCAAAGGCTCGAGGTGGTTCTCCATGGAGATGGCTGGCGTGACTTGCCTGACTGGTGCCCATATCATTCAGATGGCGAGAGAGCTCGTAGAACGTATCGGTCGACCTTTGGAACTGGATACTGATGGTATCTGGTGCATGCTACCTGCAACGTTCCCGGAGAACTTCTCGTTCATGCTCAAGAACGGGAAAAAGGTCAATATTTCGTACCCTTGCGTGATGTTGAACCATCTTGTGCACGCCAAGTTCACCAACCATCAGTATCAGGATCTTGTTGATCCGTCACGGTTCCGCTATGAGACTCATAGTGACAACTCAATCTTCTTCGAGGTCGATGGACCTTACAAAGCTATGATGTTGCCAACGTCGAAAGAAGAGGACAAGAACTTGAAAAAGCGCTATGCGGTGTTTAACCATGACGGCACGCTCGCGGAACTGAAAGGGTTTGAGGTTAAGCGTCGTGGTGAACTTAAACTCATCAAGGTGTTTCAGACCCAGATATTCAAGTTCTTCCTCGAAGGCTCCACGCTCGAGGAGATGTACGCAGCAGTCGCGACAATTGCAAATCGATGGCTTGATGTGCTTGACCAGAAAGGCACAGGCTTAGCTGACGAGGAACTGATTGACTTGATTTGCGAGAATAAGAACATGTCAAAAACTCTAGAAGAATATGGGGCACAGAAAACGACTGCCATCACAACCGCGAAGCGATTGGCGGAATTCCTTGGCGAGCAAATGATCAAGGACAAGGGCTTGAACTGCAAATACATCATATCTTCGAGACCTAGGAATGCACCTGTCACCGAAAGGGCCGTTCCCGTTGCAATCTTCTCCGCGGATGAGACTGTGAAGAGACATTTCTTGCGAAAGTGGTTGAAAGAGGACCCGGGCGACATGGACCCGAGGACTGTTTTGGACTGGGACTACTACCGCGAACGACTTGGCTCAGTGATTCAAAAGCTCATCACGATCCCGGCAGCGCTACAGAAAGTGCGCAATCCTGTGCCACGAATCCCTCATCCCGATTGGCTTGAAAAGCGTCAACGCATCAAGGACGACGTCATGAAACAGAAGAAGATGACAGACATGTTCTCGAAGCAGATCCTTGTCGATGTAGATAACAATACTGTGCAGAACAGGGTCATAGATCTGGAAGATTTCGGCACGTTGAAACTGCTGCCGCGCATAACGAAAGGAACTCTGGCGGCGAAACAGTCAACCAAAAGAAAGCATCCTGAGCCTCCAATAGCAGTTGCCAATCCGTTTGCGAGCCTTCCGGCTGAGATGCCTGATGCATCTGCTGACTACGATAGCTTTTTGCAGTATCAGAAACAAAAGTGGAAGCTACAAAGACAGGCTCGTGGACGTCGAAGGCATCTGTTTGGTGAGCGACGTGCTGATACGACCGATGCTATCGGTAGTATGTTTAGGAATCAAGCAGAGATGCTTTACTCCAGCACATGGCAGGTTTTACATCTTCGAATGTCAGACGTACCAGGAGAGGTCAAAGCCTTTGTCCTCATCGACGACAAGATTTCCACCTTGAAAGTCGTTGTACCACGAAGGCTCTTCCTGAATCTTAAAGACGAAAAACTCCCTGACATCGAGATTGAGGGCTGCGAGGTTGAGAAGGTCAACCATACTCTTCCAAACGGCCACCCTTCTGCACATCTGTTCAAGCTTGTCATGCCAGAGCGGACTTATGTTGACGAAGCAGAGAAGCTGACTGCACTGTACAATCACCCGAGTGTAGAAGGTGTCTATGAGAGTCAGCTTCCTTTGCACATTCGCGCCGTCCTTGAGCTGGGAAACGTATGCACGTTCGATGAGCGACAGCGTGGTGTTCTCGGGCGAGGCATAGAGCATGGCTTCGTTCTCACGGACTTGCACCATGTCTCTGCACCACAACCTTACCTATCACAGCATAATTTTGGCTACATCTACCTCTATCACGTCATGTCAGGAGAACGTCAGATCTTTGCTCTGCACTCCACTGCAAGCAGTACGGCACATGTTATCGTACTGAATAGGTCTCGTGACAGCCAAGGATTTCCAAGCCTTGACAAACTATATAGTGATGGCTTTGACGAACGATATGAAGCAGCTGGTGCTCAACAGTGGCAGGACCAATTCGTGTACGATCGGGATCTGTCTTACACGACATCGGTCGTCACCACGAGAAGAAAAGCAATCCTGGAGCTTAGTGATCAGATCAAGAAACTTCGTGTTCGAGAAAGTGGTTCGATGATGCTGGTAGTGCAGTCACAGCAACCTCATATCCTGGCCAGTGACATTCCAGCTCTAGGAGACTTTCCGACGCTGCACCTCAAGATGGACGACAATGATAAGCAATTACCGCCACTTGGCTGGCAGGCTGTGATTGCCAAGAGAATTGTGGCCCGATATCTTGATCTTGGAGCATGGCTTGCACATCTGACTGAACTCGCACGATATGGTAACGTGCCGCTTTGCAATCTGGAACGTGATGACCCGAGCTTTTTGATTGACCTGACATATGCAAGACGTCTCCAGAAGGAGAACGTTGTACTTTGGTGGTCAGCTGGGCCTCGTCCGGATCATGCTGGATATGAAAAGGACGACATTCTCAGCATTATGGAGGCTGTTGACATGCCGTCTGTCAACACACCAGGCACATATTCGACCGTGTGCATAGACGTCGAAGTGAAGAATCTGCTGATCAACACGATACTTACCTCATCGCTGGTCAGTGACTTGGAAGGAAGTGACTCTGTATCTTTCAATCCAGGAGGAGGCCCTGTGGACGAAGGTCATGCTGATGGTGCCCTCATACTGCAAGCTTCGAACAGTTTCACATCAGCCGGTCGGCGTGTCTTGCGAGATATGGTCAAAGGCTGGCATACTGAAGCATGCAATGCAGGTAGTGGAAACAGCATGGCTGATCTCATGGTGTCTCAACTACTACTCTGGATACAAAGCCCTTCGTCGTTCCTGTATGACCGCAGCTTGTACTACTATGTGCAAAATATGGCCAAGAAGGCCCTGCATCAGCTCATGATAGATTGCAAGCGTGTAGGCTCGCATATCGTCTTTGCGAGCCCGAACAGACTTCTGCTGCAAACGACGAAAGCTGAGGTCGGCAATGCATATGCTTATAGTCAGTATATCTTGAAGACTATCAAACAGAAACCGTTATTCCTCTTCCTCGATCTGGATGTCCGAGAATATTGGGACTATCTTGTCTGGTACGACGAGTTCAACTATGGCGGCAAGTCTTGCCAGCAAGTGCTCGAAATCGAGTTCGACCAGCCACTGGACTGCGTCATGCATTGGCAACTGTCCAACTTCTTACCTCGCACACTACTCCCAGCATTCAACCAATGGATCATCGAATACATCGAGCTCATGCACGGCCGCAAGCAAGCTCCACTCGAAGCCAATGGCACCACCACCTCCTCCGCACCCCGCGCCACCCAACTCCCCATGTCCATGTTCACCTCCCTTTCGAACTCCACCTCCGACACCCTCACCCCCACCACCATCCTTCAAACC
>Ga0058702_10000825_pt1 | contig 12212 bp, 15 predicted proteins | sample AgamicOrSfe_FD_83781 | JGI IMG/M metagenome (GOLD analysis project Ga0058702, IMG submission 83781) | Agave microbial communities from Guanajuato, Mexico - Or.Sf.e | ecosystem: Host-associated > Plants > Phyllosphere > Phylloplane/Leaf | place: Guanajuato, Mexico | collected 2012-05-30
AGTATTGGGGACGGGGGTCGATTCCGGCACGGTTTGCGGATGGTGTAGGGGGAGAGGTAGGGGGAATTGGGCAAGAGACGGAGGCGTGGTTGCGGTATAAGTATTACATGAACTATGCGGAGGGTTCACTGTAAGCATCCGCGAAGCACGGGATGATCGTGCAAAGCTAATACTGTCTGCAGCATGCCATTTTTGGTCATGAAATTGGTGATAGGGAGTACGTACTCCCCCTCCTTACCGTCCCCCGTTGCTTCACATACCCAGGTCATCAGCCGCGGCATAACAGCCCAATCTGCCACTCCCAACACACTGACCACCATCCACAGGCATAGAGAACGCGCCCGTCCCCTTCTTCATCAAGCCCATCACCCGCCGCATCGCAGACACAGTCTACACTTCCTTCCTCAACCCGAACCTAACTCGGAACTTTGACTTTCTCGAATCCCAACTCGCCTCGTCGCCTGCTCCACTCTCCACTACCTCTTCCACCACCACCACCACTTCTCCAACAGATGACAAAAGCGGCTACTTCTGCGGCGCCCTCTCCGCCGTAGATTTCCTAATGGTATATCCACTCGAAGCAGCAGCGGGACGAGTGCCGGATTATACGAAGAGCAAGTACCCGCTGATCTTTGCGTGGGTGGAGAGGATGCAGGGGAGGGAGAGCTACAAGAAGAGTGTGGAGAGGATTGTGAAGGAGACGGGGAGTTATGATCCGAAGCTGTGAGGGCAGGGACCGGATGAGGAGAGAAGAGAGAGAGGAAGAGGGGGGAAGGTAGGGAGGGCCGGGATAAGGAGGGAGTTGGCATGAGACCGATGGGAGGAAGTGTGGTCGTGGCGTGTTGGCAGCAGGAGAATGAGATGGACGAGTGAAAGGTATAGGATTGGGTCCCATTCACTCATCCTTGTCCTGATCCTGATCCTCATCCGGCCTTGCTGGCATAAACAATGCGGGACAGGACAATGCGGCGGTACCGCTCGTCGCACGGTTCGAGAGCTTTTGGTACTAACATAAGGTGTGACGCGCTCCACAGATATTGATTCCATCGAACGCAACAACGGACACTACGCACTCCACCAGATACCCAAACGATGCTCGCATCTTGCGCACAGTCCGTCCATATCCTAGCTATACAACCATCATCAAACGCAGCCCCCTCACTTCCCCACCGTCAAGAACAGCCTATCTCCCACATCCCCAAGCCCTGGCTTGATCATCCCATTACCATCGACATCTGCATCCACGCCCCCCGTCCAAATCTCAACACCCTCGGGCCACTGCTCTGCTGCCTGTTGTAGCCCCGGTGCAGACCCGAGAACGCTGAGCATGATGACACGCTTGACGCCCCAATCGCGCAGAGTGTCAATGGCGGCGCATGCGGTGGCGCCGGTGGCGATGATGGGGTCGAGGAGGATGGTGAGGTCGGAGGGAGCGGTGGATGCGGAGGTCGATTCGGGTCCTGGTGTGTGGGATGAAGCTGATGGGAAGGTGGTGGTGGTATTGGTTGAAGAAGAGGTTCGATAGGGAAGGTTGTTGTAGTATTCCACGGCTGAGAGGGTGGCTTTATCGCGGAATAGACCGAGGTGGTGCACGGGCACTGGTATGGGCAGGAGCTGCTGCACTGCTGTATGAATCTGTTAGTAATCTGCCTGTCACTGTGATCGTGTTGCCGGCGGGGCTCTATGATACTATTTCCGAAGCACTGCGTGTGATCTTCGCCACCTGCTTGACATACAATCACCCATCTGACAAAGCAGCGATCGTCGTTGTAGCTTGTGTTCGGACCTTCGGAACCACTTGGTTTCTATAGGAGCAATGAACTCACCATCTACCATAGCTAATCCACTCCTTAGAATCGGCATCATGCTTATCCTCTGTGGGACTACCTTCTCTATAGGATACTCGTACCCCAAGGGAGATGCATCCGTGCCCTCTGCTATGATCTCGAGACTAGAAGCTAGTGCCTCCACGGCAAGAATGGTCGCTATATCATTGATGAGTGCTTTTGTGTCGCGTGCAGAAGTGGATGACGATCGCAAAAGTGAGAGCTTAGCGCGGAGGAGAGGATGCTTGGAGACGTGCACGTTCGACGGGAGATTCGTGGACATGGTCTGGTGTTATCAGGAGTGTTTGGATCAGAGATGCGCGATCTGGCTGGGGAACAAGTGGGAGGAAGTGACAAGTATGGCTATGAACCAAAGCAGGAGCAGAGAGGAAGTGAAGGAGCCTCGGCAAAGAGGGAATGTGAAAGGGTGAGCAGCAGTACAGTATCACCAGCTTGTTGTTATTGTGCTTCGTATCTAAGCACATGTACTTGTGGTGGTTTGGGTGAGTCCAGTCGGAGATAAGCCGGGTCGACCGGATCGAGCGCTCGACGACAATGATGGCCGCCTGCAGCTCTTATATTCTCATCTTCATTCCCTCTCTTTCTTCTCACAGTTTCTTATCTTCGGTGGCGTTTACGGGATTGACCTACGGGAGCTCGTACGGAGAGCTTCTTCTATTCTTCCTTTCTCCCAATCGTCCAGCATTGTACTCTTGTGATATGAACCACCCTTCCGAATTTCCATATTGCCAGTACATTCACACCGTCCATCTAGCAACAATAGCATATACATAACATCTACGACTTCGATAAGTTAGGCAATCTTGTGCCTGACTAAAAGCGATTCATAAGACGCCGGCATTGGTGATCCGACATTGAAACAACAGAGGCATGCTTTCTCGAGATTATGGAATTACAGCAATACCCTCAACGCCAACAATATTCTGGACACCGGCAAGGCTTCCAGCGGCAACAGTATCCTGGACGAAGTGACGACAGTCTGAAGCCAGAGAGTGAGAAGGTCGACAGCGACGAGGACGAGGGTGAGGACAATGAGGAGGAGGAAGATGATGATGGAGAGAATAAGCTTTCAAAAAACTCTGCGCCACGTCCAGTTCAGGAGGAACGATCACAGCCTAGCCACTCCTCAAGAAGACAGAATCATGGCCAGAATGATGACAAAGATGGAGAAGAAAACCTAACATCGGTTGCAGCGCCTGCGCCGGTGCAAAGAGAAGACGAATCACACGAGTGGCGAAGGGACGATCATTTGGAGGAAGGCGAGGAGGAAGCGAAAGAGGAGGATTCCGAGTCAAAGCAAGCGACCCCGAATGCCAAGAAGCTACGGCTCTACACCATCGCATATCTTGTATTCTTCTCTTTCTGGGGTACGCTGGCTCGACTTGGCGTTCAGTGGCTCGGTTTCTACCCAGGAGCGGTTGTAGTCATCTCAAATCTCTGGGCCAACTTCGGAGGCAGCCTGTTCATGGGCTTTTTGACAGAAGACCGGAATCTATTCAACACCTCGTGCTCGCCTACATCGTTTTCAAAGTTCTTTCAGCGGAAAAGCCATTTCCTCGCGCGGGACGATGATCCAGCCTCCAACAAGAAGAAGAAAGCAGCTGGCGGACTCTCGAAGAAAGAATATCCGCTTTTCATAGGTCTTACCACAGGCTTCTGCGGAAGCTTCACCTCTTTCTCCACGTTCAGTCGCGACATGTTCTTCGCGTTGTCCAACTACGTGGCGACACCAATCAACCATCCGACAGACCATGACAAATCTGGTAGCTACGCTTCTCGCAGTGCTGGCTGGTCCGTTTGCGACGTACTCGCTGTCGTCATACTCACCTTGTGTGTCAACCTCGCAGCGCTCAAACTGGGCGCGCACATAGCCTTGGGTCTCGAGAAAGTGACCCCGGCACTACCGCATCGTTTTCTCCATCATGTCGTCAACCCACTCATGGTATTTCTTGCCGCCGGGTGCTGGATAGGCGCAATACTGCTCGCCGTCTTCCCGCCGGATCGTCCTGGTGGTCCCGATGCAGCTGGGCCAACTGAGAAGTGGCGTGGAGAAGTACTTTTCGCTCTTGTGTTTGCACCGCTGGGATGTCTCCTACGATGGTACTTGTCGAAGAAACTAAACTCTCGCATTTCTGGGTTCCCACTCGGCACGTTCGCGGCGAACATCTTTGGTGTTATAGTGCTTGCAATGTGCTACGATCTACAGCATGTCAAGGCAAACGCGACGGCAATTGGACCGATTGGAGGCATGATTGGATGTCAAGTCTTGCAAGGTGTCCAAGATGGTTTCTGTGGCTGCTTGACGACTATCAGTACATGGATACTGGAGTTGACGACGTTGAAGAGATGGCATGCCTACAGATATGGTGGCCTCAGTGTCTTTATCTCGCTTGCACTGATGATAGTAATCATGGGAAGTGTGCGATGGAGTGTTGGATATGTAGACTCGGCCTGTGTCACGGAGACGAGTTAGCAGCTTGCTATGCGCATTGGACACAAGTGCAAGTCAAAGGGTGATGTGGAACTATGAGTATATGATCATGACATGGCACGCCCATTTGGACCTCATACTTGGTGGTAATCTGATTCATTGCCTGTAATCCCATCTTTATGTTGACGGACCACCATACTCGTTGACACGTTTGACCACGAGCTGTCGAAGGTGGATGACTTCTCGTAGCTCTGCATATGATGGTACACCCGTCCTCGTAACTTCTTTCCCTTCCAAAATTGACCCCATGAACGCCAGTCCCTGTCTGCCTGCTCCGAGTCCACCATGTAGACAGCAGCCTCCGTTGCCTCGATATCGTGGTCATATGTGATGCCTTCTTCAGCTCAATCTTTTCCTACCTTATCGACCAGATTATACAGCATCATCTCCAATGTGGGACAGCTCTCTCGCGCGGTATAACCACGTCAGCCATAGCATCGACAGCAGCGAAAGTCTGATAACGACTGAAACCACCCCAAGCTCAAATCTTCCATGCGCTTCCCTCCCCAGCATGGAAGGGACTCCAGATACCCCTCACACTCTCATTCGTGCTCTTAATCTTCTGCCTGACCCGCTTGTTGACGTCGCCGCTCGCATCCCGTAATAGCTCTGCCTTCATCAACACCTGCTCCATCTCCAGATTCCGTACACAGACAGCCTTTTCCTTGCCATTGATGTAGTGACCTCGAATCACAGGATGCGAATGCGGTCGTGGAGAGACGTGGATTTCGACACCGGGATTCGATCGTGCGAAGCGTGGGAGAATGTGCTTGAGGAAGGAGTTCATGCCTTTGGAGGAGCCGGCCCAGTCGGAGTAGTGGAAGTCGAGGCGGCGGAGGGGAAGGACGAACGCTGAGAGGCCGTTCTGTGCTCGAAGTTGTTAGTAATGTTGTTGAGAAGAAGTAGCAGAGGACTGACTTGGCCTTGCGCTATTCGCTGCACTGCTTTGACTGGCATGATTGCTGTATGCGATGTGATCGAGCAACAAGGAGTGTCTTTAGAATACCTGAAGGTGAAGTCTTGGCTCCGATCACGTGCCGGCTAGCCAGAGTTTGGCCAATGCAAATAAAGGACAACCTCAAACAACGAAGCTCTTCCACCACCATTGCCATTTCGAAAACCTGCCGCTCGCTGCTTGCCGCTTGCTGTGACTTCTCTGCGCATCGTGCCTTTCAAGCGCAACTCACTGACGCCCTCAGCAGCGGGGACAAACTTTCTGGCACGCGACCGCGCACACTCAACACGACAACATGACGGACAAGCTTCCTCCCAACCTCCTCGCGCTTTTCGCACCTCGTCCCGCACTACGTTATCTGCCCCCCACCGACCATGCGCCTGGCGATCGACACACGAACAAGATTGATGGCGTAGCTCAATTCCTTCCCGCTGCTGCCACATACACGACCGATCACCCCTATACACCAACGGAGTCGTGGCTGCAAACACGAGACCGCAAGAAGATTGAGCGTCGCGAGGCTGCTTTGCACCGTACGACTGACGGCGTGAAGGAGGACTACAAGCCGCAGGACGATCCCAAAATTCGCGGCAATGCGTTCAATACCCTCTTCGTCGGTAGGTTGAGCTACGATGTGACCGAGAAGGATCTCGAGCGTGAGTTTGGCCGCTATGGCGCCATTGAGTACATTCGTATCGTCAAGGATATCAGCAAAGAGAACGGAGCTCTGGATGATGTGAAAATGGAAAGTCAGTCAGAGGCAGAGTCAAAGCCGGCAAAGCCTTCGAAGAGCAAGAAGCCACAGGTCAAAAAGATCGATCGCAAGCACAAGGGTTATGCCTTCGTTGTCTTCGAGCGCGAGGCAGACATGAAGGCAGCGTATAAGGAGACAGATGGTATCAGAATCAAAGATCGTCGCGTTGTTGTGGACGTTGAGCGTGGACGCACAGTAGCCGACTGGCGACCAATGCGCTTCGGCGGCGGACGCGGTGGGAGACACTACACCAAGGAAGGGCAACGCGGCCACGGGTTTGGTGGGTATGGAGGACCACCTGGAGGACCTGGAGGGTTTGGTGGCGGACCTGGTGGATTTAGAGGCGGTGGTGGTGGGTTCCGTGGTGGTGGTTTCGGCGACAGAGGCCGCGGACCCCCAGGTGGCTTCGGCGATAGAGGCGGATTCGGTGATCGTGGCGGGTTCAGAGGTGGGAGAGGTGGTGGCTTCGGCGGCAGAGGTGGGATTGGTTATGGTGGAGCATTCCCTGAAGGTGCGCCGGCTGGTCCACGTGGTGGATTCGGTGGCGGCGGTGGTGGAAGAGGTGGGTATGGTGGTGGCGGTGGCGGTGGCTACGGCGGACGCAGCGGACACGATGATCAGAACGGCGGTGGTGGCGGCTATGGTGGTCGCTCTGGAGGTGGATATGGTGATCGCAGTGGTGGCATCACTGGCAGCAACATGGAGCCTGTTCGCCCAAGAGGAGAGCGTGATGGCAGAGACGGCGGCAGACGTGATGACAACGCTTACATCAAGCGCGAAGAGCGTGATGATGGTGGGTACGGACGACGGGACGACAGCTATTCCCGGAAGAGAGACTATGATGGCGGCAGTGGGTACGACGATCCGCGCAAACAGCGTAGGTACTAGGGTCGGGAAACGACATGCTTGACGACGGTACGACACAATGGTCATGCCTCCACAGCCTCTTCTGTGAGGCTTATGGTAAGCGAGGGTAAGATGCTTGCGCATTATGCCCCGTTCAACCATCATCGTACCAGCGTCCCTCTTTCACCATCAACGTCAGAGGTAATGCCCCGAGGTCAAGTCTACAACCACAGCAATGAGAGCGTCCAATGAACCACCACTGTCTGGACATATATGCACACTGACGCGTGGCATTTTTTTTCTACGTCGTTTCACGCATGTACAGCGTTTCTTTCCCATGGGCGTCCACGGATAAAAGGACAAGGTATACGGAGTGGAACCACACAATGCGTAGCGAGCTGGATCGAGCTGCATGGGACCTTCCACTCGCTTGCCTGCCTGCACCTACCTCAGATATAGTATAAGGTCTGCACCTGGGAAAGGTTAGGTATTCGTTGCATTGCCAGATTCTCACTATGAAGCATGGTTCGTGGAAAGACTCAAGACAGCAGGAGTCGAATGTAAGTATAGGGCATTAGGAAATGGTAAATAATATGGATTGATCCGTGTTGCATGACTTCCAGATGTCGGTAACGCCTTCTTGTGATATGCCCCAGTCTCTCTTCTGTGCCAATACTGTAGAGCTGTTTAGCATTCGGCGTTTCAGGGCACGTCTTTGCGAATGCGATGTTACAAACTGTCATGAAACGAAAGCGGGGCAAGATAGACAAAATCACAACGGAAGTTTTTCACCAGAACAGCAACATCCCAAAGCCTGCACGAGATTCCATTCAGTCAATGATCACAGTAGTGCTCATTCGTTGCTTTGCAGTGATCAGTGAAGAAGTCGACAGCAGGATGTCGAGCCTGCCAAAAGGACACATATGAGCAATTGAAGCATACAGAAGTAATATCACAAAGGACCAAGTACATTATGCCTACAAACGCTGAGCGTAAGAAGTCCGGGGCGGCGCTGAGCTCATTCCATACCTACTATGCCTCAGCTGCAAATTGGGGTCAGGAAAGATGGCAAGGCTCGCTCTACCCAGCACTATGCCACCCAACACGATACGCGGCCCTGGTGAATCGATTCGTGTCTCGAGATGAAGTCAATCGACTGTTGCTGTCGCAGACTTCCAGTGGCTCTGAGCTTACATCCGTGCCATCAATCTTGCAAGAGCTTCGTCTTCCTGCTCTACAGATATCTGCAACTGCAGAAAGAACTCGGGACATGATCGTGTTGGAGCAGAAACTCCCCGCCATTGACAGAGATGATGTTGTCCCTAAAGCTTCTTTGTTTCCACCACCATCGCCTGCACCGTCCGTAATCGACCCAACAAAGCAGCTCCTAACACACTGGAACCTCGATGCCGCGTCTGCCCTCTGTGCACATATGCTCGATGTCCAGCCCGGTCACCGCGTCTTGGATCTTTGCGCGGCACCGGGCGGCAAGTCTGTTGCACTTGCCCAGCTGCTATTCCCTCACTTACAAGGAGCCTCTGCAGATACTGCCGACACCGCCACATCCGAGGCAGGATGCCTGCATTCGAATGAGATGGACAACCAGCGCAACCGCCGCTTACTCAACAATCTGCGCTCGTATCTTCCCTCTGGCTTGTTCAGTGCCGGCAACGTCAGGGTGTTCCAGCTCGACGGCACTGATTCTAAGACTCTATCGATGCTACCACATGGTCACGGCCAATACGATCGTGTACTCCTTGACGCTCCCTGCTCCTCAGAACGCCACATTGTGCAAGCCCACGTCCGCGCCGCTTCTGCAGGGCATATCGCTGAAGAAATGGCAAGATGGCGGCCGGGCACCAGCAAGAACATTGCCAAGATACAAGTCGCGCTGCTTATGACGGCACTGAAGGCTGTGAAAGTGAGTGGACGAGTGGTGTATTCGACGTGTTCAATCAGCGCTGAAGAGAATGATGGCGTCGTGGAGAAGATGTTGCTATTGCTTGAGAAGGATAGGAAAAAAGGGAGTTGTGCTTGGAGCGTGAGGGTTGAGCTTGGGAAGAAGGGTGGCGGCCGTGTGGTGGCTGATATGAAACGACTGGATGAGCTGAGCGAGGAGACTGAGTACGGTCGGATCGTGGTGCCTGACCATGGAGACGGACGGTGGGGTCCACTGTTCTTCTGCGTTTTGACCAAGCTTGCTGGCTAGCCCAGATCTGGATATCATGCCGTGGTCGAGCCCAGACATCATGGCGATGTCTTTACCTGTCTCTGTGGTCAGGATAGTCATCATCCTGCAGTCCGAGGCCTTCTAAAGACTCATACTGGCAATCGTGTCGAGCTCAGGGCTGTACCCTACCTTTCTATGGTGTACGTGAGCTCGCCACAACCGTCGTCATTGGGGTTTAATCAGGCCACTCTCTCGGCATCGTCCGTCGCACTCGCGCAAGCCAGGCAAGATGGCCACTCGAGCCTATCCATGCGACCAAACAGGTTGTCTTGGACGTGAGACGAGCATCAATCTCTCGTGCGACCCGAACACAACGAAAAGTCCGCCGGCACCCCATCGCGAAATCATGTCTAGCCACCAGCTTCTAGGTTCAGGTCTCTGGGTGCGCTACGACGAGTGAGCATGGCACATCTGTTCAGGAGTGCGGAGTACCAGTCTCGTCATCTCAAAATTCTGCAATCACGCCTGTCTTCGCATCACTTCGATGCATCGAATCGCTACCTCAATGGGACTACCGGGCTAAACAATAGGATGAACGGTATGGACAGGGCGAAAACGACAACAAATCCCCCCTCATTGAAGGCTTCAGTGTCGCTGTGATGGCGATCTGGTCTCTTGGTCGATACTGATGCGATAGGACCAATTCGATCTCATACGACGAAGCGTGCGCGACTGACTCTAGTCCAATTCCCTGACCGGAACACTTTGCTCTCATTCTGGTCTTGACAAGAACAGCACATTTTGACCACCCTTAAATTCGGTCGGCACAGATGATGACCCGTGAGTTGATCTCATTTCAGGGGGCGGTTGGGGGCAGACTACTACAGTGATCGCTGTTGAGGGCGGACGTGGCGGACCTGGCTAGCATCGCCATCATTGCCTCTACTAGTGCAAAGTAACAGCGGGGTGAGCACTGGTGTCAAGCATGTTCTCGATGTCACGGCAAATTCATAGCGAAGCAGGGACAGAGGTGTACCTCAAGTGCAGCCATGTGACAAGCCATTGTCCTTTCTACCAGCATCTATATCTTGATCACTTCTCCAACTGTATCATTTTCTTCTCCCATGACCATCAGCCTTTACTCGACGCCCTTGGCGCCGCCGTCATGCGCAGAGGGAACGGGACTTTCGAAACTTCAAGCTTTTGAACTATAGGAGGGTGCCAGAGGTTGCCTCGAAATGCAGGAGGGTCTCCGAATGTGCAATCAGCGTACAAATAGTGACATCCGATGACCATGGCGACATATATCCCCATAATTCCGACACAGACGGTGTAAAGTCTTTTGAGCCACACAAATACACTGCTTGGTTGGTTGGATCCTCGATCGTGGGTTGTCGGCTCCTCTGTAGACGTCGCAAGGAGGGCGCGGTTGTGATCATTGACAGCTGCAAAGGTTCTGTTAGCATCATTTTTGTTCTGTATACCGCGCTGATTCAGCATTGGGAGTCGGAATTGGACGTGGACGAGTTCATTCCGGGAGATGTGCATTCGGGATTAGGATATGTACATGCTGTCCATTCAATCGATGACAGTTCCTAAACACGTCCAAGTCAACGCGGTGAATCCGGTCACCAGGACGCTCGCTGGTAATTCAAGCCTCTTTCAGCCATCATGAGAAGTCCTCTGTACTCTTGAGCTGAGATCGCAGAATTGACGAAACAAGGACTGTATTACCTTCTGAAGTCTCCATCATCCTTCTGACACACCGACCACGGGGCTCATACGCATCGCTGCTATTGACATAATTCCTGGTCAAAGCACGCACCTGCGGACTCTCCGCCCACTCCTCCAGACCAATGCGCCCCAGGCCAGGAACGTTAAAGCGATAGTAGAGCCCTGCGGTGGACATACGATGGCCGTCGTGCGCCCGGAAGGTCTCGGCAGTCCTGTGCGTCTCGGTCGCAATGCGTGCAAGATCCTCAGCGAGCACCTTGAGGTTCCCCTTGAATGCCGTGTGCGGACTTTCGCCCGTGCCGATGCTGATGATGAACTGCTCGTGCGCAGGCCACAGATCCATGGCTTCGGCGTGGACATGCTGGACGGGATTGTTGGAGAGCAGCCCGCCGTCTATGTAGGTGTCGCCCTGGATCTGCACGGCCGGAAAGTACGTTGTGGCAGCACTGGTCGCGCGACAGGCCTCGAGGATGCGGCATTCATCGTACCAGCTCTGTGCCTTCTTCGGATTCTTGTACGATCGAAGGAGCTCGGTCTCGGTGTTGCGCTGGTTCGTACACACCACAAACACTTTGCACGCCTGCAGCACCGTGTCCTTGAGCAACCCGCCATCCGGATGCCCCTCGGCTCCGTACTTGGCAAGCACCTTCCGAATCGCACCCTCCAGAGCGTGCACGTCGAATTCCGGGGCCGCGTTGAACTTGTCCCTGAGCCTGTGCACGGGCCTGAATGCGTAGTTCAGCGGCTTGAACGCCTCGGCGGCTAGACTCTCGTACGCTTCGCGGCAGTCTGCGATGCGCATCCGGAGTCGTCCGAGCATGATTGCAATAATGCCGCCCGGGCTTGTGCCGCCTATGAGATCGAATACTTGCCATGGCTCGTGAGGGGGCAGGCCTTGGCCCTCGCGGTCGTTGTTGTACTGCTCCATTAGCTGTTCTAGGATCATGATTGAGGATAGGCCGCGGATACCTCCCCCGTCTCGACGACTTTGTCAGTAGGGAAATATATACGATGGGAAAGAGTAGCGGGCATACCGAGTGAGAGCAGTTTCCGCATAGTGCTAGGACGAGAGCTCCTATAGGTAGATGCTGACTTAGTTACAAACCGCGCGGAGAACGAGGCGGGCGGTTTCGAGAGCAGGAAGATGAGACCAGGTCTCGAGCTTATCTGGACGGGAGGGACGCGAGGCAGGCTGTGCGATGTACATAGGTACATGAACACAGGTACTACCGCAGGCAGCGATCCATGATCCCGCCCGCCTGACACATTATGTCATACTGTCTCAGAGCATGACCAAGGGAAAACCCGTGAGCTATTGTACCTAGACCTACTGCACCTAGGAACATCTCTTGGCTCATGATATGAGCGTCCCCCGAACTCATCGAACCCATCTCAAAACTCATTCCCCTCACAAC
>Ga0058702_10000828_pt1 | contig 12192 bp, 16 predicted proteins | sample AgamicOrSfe_FD_83781 | JGI IMG/M metagenome (GOLD analysis project Ga0058702, IMG submission 83781) | Agave microbial communities from Guanajuato, Mexico - Or.Sf.e | ecosystem: Host-associated > Plants > Phyllosphere > Phylloplane/Leaf | place: Guanajuato, Mexico | collected 2012-05-30
GGTAGGGAGGCAGGGCAAGGAAGGAGATGGAGAAGGGGAACAGTGGCTATGGATGTGTATGCGCATAAAGCTTAATGTATTTAGACAGAACTGGAACGAGATGCCGATCACAGGGAACGCGATCATGGTCTTCTAACCTCCCTTGTTTATGCTCTCTCACGGCGACGCGACGCAGAACACTAGCACGATCTGCCACCATGTCCGGCATCGACAAGAAGATGGCACGGGAAAAGCGCGAGCGGAGCGGAAGCGAAATACGGCGAGGTGGTGGTTCCCATGCGCTTGACCTCGTGAAATCGTGATGTGATGCATACGCTGAGGAACAGCGACTGTCGCCGCAAGCACGAAAACAGGTCAGGACAAGGTGATGGAGCTCGCGTCTGTGTAGCGCATCTCTGTAGATCTCTCCGAGTCAGGATGAGTGGCACAGCAATCACCACGGTCATGACGGAACACTCAAAGACATTGAAAAGCAGAACGAGACGAGCCGAGAGCATATCGACACGGATATATGGGGTTTTCGATGTCCTGAATTTCAGAGTCCAGAAGCGTAAGAAGTTGATGCCTGTTCTCCTCCTCCTCCTTCTCTTCTTGATGCCTCCTCCTGATGGCTTCTCGACTAACGAGACCTTTCGGGAGTTCAGTCAGTGCACGCGTTGTCATGACTGAACTCCCCAGGGCTCGTCCTCGCCGCCGTTCAGCCTGGAAGCCAAGCGAGATATATATATGTATGACCAAGTTCGAGTACTTGATGAAGCCCGGGGCCTCAGGCTGCCTGGTAAGCTCTGTTGGTCTTCACCAAGTTTTCATTTGTGTTTGATGTCAAGAGCGACTGAGAGAACGCCATTGTCGACCTGCATCGAGATATTAGTTCTATATCTGTGATGTTTTGCTTCGGGGGCTCCGTGGTACTTACGGTGGTATTACAGTTGCTCCTCTTCTCCCGCCAGATTACTTTGGGACGACAATTGCAGTAGCCCTCGAGCCGGAACCACCAACATCAATCTATATCCAGACCAGCGCCATTGAGGAGGCTCTGCTGGGGCAGGACAGGTAGAGAGTGCGGTTGATGCGTAGTTCGCCCAGCTGGCCGCGGATTGAAAGGTGGTAGAGATGAGCTGAGCGTATTCTTTCTGGGGCGAGCATGCCAAGGAGAGTGCCTTTGCCTGCAGCGGGACATCCTGAATACAAGGTTAGCTATTGAATCACTGAGTATGATCGAGCTGGATACTGACCAAGACAAACACGAAGCCACTCAGTACCACCACCCAGTCGAATGTCCACCATATCCCGCAAAATCTCGATGATTTCGCGTATATCAGGCAGTGAACCTGGCCTGCAAGCCTTGGCTTCCATCGGCACACATACTAGCAGTGGCGTGTCTAATCCGGCGATGCTCCAGTCATGACTGGAGACTTTTGCCACGGACCACCCATTTGGGATGTCGAGATCAGATGTTCGCTGATCAGTCTCGAAGGGAAAGTGTTTCTGACCGATGACGATGTTTCAGATGTCATGGGTCCTTGAACCACCACAGAGGCGCATTGACGGACTGCAGGTATGTGGGTTGTGTCAAGCCTGAGACTTGGCTGCTGAGACCGTGATGGCGGGGGACTGGGCCGCTTGGCTGTGGGTGATCCCTTTCGGAGGACGAAAGTGATGCGGAGCCATGGCAGCGGCGGAGGTGGTCGAAGTGTCAAGTCGTATATTTACATAATGATCGAAGGGTCGATGAAGGCGGTCCGACGAGAGGTGAGAGCACAGGGAGGAGTTGTACTGAAGTGAGCTGGTGTCGTGCGCCAACTATCGAATTAGGAGTGACTCTGCGTTGTACACAAGCTGAGAAAGGTGTCCAGAAGTTACTCCGTGTTATGTATATAGGCTGTCGAGAGCAGAGTAGAGCAGAGCAGAGCAGAGTAGAGGCTAGTGTTGAGTGTACCCCGGAGTATTGCGGTCGAAATGGTAATGTCCCGCAGAACCCAAGCCCAGTGGTTGGTCTTGGTAAGAAGATGGCCTGTGATTACCATCGACTAAGACTATAGATGTCACGCAGGACGATAGTGGTGCGATGAGCTGCCTCTGTAGGGTACAAATCGTCGTTCTGCTCGAAATGATTGAAGAGGATGCTCGCCACATCGGTCACAAAGCCGACTGGTCGCTGTGGTGATGGTGATGGTACTGTTGAAGTGATAGTGCATGTCGACGAAACGGCGAAGGCTTATGCGATGTCCCGCAGGACGATAATGATGCCGAGCTATAGCAGCGGGGCGAAGAAGTTACTGACCACGCCGAGCTCCAAGACCATAGGCTGTTAGGTTGTGGAGGTCGTGGTGTAGGTGTCGGAGACAGCTGAGACGGTCCAGCAGATATCCCGCAGGATTGTCGCAGCACAGCTTAGCTGATTTCCCATGTCGTACAATTCGCGCCAGGCTTGAGCTACTTGCAGAATGCATTCTTGACAGCAGGTCGCGAGTTGCCTGGACAAGTCGAACATAAATCGAGGAGGTCTCGGGGAATAGGAGGTCTTCCCGGTCGTGAGCATGTCCCGGAGGACGGTGGCGGCGATCTCGAAGGTTGAGCCAAGCCAGCAACGTCGAAGGTGAGGTTGGGGGCAGTCGGGTCGTCCGACCGTGCTTGCTGTATTGGCATTTACCCGAGCCACCAGTATCGACCGTGATGAGGTCTGGTGCAGTCGAGGGCGTCGTCCAGGTCGAATATGATATATATGGTTGCTTTTTAGGCCAGTCCCAAGGCCGAGTGGTGCGAATGAGGTGAAGAACCGGTGAATGATGTTCGTGACTATATTGTAGCGTCGCTGCTGTCGAAGATTTCAGCGGTGTGCAAAGAGCCCATCCCTGTGGTGCTGGCAACGTCCTTCCCGCTGTGCTGACCACGTCTCTCCTGTTTTTCCGACCGCGTCTCCCTAGTGTGCAGACTGTATAACATGTCAGAACGCTGCATGCATGTATTGTCGCATGTGACATACCCTTGGAGTGCCTCACAAGCTAAGAAAGGTGGCTCTACCTTACGACAAGCATTATAGAGGAGTTCATTGCCACGGTGGCAGTCTATGACTTCGTCGCCACCTTCGCGACGACACCTCAGTCGACGCTATGATGCTGGATCCTGATGAAATGGTACTTCACCGAGTCAACACCAAGCGCCTTCGTCATACACACTCACACGATCGCCACGAACGCTTATGACTAAAGCTCCGAGTCATAAACTTTCGCGGGGATCATGTGAGTGTGCATGGTGAGGAAATATGATATTGGTTTAGTCAAGTACCTTCTCAACAGGATCCAGCACCATGGCATCAACCGAGGGTGTGAGTCTTTCACACTCTGCAGTGTCGTCTGATTCGGTGCAGCGCTGTGGTCAGGTCAGCATGGATCTGGGAATTGGTGATCGAAGAGTGCATACCTAATGCTGGTGCGACGAAAGATAGCAGTGGCAATCAGTCGAGTCTCGCTGTTGTCGAAAGCGTCGTGCATCTCTTCTTCGATGGGTCTAAGATTCGGCTGCTGCTCCTCATTATCTCTCTGCCGGACTGCAACATCTGTCTACGCTTCGCTTGATACCAGGTTGTTCTTCCGTTAGCGAGAATCAGCACAGGGCGCAGGACCATGAAGCACAGCACGAGAGCAGAGCAGAGTATAGTATAGCATCTCTGGCTAGTCAGTATGGTGACAAGAGTCCAGGAGTGGGTGAGGCATACCTGTCACAGGCGCAGCAATGGCAATGGTAGTGGCATTGGCAATAGTCCAATGGCGCCTTGCCCGCAGGCAGTGCTACCTGGCGCTGTAAAGGAGGTCAGCCTATGGTCGTGAATGGTATCTAGGACAAGAACCGTACCTCGCACTAGCGTAGCGCAATGACGGCATATGACAGTAGTGGCAGTGGCAGTGGCGGCCAGCCGGCTCACCAATCGACAATGAGAAATTCGCCAGTGGTCACCAAAGCAGAGGTCGAATTGTCCGTAGGCAGTCAGGCAGCAACAGCAGTGGCAGCCAGTCGGCGCACCAGACCGAATCGCTGAAGGAGCTTTCGGCGCTCCAGTTGGTCGGTTTGACTGGGGAGGTCGAGCCAGCAGAGCCATAAATTGACAAGTCGCCACTGTGGTGGATAGGTAAAGTTTGCCAGTGGCCACCGAGTCAGTGAAAGTGGCAGTGTCATGTCTTGCCAGACTTCTGGTGTTGAGCCACTGGGATCATTGATAAGCGGTGAAGTATTGTCCGGAGCTACCGGTTGAGCATTGGTGCTTAAGCTGGGGCGGTTGGGATTTATAGCAATGTCGGGTGCTTCCGGAGTGTTGGAGACGTTGTTGGCCGTAGGCAGCCAGCAGTGGCGGTGGAATCTCTCTCCTTGCTGATCGGCATAGCCGAGGAGGTCCGGCGCTGGAAGTGTCTCGCTTCCTCGAAGGAGATTGACGGATGGTGGTTGTCTTGCACCGGCAGGGCGATACCATAGTGGGTAGAATGGATGGTAAGGTGTTGGTGTCTGAAAGAGTCTTCGGCATGAAGCCGAGCTGGGAGATGTAGTGGTGTCTAAGTCGCTGGCCAAGCCTGGTGGTCTTGTCCCAGGCCTGTTTGTACTTGATGTCAAGAGCGGCAGTAGCAGTGGCAGCCAGTCGGCACACCCGGTCGGTAGGGTGAAGTCGCCAATGGTCATCATGCCAGAAGATCAGACATCGCCTTGCCCGCAGGCAGTTGGCAAGCAGTAGAAAGCAGTGGCAAAGCACCATGCCAGAAGATCAGACATCGCCTTGCCCGCAGGCAGTTGGCAAGCAGTAGAAAGCAGTGGCAAAGCACCATGCCAGAAAATCAGACGTCGCCTTGCCCGCAGGCAGTCGTGAAGATAGGACAATATCTCATCAACGATCTGTGACAACCTGGTCACGATGCCAAGTCCGGGGAGCTGTACACATTGAAGCATGGTAAGATGCCGTACAGAAGCCACGCGAATATGGATAGTCAAGGTATGCAAATTCGACGCGGTTGTCTTGAGCAGAGTGTCCAGATATCATGGTGAAGAATGAGGGTAAGGCTCTGCGTAGTGGCTTGGAATTGACCACCTGGGTTGAGTAGCTCGAGCAGCTTGAGCATAGGCTCAATGCATGATCATAGCAAATTCGGCAAGCCATCACCGAGTGATCAAGTGATTGTGTATGGTGAAAGTCGAGGCCACAGTGACGCTAGAGGAGCTCGCGAAGGTGTCGGCGTGGGTTGGATGGCTAGGACAAGGAAGCGCGTGCCAGCAGTTACTGATCACATAGCAGCATGCAAGACAGCCAGCCGAGATGACAATCGCAGAAGTCACCAGGACTGTATCAGCCATGCGACGGAGGTCTGTGCTCTTGATGATGTCGTCCACGGCATTGATGCTGGTTGGTTTCGTCGAGATGGTTGCTGAGTCCCGATCGTCCACGACGAGAATGGTGTACCTTGCCTGCCAGTCATGTGTCGTAGATAGAGAGGTGGCAGAGATTGGCGTGCGCTGGTCCGCAGACCTGGACTGGCATCCTGTACAAGATGTCAGCCATTGAATGAACATGATTGAGAGAAACACTGACCAAAGACAAAGACGAACCACGAAGTCCTTTGACTAAAGGCGCAGCATAGAAGCCATCGAGGTAGCTGTCGGTAGGTGAGGCGCTCAGACTTTTGTTCGACCTGGAAGACAAAGGTGGACGGCTCAGCCTGAAAGCATGCCCCAAACACACCACCACACGTGTGGGAGATGTGACGTTCTCCCGCATCGACGGAACATGAAGGTGATGGTAGTAGCGATGGAGCTCTCTTGCTGTGCACAGCATGAGAGACGTCAGCCACCGATAACCACAACTGCTGTGGCACCGACCCTTCCAATTGTTAGACACTTGAAGCACGAAAGACATAAGCACATATGAAAGCTTACAGAGGTCATAGTCCGATGGCCAGACCATCATGAGACCAGCATTCGAGGCGGAGTCGCCAGGCCTCAAGCCATCACAGATTAAGCTGCCCACAAGACGTGTGATTGTGGCCACAGCTACTTGAGCTGTTAGCGGATGATAACAACGACGTCAGAACAAAGAGAAGACTCACAGAACTGTGGTGTGTGCTCATTCTGCTGCTCCGCGCCTTTATGACGGCGATGGCTTCTGCGTATATATATTGAGAGGGTGTAAGATGTGAGGAGGTGGATGTGGGGGAGACTAGATGTAGAGGTGGGCGTGAACAAAAAGAAGAGGAGAGCAAACGAGGAGCAGGAAGGCAGAGATCTTATGGACAAAAGAGGGTTACACAAGGCAGGGTGAATTCTGATCACCGCGTTGTGAAGGCGCTCAGACCACGGCAGAGCGTGGCACAAATTTGCGCAGAGCGGATGGACGACGCAGGGAGGTGCAGGTGCTGTGTGAAAGGGCGGGGCTACAGCCAGAGTGAGATGACAGGGGCATCTACCTGGTATGAATTGGGCCAGTACGACTGAGTCAGGCGCATGACGACGACGGCAGGGTTTATTGGTGGATTTCGAGACAGCAGAAGCGCCGATGATGTAAGGACGCCTTCCGAATGTTTCATCACGATGGGTAAAGGCGTTGATCAAAGTACATTCTATACAGAATTACTTTGTCCTTTTCATTGTTTCAACTTTCACGATCATAACCACGATCACAACCACGGGAATATCATCAGCGCTTAGCGGAGCATCTCATATGCAGGAGGGTCGCTGAGCTGAAGGCGTGGACGGAAAGGGCGTGTTCTTTCAGCGAGTGCCGATCGTGTACCATTGATTGAAGACAAGCATTGAAGCTATTGGTTGACAGAGTCACTACTTTAAGTTTTGTGCAATGTCGAACGGGTGTATTTGGACTCGCTCTAGGCCTGTGGTCAGTAGCGTTAGCGAGATCGGGTCGATGAGTTGGAGGACGGGCCTCTCATCAGTAAGGTAGATCAGTACTCGGAGATGGTCCTCTTTGACCTCTCAACATTTCGACTCGGGCTGTGGCCGAGATGAGCATGATTATCAGATAGACAGTCTTTCAATATCAGCCAAGCCTTCTCAATGTGCTCAAGACGACAAGGCGTGCCCAAATTCGTGTGAATCGTACTTAGTATGCTTTGTGCCCAATGTACAAAGAAATTACCAAGAAATTACCCGCCCCGTCCCTTCCATCTTTGTCATGAATACAAAGCGTCCGCCAAAGCCAAAGAAGCCATCGAATCCGGACAAAGGGGGCGCTTCGTATATTGATCGTCGACAAAGCTCAGTCTACGCCAATGTTGCCCTAGCTCATCGGCGGAAGAGCGACGCTCAGCCGGGGTCGTACAGAAATGCGGCACAGCTGACTGGTCGGGAGTCACTGTTGCCGCTCGCAATAGTCATCACCCTCTTCGTACTCTGGGGGTTCACGAGCGGGCTCGGGGAAGTGCTAAACAAGAAATTCCAATCGGTCCTGCACCTCTCGAAAGCGAGATCGACAGGGCTTCAAGTGGCATTCTATGGGTGAGTGGTTGTTGCTCCTCTTGGCGGTTCTTGATGCTGATAAGTCAAGAGCCTATGCCGTCGGACCGCTGACCTACGCTGGTTGGATTGTACGACGATTTGGCTACCGCTGGAGCTTCATCACTGGCCTTTGTATATTCGGCATTGGCACTCTCCTGTTCTGGCCATCAGCTAAATTCAGCTCTTTCGGTGGCTTCTGTGGCTCGTCCTTTGTTGTCGGATCTGGACTCTCGACTCTGGAGGCCAGCGCCATTCCCTTTGTCGCGATCTGTGGTCCTCCGAAATACTCTGAGATTCGGCTGAATCTAGCGCAAGCATTCCAATCGACTGCAGCTGTCGCAGCACTTGTACTCGCCTCATACATCATCCTCGACGATACACCACCTAAAGACGCCCCTCTCGGCGGGCAGACTTCATCGCTTGACACGATCCAATGGCTGTACCTGGGAATTGCCACTTTCATCTTCCTCCTAGCGTTCGGTCTATACTTTGCGCCTATTCCTGAGATCACTGACGAGGATCTGCAAGAACAAACACATCAGACAGCTGAAGAGCATGGCGACAACACATACGAGGATCAACCTCTGGGCAAGCAATACAAACTGTTCTTCGGCGTTTTCGCTTCTTTCTGCTTTACCGGATCCCAGGTCAGCGTAGCCACGTTCTTCATCAACTACGCAGTCGAGGTCAATCCAGCCTTGAGCGATAAAGATGCTGCCCACCGCTTGGCTGTAGCGCAAGCAGTCTTCGCCGCTGGTCGCTTTGCTGCCAGCGTCATTCTCATCAAGGTCAAGGCTCGACATCTACTCTTGGGCTCCGTGACACTGGTTGTCGCATTCCTGGGCACCGCAATCGGGGCAGAAGGTGATGCTGGCATTGCTATGATCATACTCGAGTTCTGCGCGAAATCATGCGTCTTCCCCACGATGTTCACCTTGACGTTGAGAGGGCTCAGAAGACACACGAAGCGTGGTGCAAGCTGGCTTGTCGCTAGTATCGCAAGCGGCATTGTGTTTGCACCGGCCATGGGTGCGGCTGCAGATGCCATGGGGACTCAAAAAGCACTAGTGGTGCCGCTCGTAGCAATGGCCGCAGCGGCCAGCTATTCCCTATATCTCAATCTGTTCAAAAGCAAAGAGCTTGACGAAGATTGGGCTTCAGATGAGCCAGCGGGTCAGTCGGAATCGTCTGATGACATGGAGATGGTTCCAAAAGCGCAGAGGACGGAGGAACAAGAACTTATCCAGGAAGGATTCGAGAAGTTCTGCAAGTAATTCGTGCATCTTGCTCGCATCAGTAGGAAAGAGTTTGGCGGAGTTGACTGCTTGTGTCGGATGGTTTGGATGCTGGGGAGCACTTGTCGACCGGTCCGAGTCTCTTTCCTGGACGCTAACATGTCGTCCACACTGATGAGACTCCGCGTACTTGCTGGCAAAGACACGCGGTACAACTTGGCAGTCTTTCGACTGTCATGCATCTTAGACCTTCCAGCTACCTTCCAGATCAGAGGCATGCCGTTGGAAGAGGGCTGAGTATCGCATAACGCACGAAGCGAAAGTGATTTCTCGTGCAGGATTGGCAACAAGTATGCGGGCTCGCTCAGAATGATATCTCACCATACATGCAATGTGTACAATCGCTTCTTGGGATAATCAGATCGCCGGTAGACGTATACTCATACACTTTCTAGCATTCCTGGCCAATTTCAGGAGTAATGTGGTCTGTAGAGACTGCCATTTCCGCATTGGGGATGACGCCAAGACTTTCGTACTGTGTCATGCAGATTCGTGATTCTCTCGAGGTCCTGATAGTTTTAGCATAGATAGACAACCTATAAACCTATGTGCAAACCTAAGTATTCATAGCTGCACAAGAGATAATGTCAACGCGCGCCTTGCATTCGTTTGCACAAGCTCGAAGTGCTATCAGAGGTCAACGGAGATGTCTTCAGCAAGCTGCAAGACCAGCACGCATCCCCGATTTCGCTTTTGCCTTTGAGTAAGCATTTTCGACATCCAGCACACCCTCTCTTGGCACTGACTAAGCTCTAGTCTTCTATAGTATCGACGGTGTCCTTGTTCGTGGCTCGAAACGTCTACCGCGCGCTTCGCAAGCTTTATCGTACCTCAAGCAGAATGGTATTCCTTTCATGCTTCTCACGAATGGTGGTGGCAGTCATGAAAGGGAAAGAGCAAAGAAATTGAGCCAGGAACTTGAGGTGGATATTACTCAAGAGATGGTCGTCCAAAGTCATAGTCCGTTCGAAGACCTCCATGATCTTAAAGACAAGACTGTGCTTGTACTTGGAGGAATCGGTGACAATGTCAGAGGAGTAGCTGAACAGTATGAACATTCGTCACAGGGAAAGAGTACCAAAGAAGCTCACAATCATATAGGTATGGCTTCAGCCGTGTCATCACTGCTGCAGACCTTATCACTGCATATCCAGAGATTTGGCCATTTAGCAATATCTTCTCCGACTACTACAAGAACGAGTGCCAACCTCGACCACTGCCTACGTCTATCTCACCCGACAACCCTACCTCCTCACTCAAGATTGATGCTGTCTTTGTCTACAATGACCCGAGAGACTGGGGACTTGACATCAGCCTGATCATGGACTGCTTACTATCGCACCGTGGACATCTCGGTACCCTCTCCTCGAAGAATGGCAACTTGGATCTGCCGAATAAGGGATACCAGCAAGACTTACAGCCCCCTCTTTACTTCTCGAATCCTGATCTCTGGTTCGCTGCTGAATTCGCGCTTAATCGACTAGGTCAAGGTGGCTTCCGCGAAGCACTTGAAGGCGTCTGGCGGAATAGCACTGGCGGCGCCACGCTCGAGAAGACTGTGATTGGAAAGCCATATCATGCCACTTATGAATACGCGGAGAAGAAACTGGTCAGACTTCGCCAGAGCAGCTTTGGCATAACAGAGAAGGACAAGCTGAAGAGAGTCTACATGGTCGGGGATAATCCAGCTAGTGACATAGCAGGCGCTGTTGGCTACAAGAGTCCGCTCGGGAGTAAATGGTACAGTGCGTTACTGCGAACAGGGGTATATCAAGGGGAGAAGCTGGACGCAAGAAATACACCAACCACCATTGTTGAGGATGTGTATGATGCGGTGCAGTGGGCTTGCAAGCATTCGGATTGGCATGATCAGTAGACAGACATAATAGACAGTGCTCGATGAGCAAATTATAGAATTAGACTCCTTCATTGTTCCTTGAAAAGATGGGCCTGACATGTAATAAATCGTTTCTTGTGTACCAAAATGTTCAGACTTCGTCGGGAAGTTTCTCTTGTTCACTGCAATGAGCTCGCGATATCTACTCGAGAGAGTGCCCTGTTGCTGGCAAAGCACAGAGACACAGATAAATTCCTTAACGATGTGCAGATATGATGTGGTTGTGGAGGCCATGGGCAATAAAGGGGCATAGATCCACTTTTTGTCCACTCTTAGCTCTTCCCGACAACCTCTCATTTTCGACACTCCCGTCTCCCGAGACTTCGCCTTCAAGCTCACCACATCTCCACTCTCTTTTCATCAACTTCGAAATCAGAGAGCCTGTAGAGATCATTCACAATGTTCCGCACAGCTCTGCGCCAGTCCACCCGGGCTATTTCAGCCTCGGCGCCTCGCACGGTACGTCCATATGGAAAAAACAACTCAAAGAGCTTTAAAGCTGTCAAGATAGCCTCAAAATGCGTCAAGGTCGGCAATGGAAGACTCGATCTGAAAGCAGCTCTAGCTGTGTCTTCTGATGTCGATTGTGGCATTATTTCGAGCGAAAAGAGTTATAGCCAGCTTTCAGTTCGGGAATAGCAAGCTAACGACATCTCTCTACCACAACAGGCTCGTTTCGCCGCCCCTGCCCACAAGGCTGCCCTCAGACAAGCTCGCGGCTATGCTGACAAGGCCGCACCCACTGAGGTTTCCTCAATTCTCGAGCAGCGCATTCGCGGTGTTTCCGAGGAGGCCAGTCTCGCCGAGACTGGTCGCGTTCTTTCCGTTGGGTACGTCGAATATCTCGGCGATGCCATCAAAAAGATTACAAAGACTTAGATGGTGGGATCAAGAATCAAACCTCGCTGACAACAATTGGATAGAGACGGTATCGCCCGTGTCCACGGTATGAGCAACGTCCAGGCCGAGGAGCTCGTTGAGTAAGTCGACCCCAGATCGACCCAAGCAGCAAGCGCTCATTACATCTAGGTTCGCGTCCGGTGTCAAGGGAATGTGCATGAACCTTGAAGCCGGCCAGGTTGGTGTCGTGCTTTTCGGTTCTGACCGTCTCGTCAAGGAGGGTGAGACTGTCAAGCGTACCGGAGAGATTGTGAGTTCTGGTCTTGAAAATCGTCTTACTGGGCATGTCTAATGCCAATTAGGTCGATGTCCCCGTCGGCATGGAGCTCCTCGGACGTGTCGTTGACGCTCTCGGTCAGCCAATCGACGGCAAAGGTCCTCTCAACACCAAGGAGAAGCGCCGTGCTCAGCTCAAGGCTCCTGGTATTCTCCCTCGTCAGTCCGTCCGCGAGCCAGTGCAGACTGGTCTCAAGTCTGTCGACGCCATGGTGCCAATCGGCCGTGGTCAGCGTGAGCTGATCATTGGTGACCGTCAAACCGGAAAGACCGCTGTCGCCCTTGACGCCATGTTGAACCAGAAGAGGTGGAACGATGGCAGCGACGAGAAGAAGA
>Ga0058702_10000831_pt1 | contig 12176 bp, 14 predicted proteins | sample AgamicOrSfe_FD_83781 | JGI IMG/M metagenome (GOLD analysis project Ga0058702, IMG submission 83781) | Agave microbial communities from Guanajuato, Mexico - Or.Sf.e | ecosystem: Host-associated > Plants > Phyllosphere > Phylloplane/Leaf | place: Guanajuato, Mexico | collected 2012-05-30
ATACTCTGCAAACAGTCGCCGATGCAGCACAACCAACCCTCTACGCTCCCCACCCAAAACTCAACAACCGCAACCTCAAAAAACACAAACCCCCTGGTGGCCACAACGACAAAACCTACCTCTTCACCCTGGTCGATTTGAATCTCCCTTTCTTCGCCCTCCCCAACACCACAGACTTTGCTTCTTTGGTGCCCGGCATCGGTCCAAATCGCACGACACGCTTGCACTGGTTCGAATACAATGTTCACGCCATACCTCCCCGACAGATGCTCCAAAACTTTTCGGCGCCGATTGCAGAGTATCAGGGTCCCATGCCGCCGTTGGGAGACGAGCCGCATAATTATGTGTTGTATTTGTTTGAGCAGCCTGAGGGCTGGAAGCCTGATTTGAGCAAGGTGGCTGCGTATGCGAATGCGAGTGATTCGTTTGCGAGGATGAATTTCTCGGTGGCGGCGTTGGAGGCACAGGTGGGTAAGCCAGTGGCTGCAAACTACTTTTTGGTGGAGAATGAGAATAACACCAAGAGTGCTTGATTGGGCTTGGTAGACTGTAGTTGTGAAACATCATGATATGATCATTGAAGAGTGTGCAGTTTGTATTTTATCTCTATGGGGTCGTTTATACTGCTGTTCTAGAGCGCCATCGTGCGCGTCATGCTGTATGATAGGTCTTCGATGAAAAGGTCTATTGTAGACGAGAAATGGTTCAGTAGACTCAGAAGCGGGAAGCCTGTCGCGCTGAGTTGATCTACCGTTGAAGAGCATAAGAAGCCGTCAGGTGTGGGCTGCGACCGTCTGTGTGGTCGACGCAAGCCTTGTCTCAGCGTGCAAGCTGGTCATTGGTCCAGCTCCGCAATTGCTGCGTGTTGGGCGTGTTTACTGCGGCATGCCATGAGACATAGGCTCGAGCACATTGCCTCGAGTCAAGCAAGACCGAGTATGCTAGGAGCCAGCTTTGATGCTGAGGGCGGAGGTGTGGATGGATTCGGTATCTTGTGACATATTTCAGTAAGGTCTGTTTCTTCCTCCGCCGCGTTCACGCTCGGCGCCGCCTCCCCCTCTCCCTGAGCGAGCGTATTCGGGAACCCTCTCGCCGCGTCTCCACTCGCCGTGAGGAACACGTTGTTGGCCAAAGGCTCTGTCTCCGGCAAATTGACCTCTTTCGGATGCAGGTGGACGGCCGTTGTTGCCGCGCGGCGGTGGGCCGCCTCGACCAGAAGTACCTCTGATGGCAGGTGTAGCAGGAGGCAGAGGAGCGACGGAGCCATCAGCCAAGGGAGGGAAGACGGCGCATGAAATGTAGTCGCCAATGACGAAGCGGGCGTCTGCCAGCGTCTTTTGGGCATCGCCATGGACGCGTCCAAGACCAGCGGGGTCACTCTCTTGATCATAGTCGTCACCTTGTCCGAGAATGACACTACCGAGCTCTTTTGATAACCATCGTCCTGGAGCGTCTGAAGCGCCTGACGGAGGAACACTGCGGGTATCGGGGAAGACTAGGCGGTAGCCAATACGAGTGCCAACGGATGGTGATGGTAGTAGACTCGGTAGGGCAGTGGTAAGAAGAGAGGTCAATTCTGCGAGGGTGCATGAGGGCCAGGTGTAGATCTGCAGACTCGACTGCTGCAAGGACGAGGGCGGCGGCACAGTCGAGAACTCGTTGGGCGAGTGGAAGCCATTGGACCGGTAGTACAGTCGCAGGAGGAAGGGCGTTGTCGTCTGTCGGTCGATCTTCTGATCGGGGGTGGGTTGGAGGGCCATTGTGAGATGTTGATGATGAGTGAGATGTTTCTGCTTGTCGCATGCGACTGACAGCTCCAAACTTGGGCGAGTTTGATGTCTTGGCAGCATCATCGCAACTTCCTCGTCACCTCTCCGCTCCGCTCCCTCCGCTGCTTTTCCGCTGCTTCCGCCCGCCTGCTTCTCACGGCATCCATCGCTGAATCATCTGCTCATCCTCACAACAATGTGTCAAGCCTATCTCGCTTTCAGTCACTGCCAGTGAGGGATTTGTCGGTACATACCAGTGGTATTGGTGCTTTGACCCCTTTCGATGCTCACCATGACTCTTGGGTTTCCATGACTCGTTCTTTTTCCCCGATATTGAGCGCCTCTCTCTGCTTCGCGCCCTTTGGACAAACTGCATTGGATGCACCATATCGACGTGGACGTCGCCTTGTTCGATCGCTTGCTCTTCAGGACATTTTCTGCCCGGTCGCTGCCGCCATCCTCGTCCCACCGCATGCCTCGCCTATTGAACGGTCAATCGTATGCATCACTCAGACGATTTGCATTCATGTAAGAAGATGGCTCGGTGTTCGTTTTCGTTGTTCTGGAACCCTTCTTCGGCAGTACCACTCTCCATGATTTGAACGGGAAACCGCTGACCGTTGCTCACCCAATGCTAATCCTCAGCCTGTCCAGCTATTGCTTGTCGTCTGCCTACGCATAACTCACTGTGCGCCGCGTCCGTCCTCAATAGCTTGCCATACCTCTATTAGTGGTTCGAGCATTATCTTCCTAAAACACTTGCCACCAACAAGAGATCAGTCTGCTTGTCTTCTTCTTGTCGTTAATACCGAAATACCCCGTGCCCCTAGCAATGCCGAGTCCGTTACGACCGTTCAACTTTCGATATATCATAGTTCCCGCTTGAGACACTTCTGCTTCTTTCCTACTCGGCTTCCATAACAGTAATGGTATAAGAGTCTTTCGTCTGCTTTCTCTGCATCGAAACATCCACATTCTCTCCTCTCGCTTTCTGTGCTGCTATCTGCCGATCATCACTCCTCTTCTCACCTCAACTTCCTACCACTAATACCTAATAAACATGCACGCTGCCACTCTACTTCTCCCCATCCTTGCCGTTCTGGCACACGCTGCACCTAAGACCGATGATTATGCTGCCATGCCTGGTTCCGGCCAGGGTCAAGCCCAGGCTAGGGCTCAGATGAAGGCTGCTGGTAAACCCATCAATGCACCCATGTACGTTGTTCTCATCCTGAGATGAAGAATCAAACTAATCCAAGACAGGGTTGCCATGAACAACACCATGTCTGCATCATCTACCCTTAGCCCCTCGATGGCTGCTACAATCATCAGCTCTTCGGCCAAATCTTCTGGTGTTGCAACGAGCCACAGCTCAGCCGTATCGGTCTCTACCAAGGTCGGCCCTAAGCCCTCCGTCTCCTCCAAGAAGGCATCAGTTTCGTCCAAGGTGTCTTCTATCAAGGCATCAGTCTCGTCGAAGAAGAGTTCTGATTCAGCCAAGGTCTCCTCCAAGAAGATCTCTTCATCCTCCAAGGTCTCGGTGAAGGCCTCTTCCACCAAGGCTTCGGTCTCGCACAAACCCTCTGTCTCATCCAAGGGCCCCCAGAAGTCCTCCGTTTCGAGCAAGGTCTCGTCCAAAAAGGCATCCGTCTCTTCCAAGGTGTCATCCATCAAGGCTTCCGTGTCATCAAAGAAGGTCTCAGTGTCCTCCAAGGTCTCCTCCAAGAAGGCATCTGCTTCCGCCAAGGCACCCGCTTCAACTTTCAAGACCACCACAAAGCCAAAGTCCAGCTCCAAGAAGCCTGCACCTAAGCCTCAGTCCACAAAGAAGAGCAGCAGCTCGAAGAAGAGTAGCAGCACCAAGAAAGTCAGCAGTACCAAGAAGGCTGTGTCGACTGGGAAGTCCGAGAGCAAGAAGGTTGCTACATCTACCCACCACGCATAGAAGGTCATCGGCCAAAGATAAAAGCATTGTTTGCGATACGTATAGATGAAGAAAATAATATAACAAGGGGAACACGCGTTTGGTCCGTTCGAAAAGAATGTAATGAGTACAATGTATTAATCATCATCTTTTGCAATATTCTGTCACAGCTTACTCCAAGGTTGTTTCATTCACTACTATTTGGCAACATCTTTGTTGGATACAATGTCTTGTTCTTGGTTCTACAACTCAATCTCGGGGCGATTTTTGGTCGTGTCTTTGCTGTCCTTTTCTGAGACTTTGTTGTCTTTTGTGTCGTTTTAGACTTCACTTGAAGTCGAGTTGGTTCCATGCTGTTGCTTCTTTCACTCTAACGCGTGGCGTGCAGGACGAGCATACTTACTCTTTTGCTCGATCCTATGGCACTGAGATAGCGAAGTCACAAGTTTCTCAAGTCTGTATTTTGTGGTTGTATTGGGGATCTTTGTTTTGTGCGTATAGAGTATGTCTTTTTTGTTTCCATGCTTGACTCTCTTTTCCTTGAACCTGAACCGAGTTGTGAACCCTTGTGTTTGTCCTGGCTCGACCGGATGGACATTGAGAATATGACAGTCTTGTGTCTGAGCTGTCCATACTCTGTCTTTTGTACGTTGTGGATCTTTGGTTGTGTGCATGTGTCTTCGTTTGCGTTTGTACGAATATCTGCTTCTGTGCGTGCGTGTGTCTGTGTTTGCGTGTCCGATTGAGCATGTCTTCAAGTCGATGTGTGTAGGGTGAAAAGAGCGATCGGTGACGTTCATTGCTTTTTAGGGCAGCGATACGACAATGCCTCTTGCTTCTTGAGGCGACAATGCGAGAGCGTTGCTGGAGACTTCGAGGAAAAGATTTGGTCGATGACCCCTTGTCGTGAAGGTCGCTCGCTTGCTTGCTCTTTCTGCACGGCACGTGAGTTGAACAAGCGGTGTTCCAAGTCTCGCGACTCGGTTTATTTGTATACCTTGAGTTTTTCGGTGCAAACTATTTTTTGATCCAGCGTATCTTGGGGCAATAAGTGCAAGTGGGGGAGATCCAGCATGTATTGTAGTCGCCAAGTACAGCTGGAGGAAGGCGCGATCGCAGTCGTCTGTTGATATCTTGTAGCAATGAGCCAATTACATTTGCCGAAGGTTACGATTGAAGACTGCAGTTAATCGATCTGCGATAGGCGAAGAGATGGAAGTGATACGGGGTGCCCTCTCATTTCTGTCTTTTGTATGCTGTCAAACTTCGTCTGTTTATAAGTGTATCTTCACTTGTGTGTATGGTCCTCTGTCTCTGTTTTTGTATCTTTGATCCAGCACATCTTGAGCCAGATCACAAGTGCGAAAAGTGGTAATCGGATATGCATGGGAGTCGGACAGGGCGGCTGGCGCATGGAGCGGGGGATGCTGTTCCTTGTTTCTTGTCTCCTATGGCAGCGAGACCAGACCGTTGTTGGGCCCTGGGATACACGATTGTGTCTTCTCTTTCTGCAGCCGGTACGAGGGTACAGTAGGGTCCGAGGTTGGTCTGTAGCGCTGGGATTGGGTCGGTACTTCCTATTCTGTGTAGACAAAGTGTCAGAGTCAGAGATTTGGTTACTTCTGCGAGTCATAGCAGTTGGTCTGCAGTCAGAGGTGTCCACGGGCGTTGACGACTTGCGATCCATCACCAGGGCTTGCTGTCAGTCGTACTCCATGGACATCTGGATCTTGTTTCCCTACATGTAATCGTGGGTGCGAGGACTACCCTCGCAATCCTGCTAGACGCTGAATGCTGGGACTGGATCGTTGTTTCCATTTCTGTGATTGACGTGTCGAAGTTAGGGATGAGATTGCTTTCCACAGGCACATGGCCATCAAATTGGTTCATAGCGTAAATCAAGGTCGTCTGTCACAGTCGTTTGACATCCGTGCCCTATCTGTCCTCATGACTGAAGTGGGAGCGAAGCCTATCCTCATTTGCGCTTCGACACATGTGCTGTGAGTCAAACAGAGAGAGCCACATCGACAGCGCTGAGCGTAAGACGCCTGTACAAGATGCATACCAAGGAGTTCATAATACAGAGATGGTCCTCAGAGAGCAAGAGACAAGCATGCCATAAGTTGCAGTATGCCAACAAAGTTTGGCCATTAAATTGTGACCGTAACAAACCCCTTTGCGGCTGCTCGTACTAGGGCGAAACAGTAATATCACCGGGAAGGCGGCAACACGGCGCTTGTGTATGTCATTCTTGGTCACCATCTGCAGGAAAGCGGACAATATTCAGCCGTTAAACACATCTCACGCTTTGCGAGTGATGCAGAGTCGTGGATCAACCTAACGGAACTCGTTGACACATGGTTTGCTTGCAGATCACAGATCACAGAGAACGAGATCTGTACGAGCGTGTTGCTCTTCTTGATCTTTGCAGTACGAGTCAGATCTGACCTGACGAGGGAAATATACGACAAGTTGGCGTGTTAGCACATTACCAACGGGACGTTCCCATTTCGGACAGCATCTCTCAAGAACCAGCCCCATCAACGGACGGGATAACCTGATTTTGAAGTTCAAGATGTGCGACCCCCTCTCAAACAGATTCAGGACGTCATGAACGGAACTGTCTGTAATCTGATCAGGAGGATCATGTGCTGTGCGCAGATAGCAGCTGCTGACATGATCTGATGGCTGGCCGAGTTATCGCCTCACTCCAGCAACATGTTATGTCCTACAAGCGTCGATATATGGCATGGCGATCTCAAAAGGCGTTCCTCACTGCCACAGTTCGATTGGGAAGCACCGAACGGGGGTAGCATCGAGGATTAGTATGGCCATCGGATAAAGCTTTTGAGTTGTCCGGCATGTATATACCACGACGGTGAGGCAGCCGTCTCCGAACTCGGGTCATACTCGTGATACGGGATGAAGTCCGAGGTTCAACTTCGAATTCGTGCCGTGTAAGCGTGCATGAGAGTCCAGGGCCTGCTTATAGACCGCGCGGCTAGGCGGTCTTCTGGTGAGCTCGGGAGTTGGGTCCGAAGCCAGCTGATTGGCTCGCAAAAGGTATATTCACCATGATCGAGTGGAAAACGTGGCCGAAAACGACGCTATCAAAAAGTGGATAGAACCCTCTGAATGGATGTCAGGGCGTCCAATTGGCCATAGGCATGAAGCGAGGCACGTGCAGGCTGCAAATCGTTTGCCAGACATGGAATTTCTGATCAGATTGGCATTTGACCCTCAGATTCAGATGGTGGCCAGTTTCGAGAGACTCTTCTCTCCTTGCACCATTCTCCAAATGGTTTCCAGATAGCTTCCTTCTCCGCAGGCTTCAGACTGGCGGCAAGGCCACTCGTACTAGTTGTGACAAAGACCCTAGCACCCTGATAACCGTCTTCTCCAACAGCAGCAATACGGCCCATATTTTCGTCTTCATCCTGCCAGCCCCAATGAAACTCGGCTTTACTGGGGTTCTTCCCATGATGATGACGGAAGATGGCCTCCCAGATACCCTTACCGACGATGCAAACACATTCCGGACGCCATGTACGGCACTTCTCATGCAGAACGGGAGCACCATCAGTCATCTCAGCCTTGCTGAGTTCGGCAGCGTCTTTGGTGGGTCGCTCTACAATATTCGTATTGCCAAGGAGGTAACGGGCAGGCAATTCGACATCTTGCTCCGGGCGTAGTCGTTCATCAGTGCAGCCGCTCGAGTGAAGCAGTTTCCAGAATTGATTGGAAGGATGTGCGTAGGCATGTCCTCGAGCGGCAGTGCGTATGCCAGGGTTGGTGCCGACGAAAACGGCAATCAGGTTCGGAGCGAGGATGTCGGTAAGAGGGCTAAGGTGTTGATACTTTGATGGAGGCGCATACTTGCTTGGCGCCTTGCGCTTCTTGGATGATCTCGCTGTGGATGGAGGCTTTGAGTCCTCGGTGGGGTGATTACGATGGTCGACTCGCTGCGTGTCTATCGCCACCGATGACGGGCGTGCTCGTGGCCGCAGAACGCGCGTTGGCGTTACAGCGGTCGCAGAGACACCCGGCTCTTCGTGGGCATACTGCTGCACCATTGTTCTGAAATCACCAGCTGACATATGGCCACGGTGATAGTTAGGTTATTGAGAGGAAAGAGTTCGGATGAAAGTCGAAGATGTAAATTCATGTGACGATGAGGTCATGTCATGAGCGCGGAGAAGGCGCGGACTCCGAGCATGTTCTTGATCTGACCTGCTTGTCAACGAAACACTTTACGAGAGCAACATGCCATGTTCATTTAATTTCGCTGTATATCCTGGAGAATAACTTGTTGCGGACGTATTTGTATTGATGGATGTAGTATATATACGGACCATTGGTCCTTACAAACAGATAGTCGTGACAATACACAGCCATCCAGATTCAAATGCAAGATCTCATGCCATCGCAAGGGCCCTCCGCTCGCCTAGTCATGAAAAGACTTTGCGACTTTGGACAGACCGAGGTCGTCGAATTCTCAAACCTCGATGTGTGTCATATCAAACCATCCAGACTCTCTGCCGTGCACCTACGAAGCTTCTTTCAGTCTAGTTGCAACCCTCACCTCCCTCTAACATCTGCTAGCCGGACTTTTCATGCTCAGTGCTCACTAGAGCGGACCGTTGCTCTTCTCTCGCTATGTGATAGCTGAAGTCGAGCGAGCATTCATGGATGTTGTTGACAAACCGTTTGAGACTCGCCGACGATTCACAATGATCACTCTCGGATTTCGAACGAGGTCGTATGCAGGAATCCACCTTCTTGGATTTGCAGCAGGCGCTTGGATGATCATAAGACTGAAGCGATCGACGGGGAGCAGGTAGGGCATCCGATGAGTTGCGGAAATCCTCCCGACGACTTCACCATCTTGCCTGCCTGCTTGGCCCAAATCCACGCGATGTGCTTCCAGACGACTGTCTTCTCGTTCGTGCCTGCCATGTAACCTGTTCGTCTACCCCTGCGCAGATACGCCATGACCTAGGTATCGTCAGACTCGAATTCGCCTTCTCTGCAGGATTGTCGATGTTTTTTCAATGGGCCCTAGCTATTCGTACGGTTCTCCGCGCCTGCCCTCGATGGACCTTTTATCCTTCCATGTCCGTTATTCTCCGTTCTTGAGTTATTCTTGCCAAATTACACGTTGTTGTATACATACTCGAGTTCCAGCCCTCCCAGCTCGATTCATCTGTCGCAGTACGCTCAAATCCTTCCCCAATCATCTCGAGAGGCTCCATTTTGTAACGACCAGACTCCAGGCGTCTTCTCAGGCCTCAAATGTCGCGTCGCTGACGCTTCAAAAGCCAAGCTCTGACACATTCAGCAAGATATACGTGTCGCGGGGCCAACTCCGTGGCAGAAAGCCGGGTCTCAAAGCAAGCGTTCGGTTTCTCCTGGATAGTCCATGTTGTACCATCACCATCCAATGCCTCAGGACAGGGATAAGCAACGTGGCAAAGCTATCGTTGTCGATGGGGAAACGCCTGGTCAGTCCGGTGGTCAGCAAGCTGTGCCCAGGAAGCTGACCGCCGTCGCCTGTGTTGACTGTCGCAAACGGAAGCGCAAGGTAATTACCAACCCGTCCCTCGCCCAACAGATTTGCTTTTGTTTTGCAGCACTTACTGATAGGTGTCAACTACAGTGCAATGGCGAGCGGCCATCATGTTCAGCGTGCCAGACCCGAGGGTTGTCTTGCATGTATGATGTCGTTGAAGGCGCGACACGAACCGAAGACCTGAAACAAAAGGTCTCGTCGTTGTCGGTGAGAGTGCGGAATCTTGAGTTGTTTGTCAACAAATTGAGATATAGCACCGACAACGAAGCCAGTGCAATCCTCGCTCAGCTTAGGCTTGGGGATACCGTCAACGGAATCCTTGGCGCCGACATGGCCGACGGCCTCTCAGACATGGGCGAATTTGAACAGGGAACGGAGCAGTATGTTTAATGTGTGTCGTTGTAGGATCCGCAAGTTTTGGCTGACATTCAAACAGAGCGATGCCGACACTTCAAAGTGTGTCGACATTTGGCATTGGACCTGCTCATAACCCAGCAGGTCCATCTCTGCTCACCAACACCTCCCTGTACGAGTCATCGCCGAAGGAGCGAAGTGTCAGTGTTAGCATCAGCAGTCCTGGCTTGGTCGATGGGGTCAATCGAGAAGCAAGTGCATCGCGACAGAACTCGGGTTCTCCGTGGGCTCTTTCCTTGTTTGTCCAAGTTGACTCTCAGCACCTCTTGTTCAGAGACGAGTCATACTCGAACATGAGGAGTCCCAACCAAGAGTCGCCGCCAAATCTCGATGGCAATGCTCCGGACCTGACCTACCTCAGAAGCAACCACAAGAAGCTATGGATCGATCCCACACTGGCCTCGTCCAGACCAGAATCGAGTTCAGGCCCAAGCTCGAGCGCGCCAAATGGGCATGCAAACGCCTTCGACGGGTACAGAGCTCGACGAGAACTACTCAACAAGGCTCGTTCTGGTGGCGACAGTGTCACGATATCGTCGAATTTGTTCAGTCCAGTCGGGGCCGCGCCCTTGTCGCAGCCTCTGAATCCTCAGATCCTTGGTGTGGACCTGACAGCGCCCGCATGGGCAGTCACGTCGACGTACCTCAACGATGATCTCGACATGATGTCTGCCGTGTACGTTGACTTCATCAACGAGGCGAAAAGGCTCATCAGCTCGGGTGTTGCTCCAGATCGTGTGTTCGGTCTCCTTCCAGACATTGAAGCCCTCGTGAATGAGGCTGCCTACCAGAGGTCTTCGTTTCTCTCTCAGTGGACCGCAAGACATGCCAATAGCTTTGGCATACCGACGCTATCGTGTCGCATGGCCGTTATGTGGCTTCATTGGCTTCTGATGCGATGGATGATTCACCCGACGCCAGCAACCTATCTCGCCATTCCAGACTGGTACAGACCGACACCCTACCAGATGTTCGTCCCACACCCTGTATATATCGATTTCCAGATCTGGCCAAGATTAAGAGACACCGTCATTCAGCGTGTCGACCTACAATGCCAACCATTGTATTGGTACTCCGAGGCTGCGACAACCCTCGATTGCAATTGGCCTGGCAGCGACCAAGATGCCATGTGCTACGATGCCAACGCTAGATTGACCCTCTCAGCACCCTTCGTCCAGCACTTGGTGGATCTCGGCAACTGGACTGTTGGCCCTGTCATTCGGAAGCATATACCCGATGCATGTACTGTTCTCCAGATCAAGTACGGTTCCATGTAGAAGAGAAGAGAAAAAGCAAGAAGATATAAGCACATACAAGGACATACATATACGCAACACTATGGTCGCCCTGGAACAAAGACGCGGTCTAGACGCTCGTGGGGGAGCGTCAACGACATCATCCTTGTACCAGCGTTACGTTACCTCGCCGGCTCGTCGATGGCAGAAGAGGCATCTTGTACACACGGTCTACGACACCATGGTGTATGCCGTCGACTTGATCGAACATCAACGTGTAGTTGGGAAGAAGGTTGCACGCCTGGTGGCTTGTAGGAGCGACCACGACAACATTCTGCGGGCCGACAGTCGGACCGTGAGCCCGCCTCCGAAGACCCTGTCAACGCGCCTGCATCTGATTAGTCCTGACCACTCATCAACGGTTCCACAACATCCGTCAAGACCTTGTGCTCAGTCGAGTGGATCACAGCGAACAAGACAAGATGACTAGCTGCTAGACCTGGGGTAAGGCTGAGGTGGGAGACGATCGTCAGGATGAAGAAGAAGCCACAATTCACGAAGGACATGTCTATGAATACCATGAAGATATCGCTGCAAGCTTTGAAATTTTTTTGAAAGCTTGACTCTGGCCTTTGACATACAATCGTGAGGCGACTGTGCCGCTGTTGTGGTTACACACCTTTGGGTTGCCGCGACTGTCGTGGCCGAGACCCGGCTTTTCGACCAAGGTGGTCGCTGTTGCGAGACCGTATGCAAGTCTTGATGACCAAACATCGCTCGCAGCTTGGGTTGTGTTATCGTTCGTCGCGTCCTCGTCACCAATGGAGCTTGCGATACTCAGAGGCTGAAACCCATGCATGTTCGCTCGCTCGACAAAAGAAGAAGCTTCAACACTACCGGTGCCTCGTCAAAATAGCGGCAACAAGGCTGGACATTGAGCACACGATCCACGAGTCAGCTAGCTAGTTATATCGTGCTCGATAAGAGGAGGGCTTGGACCAAACTCGTGCACCATTCAAAGTACATAGTCTCTTTCGACCTCTGTTACGGTCGGCCCATCCGACCGCTTCGACTGCTACAGAAAGGTCGAAATGTATATAACTTCCGACTTCACTTCGTTCTTCCTACCTTGTACTGCGCTGCCATTGCAACACAAGTGTCGAGTCTTCATGTAGATCAACACGGTCCATCAACTTGAGTCGAGAAGAACATGTCGCGGTCTTGCCTCAATCTTGGAAGCCACGCCTGACAATTCTTCCTTCCTC
>Ga0058702_10000832_pt1 | contig 12174 bp, 16 predicted proteins | sample AgamicOrSfe_FD_83781 | JGI IMG/M metagenome (GOLD analysis project Ga0058702, IMG submission 83781) | Agave microbial communities from Guanajuato, Mexico - Or.Sf.e | ecosystem: Host-associated > Plants > Phyllosphere > Phylloplane/Leaf | place: Guanajuato, Mexico | collected 2012-05-30
GAAGTTTTCGTTCGTTGCTAGGATTGCATCGAGCGAGCTCATTAGATCGAGCAAAGGTTGACCCGCGGCCTGGATCTTCGCTACTGTGGCATCAGACGGCACAGTCGCGTTGGAAGCCGAGGCAGTTGCGTTTGCAGTGGAAGCATAGACAGCGACGAAGTTGTTGTAGAGTGGGATAAAGGCGTTAGCCATGACCTGCCGGGTGAGGTCGACGAAGTCGAAGGCGAAGACGGGGTTGTCGTAGAGAGATGGGCTGGCGAGGGTGGCGTTGTGGAAGAGTTGCCAGGCGGTGGTGACGATGACGGGGTCATAGTTTAGAGTTGTGCTGGATGTGCGTCGGTGGTGAGTAGTGTGCTGGGAAATAATAATGGTTCCGCTCGAGGAGAAGTGGGAGGTTGCAGATGAAGGAGTGGTCTACTCACGGATGATGTCCAGTCCGGTTCAGAAGTCCGGAGATGTTGGGTTGTAGCTCATAGATCGCTTTGGGCACGGCACTGGAAGTGAGATTGGTGTTGTTGTAGACGGTCGTCCTCAAGGATTCCCAGGCTGTGTAGAGTCCTTCGGGGATCTGTGCTACCGACGCGGGACCTGTAGAGTAGCGGTTCGTGGTCCAATTATAGAAGTAGCTTGAAGTGTTGATGGCTGTAGCTGACCACGCCTGATCAAGCAGAAGATCGTACCTGTCTGATGTAAGCATTTTCTACCATCACCCTGTCATACTCCAGCACGCAGAACCTACATAATCTCATTTCCCTCCTGTCCCTCCATCGTGAGTCCAAACCCAATCATATTAGTCGCATTGTTCAAAGCCGAAATTGCATTCACTGTGACATTCTCAATTTGGCCATAAAGACCTTGGTTTCCACCATAGTCATGAAGTTGACACCAGATGAAGGGCTTGCCGTAGTAGGCATTTGTTCTCTGCCATTGTGGTTGAGATTCGGAGAAGAGGTCGAGGATGATGATGTCTTGGTTGGGGACGTCGCCAAGGAAGGCTTCGATGGCGTCGTTGGTCCAGAAGGTGGAAAGGGAATAGAACAGCCAGCCTTGGAGCATCCAGACGGCATCGGGATCAGCCTGCGTCGTAGTATTAGTGATGAATCATGAGGTGAAAGGAGCGGGACTTACAGCTTTGAGACTGGCGACGGTGTTGTTCGAGACGCTGGCGAGATACACTGGATCCGCGCTTTGTGGTGACTATGCCTCAAGATCAGCATCATGATCGTAAATCCAAACACTTATCGTCTCACGTTTTCGTTGTAACTATCAATCGTGTAGATGTGAGACACATTTCCATACGCAACCTGCTGTTTCTGAACGATCTTCTTCTGTAGAGTATAAAACAGGGGGTCGCTGGGCTCCAAGAACGTGGTGTTCGTCAAGGCTGCTGGAAACGCTTCCCAGTTACTTCCTATACAACGTTAACCTAGATTTCCACAAGAAAAGCAAAAGAGGCGTACCATTAACAAAAGAAGCGTTTGGTGCGATCCGCGAGATAGCTCGCGGAACAAAGCCTGCGAAGCCGGGCAGAACTGGTGTCATACCGAGCTCAACCTGAGAGCTATGTCAGGAACAGGCTATCTGGATCGGGGACAGAAGTCACAACGTACCATACGAGCAACAATTTGCTTCTGTAAAGCGTATTGCTGATCTACCCAGCTGAACGGTAGTTCACCAGCCCATGATCCAGCGAGATTACCTTGATGTATCAGCGGAAAAGCTTTTGCATGAGAAGTTTGACACTCACCGAAGCGATTCCATGCTTGAAAAGGCGGTCCAGAGAGGAAAGAGGCGATCTCATCATCAGTGAAGCCAACTTCCTGGAAAGACTGAATGAGGAAGTACCTAGAATTGCTCAGTCAAGACCTTTCTGTACTGGCTGATAAGAACGAACTCATATCCAACCCATGCCAAGGGCAAGTTGACACCACGGAGTGCTGCTCATAAATTAGTACACTACAAGCACATCCGCAGATCACATCGACAACTGACCAAGCCAATCAAGCTCCAACTCCCAATCCTCCCAGGTCCACCATGCCGCGGTATAGTCGAAAGTCACTGCGCCCGTATCAGCCACCCCGTCCGCCAAAATCTCTGCCACGGGATTCATCTACCAGTATTAAAATGGTACCTCCAAGGCACCACACTCGCCCCCGTCAACGTCCCCTCAAAGTTCGGCAGCGGCGTCGGTGCCAAATACAGCCTACTCCCCACAAACCAGTAGATGTCGAGATGTAGGACATCCGTCGTGTAGCAGTGCAGACCCTGCGATAAAGCACTGATAGTCGTGCCCTCGATCGAGACTGTCCCGTTAGTAGTACGGCTGACAGAGTAGCTGTCGTGGACACTGCTGTTGCTAACGCCGAGGGTGGAGGCGTTGACGAGCTTGAAGGAGAAATCATTGACGTGATTGGGCATGCGCCGTGCAAGAAGGTTGGTCAGGCCAGCGGTGGACTGCGCGACGACTGATGAGACTAGCGCAAGGGCGCCTGCGAGCAGGATAGAGGACCTCATGTTGCACGGTATGAGCGTAGGAAAGAGCACAAGAGATCACTGACAAAGGGTGAAACAGGTGTGATACCTTGTCTAGTTACAGAGGAGGATGTATACAATCTTACATAGCACCTCAGGCACAACTTCTGCACCGATGCGTCATCGTGCTCTAGGAGTGCCAAGTACAGGAGAGAGCAGTCAGCGTGCTTGCGGTAGCTGTCCTAACTGGACAGACTCAACAGATCGGAGTCTGAGTCTCTTCCTCATGTGGAGATGGTGGACTGGTGAGGTTGAGTTCCTGACACTTGCCCCAGAGAGGAAGCTCGTTGACCCCACGTGCCCAGTCTCCTTTTCTGTCATATTCAGCAGCTGTTGCTGAAACACCGTCACACAACAATCCAGCCATCTGCGAGACATCCTACTCGAGCTCGTTCTCCTCAAAGAAGCTCGGTGAGCAAGTTTGTCGACTCGATGCGCAAAGGCGCGGTGTCGTGAATCCCAGGCTGTAGCGCTTTGACAAGGCTGAGACCGCTGATCGGAGTCATCTCTCGAGCACACTTGAGTGCGCTTTTCTCGCTCTTGCAGTCGGCTCAAACAGACTTGCTCAAGCAGTATCCATAGCATCTCCATTCGTGACTCCAAGTGACACACCGCCCTCCTCACCAATGAACCTCTTTTCTTGCTCAGACACGAACTTGACACTTCTATCGGCATCGTAGAACAAGCCGAAACTCCTCTGCACATCTTGAATGCTAACTTCCGTTGCTTTTCTCTTCTGCGCAAGGAGGTGTGATGTGATGATCAGATTGCTTGCATATCTCAGTCCAGCCTCTTGTCCGACCTTTGTGAGTAATGCGAGCGCGTCTGGCGAGACATCCACTTCTTCTTCTTGTGCACGGATTGCCAATATTTGCTGTATCTCTCGCCAGAGTACGGATGTGTGCTGATGATCACAACGCGATCCAGGAAGTCAAGGGGCAGTCCATGTGGTGATTTGTATGATTCTCCTCGGATCCTGGTGTGTCCTCTATTGCTTGCCATGATGACTATCGGCGCCAGCTCAGACTCAAGTGCGCGGTTGATGTAGGAGAAGCACTCAATGTCGAGCATGTGTACTTCGTCAATGAACAGCACGCCTGGAACAATCTGAGCCTTACCCTCCTCTTTCCATTCGCCAACTTTTGTGTTGATCTGATCTCTGACTTCACTACGAATCTCTCCAGTATCACCAGAGAAGAGTGCCAAAAATCCTTGCGTTCTGCTGTTGATGACATCGATTTCATGTAACGAGACTGTGTGGACTACCTCTCGGCGTTGCTGTAGTTCACCATCAGGACACTGCACGAACTTGGTATCTGCACCCATAGCATCATAGTCTCGTGATCGTGTATAGGAGCGGCCGAGTTTCGAGATCTTGCCTGAAGATTTGTCTATGCTGATGATGTCGCCAGCAAGAACACGTTCTTTCGTCATGGAGTCGATCATCTTTGTGCCCATATCGTAAACCGTCTCCATGTCAGTTGTCTTGATCGTGAGCTTTCCCTGCTTGTTTGCCTAGTATACACACATTAGCATCTAAGCCTCTTGTGTAACATCAGTTATACTCACTCCTGTGACACTTCGATCTATCTGTATCTCCACCACCTCGCCTTCGATCACCTCACTCTCTTCTGTAATCCTGATGCCGATCGATCTTCGAAACGCCTGCGTCAAAGCTTCCGTTTTCGACATTTCCAGCGAAAATATCTCGGACGAAGCCAGCATGGTGAATGGCACATCTGGACCCAAAGACTGAGCCATTCCCATGGCGATGGCTGTCTTTCCTGTACTTGGTGGTCCAGCAATAAGCACTGCTCTACCCGCGATCTTGCCCTCCTTGACCATTTCTAGTATTACCGCTGCTGCTTTTCTTGCTTTCTGTTGTCCCACAAGACCTTGCGATGACGACTTTGGCTCTAAGGAGTCCGGCTCGACCCCAAGACCACGGATATGTGAATGCGCCGCGACCAGATTGAGCGCGCTGAGCTGTTGATTGGTCTCTGAGACCGTCTGAATCATTGGGCCTGCCATGAGTGATTATGGTGGATTGAGGTTGTGGAGGTGAAAACGATGGCGAACAATCAGGTCACACAAGATGTCCTGACTCTAGTGACACAAGGATGATCTGAAACACAATGGCGGTAATCGCGATGGTGGTAAGCGAACAGATGACTTTCGACTCCAAGAACCAAGAAACCTCGGAAATCACGAACGCGACAAGACGAGACGGAGGCACGTGCTAAACATTGGAAGAGGTAAGCCAACGGCTATCATGCATATATCCTGAGAGCTTTAAGTAGCTCGTTTGTCTCGCACCGTTCGTTCTCTTGTTACTTTCAATTCACTGCAAGCATTAGATATCTCTCTGTTCCATGAATCTTTTCTGACGCGTCATCAGTCGTTGGCACAACCTGCACTGACACACCCGCAATCTTGACAAGTGCTTGTGTCAATTCCTGCCGCTTAATCGCGCTCATGCAAATGATTTCGTACCTTGACCAGCGAAGCACTATCCGAGCATCACAGTAATGGCGGGCAAGCGGCCAATCTCTCAGAGCTCAGAGTATCCACCACCAAAGCGTGCCTTCACCGATGGATCAATTGGCAATCGACCAACGACTGATCCTCGGCTCGCTATCCGCTCGCCTGCATCAAGCACAACGAGCAGGAGCAGTGCAGCTGTTCCAGGCCAATCTCTACCTGCACCTGTCTCCGTTGTCTCACGGGCACGCAACCTTGAACTCAATCAACCGAGCCAACCGCAAACTTTGCTGTACGATCTATTGGCAATTTCGGCAGATCTCACGATCGCCGAGCACCAACACAACCTCATTGCAGGTCGGCACTCTCAAGCACGTCTAGAACTGGACAAGGCACGCCAACGGGGACAATTCTCCTCTGCGGTTGAGCTGCAAGAGCGAGCCTTTCAAAAACTGGATCACGAGCTGCAGGCTAGCCAGACTAGGCTCAATAATTTACGTAGCACCAACGAAGCAAAATGCGACCAATTCACAACGACTTTCCTCCAGCCTTCGAGATCGTTTGATGAGACCGAGCTAGACAAGAGACTGATCGCGAAATTCGATGGCCTTGTGAATAGCCGAGCTGCTCAAGCGAAAATGAATGAAACTGCACTGGAAGCGAAACTCATGGCGAAGATTGATGAGGTCATGAAGAGCCGTATGACTGAATCAACCAGCGAGCTTGAACATAGGCATGAAGAACAGATGACAGCCCGAGACGCGACTCATGAAAAGATCATCGCAGAAAGGGCAAGAGAAGTGACTGAACTGAGAGGACTGATGAGGACCCTGCAAAACGACATGAAAGGCTTCCGTGAAAAGATTGAACGAGATCAAAAGGTGCTCGGAGAGGCTCTGCAGAAAGTCCAATCAGCATTTGATGATTTCAAGGAGGATACTCTGCCCAGGCTGATTCGATTCGAATCCTACACCGAAGCCGGGCCAGAACTGCCAGAAACCGCGCCACACACCAATCTAAAGGACGAACTCGAGTCACTACGAAGTGGTCTCGAGGAATGTCAAAAGAATGTCAAACACGCAACCGAAGTCGGTCTAGAATTGCCAAAGACGTTGCCTCTCACCCACTTTTCCCAGGACATCAAACAATTACGAGATGATCTCAGTCGTATTGATGGGCAGCTTGACATCACAGACGCCACTGCCAAGGGTGCTTTGGATCTCCTCCAAGAACCCGAGGATCCTGGTACTGGGCTGATAGCGCGTGTGGAGGCTCTCGAAAGTTTTCTTGGAGTCAATGATCAGCAACCTGGCATTAGCCCGCGTCTAGACGAGATCGCTTCAACTGTGAAAGACCTCAGCGAGAACCGTGTCAGTGTACTCGAGGGTCACGTCAACAAATTTGGTCCTAAGATAGACGGTATTGAGAAATTGGATCGTCAAGTGGGCGAGGAATTTGAGAGGATCGGTGAAACGCTAGAGCGGATCACAGGTGCAGCTCCGCACGACTCGACTTCGCAGGATGGTAGACAACATGACGATAATGACACTGCGTCACTCCACCAGCTGAAGTCCATGATTGACGATCTGACGTCTCAGCTCGCAAGTATTAAAAGTCAGACAAGCAAACCATCACAAGCGGAAAATTCTGGCGAGACTGAATCACTTCCCCGGCTGAAGTCCATGATTGACGATTTGACTTTACAACTCGCGGATGTCAAAAGCCAGGCGAGCCATCCGCTACGAACCGAGAAGACCGGCGAGACTGTAGCCAAGCAGGAGTTTGAAGAGCTCAAAACGAAGGGTGACCTACATCGACTCGAGACAGAAGCTCTGAAAAGGATCATTCAGATTGTTCAAGACAAAGTAAACTTCACAACAACAGAGCATGTCACGGAAGCCTTTGCCAATTGGTTCAGGGAGCAGGGCATTAACTATGTCCGTACTGGGATCCCAGAATTGGCCCAGTTGGCGCAAATGGTGTCGCGACAGGCGACTATTCATGAGCAAGTCACACAGATCTCCACATTTGAGGACCGGCTGACTGATCTTCGTGCGTTGATAGAACGAGTTGATCGTGTCAGCCGCGACAAGTGTAATCATCCCAAGGATCCTCGGGATAATCCCTGGAAGCCAGACGTCGATAAAGTGGCAAATAAAGCTGCTGTTGACTTGCAAGACGTACGAAAAGACCAAGAAACGTTTGTGCAGTGGCAGCGAGAGGTAAACGTTTCGCTCCAAGAGATCCACACGTCGTGGCCGCATGCGTTGACAGCCAATATTACCGGAACTTTACAGGATTTGCAAGCTCAAATTAAGCAGCAGACTACAACTGTCTTGACAGTGTCGGACACCAGTGCGAGAATGCGGAAGCATCTCGACGATCAGTTGAACAGAGCTTTCAAGCAGACAGAAATGGCAACTCAACTCGAAGAACTCAACAAGTCGCAGGCCGACCTGAGCAAACGAGTCGAAAATCATGAACGTATTATGGATGCAAGGCAGACAGCCATGAAGAACGGTCCTGAGGAGATCAGGAAAATGCAAACCGAGCCAGATAAACGAGTCGAACATGGAATTCCAGAGGCCAAGCAGACAGATCTCAGGAACCAGATCAAGCACATCAGCAATTCGCAGATTGACCTGTGTAAACGAGTCGAGGACTTTATCACCGATCCGAAGCAGTCGTACACGAAAAACGAGCTTCAGAGAATCAGCAAGTTGCAGACGGAACTGGGCAAAAAGGTTGAAGATCATATTGCAGATACCGTGGCACTCGACGAGACAAGAGATAAGGACATCGGCGATTTGCAGGGGAAAGTCTTCTCTATGTCCACACTCAAGCAGGGTTTTGAAAACCTGAACAAGCTGGTCGGTCGAGTTGACGTGAATGAGAAGAGCGTTCGAGTGTTAGAGTCCGCTCGCCAAGAGGAGCTGGTCAAGCGTACGGAAGTCAGTAAGACCCTGGAGGAGGGCAGGGCGAAACTGGCCACACTTCAAGAAGGTATCGATGCGGGGGTCGCAACTACAACAGCGATTAAGCAGGATCTGGAACTCCTTGGAAACTTGGCCGCTCGAGTGAACAAAGGTGACGCCAGGTGCAGAGCACTAGAAGTGTCTCGTGAAGAGGAGCTTGTCTCACGCACACAAATGCAGAACGATCTGGACGAAGGCGGCAGGAGACTTGCCGCGCTTCGAGAGAGGCTCGACGCTGTGCCTAGCGATCTGGCTACAGAGCTCAAAACGCGAGATAAGGTACGGGAGGAAGAGCGTCAGAAAATCGATGTCGCCTTTGTTAGTCTCACTAGACGACTCCAAGGGCTAGATGTCAGGGGATTCGAAGGGCTGGACAGGAGACTCGAGGGGCTGAAAAAAGCGCTTGAGGTTGAATCATCAAAGTGTCGGGAAAGGGTGGAAGAGCTTGCGAACAGGAACGCACAACCACAGGTGCCGTCCGGTCCCACCTCGCGACGCCTCGACGGTGCCGAAAGACGTCTAGGAGACTTGGAGCACCGATGCAATGGAGTCGAAGCATTCGGTATCAAGTACGACGAGCTGAAATCCATGCTCAAACGAGCTCAGCGCTCAAACTCAGTCATTGAATAGCAGTCTCCAGCTTCTGCAGTCCAAGGACCTCCTGGTCAACCGATCGAATGGTCGATCCGAGGACGCGCAAGCAAAGGTGCCGCAAGCCCTCTCGCCGCGCCAGACTTGGCGCATTTGGCCACCGACACGGGGCTTTCACCTACCTCTCGGAGCGAAACGAGTCTCTTGCTACAGAAATCAAATGCCAAGCAAAATGGAACCCCTCCCCCATCACTAGGATCTCCCACGACAGACCCAACTCGCGAAGCCGACGAGATTCCCCGTCCTAGCAGGAGCCAGAGCGCAATTGCGTTCCTGCAACGGCCTAAGCCGAAGAAGGAGTTCATACCATTAGTACCAGTAAACAGCGGACGTGCCCCGACCTCCAAGCAGACCAGTGAGTCTACGCCAGCCTCAACCGCCTCGTCCGCCTCAGTGGCCTTTACGGCATCCTCCACGAAGAAGACATCAAAGAGTGCAAAGAGTGCTCAGAGCGCTGATCAAAACAATGCCATCGTTCTCTCGGATGACGAGGACGACAAGAAGCTTGGCACGCAAGCAAAGAGAAGGGAGAACAGAAAGGCGCAGGAGCGAGCGGCTGTCGGAGCGGGCGCCGCGGCGAAGATAATGGTGAAGCAGGCTACGCCTGGGATATGATGAACTTTACCTCGCTCGCTGGACTTTGGGGGACTGCAGGGCTTGGGCAAGGGAGTGCGCATTTGCTGCTGTATCATCATCGCCATGGTGCAATTGGGCACGGAATGAAAATAATGAGATAGTCGGGGAGAAGCCGTGAAACTCGGCTACAGGAGTTGAAGAGTGGAGACCCGTTCCTCACATGCACATAGCCAGGAAGAGGTACATACGATAGACACGACCACCAGATAGACCCACGAACATTACGACCGGATAGGTACATACTACAGACACGACAACCAGACAGGAGAAGACACCGCATTGAGGAACGACCGAGAGCAGCTTTTGGCTTTTTTTTCTTTTCTTCAGGTACATACATAGTTAGCTTTACTTCGTCACCGCACGGCAGAGTGCACAGCAGAGTGCACAGCAGAAGACGTCGGTGGAAATCAAAGCTTAGAGACATAAGCCCAACTGCGTCGCTCCGATAGGAGCAGTCACCTTCTACTGCTACTTCCTCGTTTGCGTTTGTGTGCGTTGCTTTCGTGCTTTCGTGCTTTCGTGCTTGCCTCGCTTGCCTCGCTTGCTTCCCTTGCTTCCCTTGCTTCCTCACCGCACTTTATTGCCTCGTTGAATGAGCGAAACGAGGACTCTGCCAAGTGGGTCGAACGGAACGGAAATGGAAAGGACATTGAAAATGGGAGAGCATGTTCGGCCGGGGCCCGCGGCGCGAGGGACGAGAGGGGAGTATGAAGGGGGCACGAAGCGCGATAATCAAGAAGCTAGTGTAGGAACAAAGCGGGAGTTAGTGAAGGGTGCGATAGTGGTGTGCAACCAATATGAAATTGAGCCAAGAGCGAACGGGAAAGTTGGTGGCATTGAAAGTGCGAGTAATATCAATCTTGATGTTGTGATTGTTGACAACTCGACATTGCCCTGCCGGTCAGCTCACCCCATGGCCTGCCCAGCAATACTAAGCAGAGTCAAGCGGAGCCAAGCTCTTGACGTCTAGGCCGACCTGGCCCTCCCAATGTCCCGTCCACGCATTCTCTAGATCCGGCAGTGCCAGTGCTGTGACATCTCCTGCTCTTAAGCTTTCTACCCTGACTTCACTGCCATGCCGTGCCCGGTCGTAAAAGAGGCGAGCCAAGCGAGTCCGAGCTACGCAGTCGAGCCGAGAAGAGCGAGACCAGCGACGTCTTGTGCCCTTCACAGTGACACGTCGATGACTATGCCGTGCCATGCCTTGTGGACGCCATGCCAGGCCGTGCCAACGACACCATGCTCAAACCCGGAGGGTATCATAGATCTGCGACAAAAGTAATTGTTAATTGTGCCGACATGTCCCCAAAATCCAATATCTTGGCAGGACAGAATGGTCACCACATCCTCAACAGTACAGCCTCGTCGATACATCCTCGTTAGGTACACCTCCACCGGCCATGCTCCTGCCGATGCGTTGAAATCTGCTGCTTCCCGAGCATGCCCATTGACCCATCACCGTAAACCCGCAGAGGCTTGAGGCCGGATCGCGGTGAAGAATCTATGCCGACAAGGACTTTTAAGATCAACAGCAATAGCGTACCTGTTCCTTCTGGTGAAACCCGTGACCGCAAGCGAAGGTCAGGCGGACGAGCAGCACTTGCGGTCTGATGGGTTGATGCTCATTGATTAATTCTCCAGTGGTCCCAACCACGACAGCTGCACTGTGTGAACAGTCGGCCGTCCGCCGGTAAGGTATTCGACCATCTGCTGGTGAGGCATCGTCCGTAGTGGAGAGCCTAATTCGACCGCGGAACGTGGTTTGACAGTGACAGCTCGATGTCATGTTAATTTGAAAATGATGCACACCCCAGGCTGAGCTATTAGCACACCCTGAGGCGAACGCAGTGCGTCACTCATGTGCCTTCGTCTTCCTCAAGGCCAGCGACGCTGACAACATACTCAGTCCCGGCATCAGAGTGCGCTTCGTCGCTCACATCGGGCTCACCTGCACCATCATGTTCATCATCAATGGCATTGCCCAGTACATCATCATGGGCATGATCCCGCTGTGGCTTACGCTCATCCGGCCGCGCATCCACATCTGGGACGTTCAACTCGTCCTGTCCAACGGGTTGCCCAGCATATACACCCTGCCCGACAGGCGAATGGCGCATGACACCCGGACTCCATGTTGAGCCCCTCGGCGGTGCCGGTATGATAGTTGGCTGGACTATCTCGTCAGATCCAGCAACGGCGGTGACATCAGGATGAGGCCGGGATCGGCGAGGCAATGACGTGGCGGCGAGGCGTCCAAGTGTGCGTTTGAGCACGAATACAGAAGAGGGCGCATTCGGTTCTGGAGACCGTATTGCGGCGGCAAGAGGCTGTGCAATAGCGACTTCGTCTATACCATTGAGGGACATTGCCGCTTTTATTTCGAGGGGTGGTGATTTCCGTTGGCGTCGGAAGAGGGATAGGGAGAGCGGAGCTGATGTGTGCCAATTGTGGCGTGGCGGGCGTGTTGTGGAGGATTTGCGACGCAAGGGCGTGGTGGAGGAATTGGTAGAAGAGGTAGGGTTTGTGATTTTGATTGTTGCAGCCCCTGCCTCGACGTCGACGTCTTGGTTCGTAGCTGTCAGGTCAGCTGGAGCGGGTGAGTCGACAATAGGATGATAGTGGACAGCGTAGATTGTGCTTGGCGTGCTTGAATCTTCGTTGCGATTGATGACAATCTGTGGGTGAGCAGGGCCCTGATGAGTGATTGTTGTTACAATTGCCTCCTCGAGTCCTCCGTGATCAGCAGGCGTCTTGGAAGATCTTAGTTGAAAGACTTCAGCACGAGGACGTTTCGACAATTGTGCCTGTCGCTTGATGACTCGATCCGCCAGCTTGCCGACCCGTGTACTTCTAAACCTGACCATGGATTTACCAAAGATACCTATGGAGGACTGCACAC
>Ga0058702_10000833_pt1 | contig 12164 bp, 9 predicted proteins | sample AgamicOrSfe_FD_83781 | JGI IMG/M metagenome (GOLD analysis project Ga0058702, IMG submission 83781) | Agave microbial communities from Guanajuato, Mexico - Or.Sf.e | ecosystem: Host-associated > Plants > Phyllosphere > Phylloplane/Leaf | place: Guanajuato, Mexico | collected 2012-05-30
ATAGACATGTGTTTACTCGTGAGAGGCACACAGTTAGTCCATTTACTCAGCGAGAAATCCAACTTCAATGACCTCACATAGTGGCTTGCCGCCTCAAAGTCAAGTCTCGCTCACATAACATTGATAGACGCATGCTCGTCGGTGCTCATGTCTCGGATCGCGCACAAGTGTCATACTTCGAACCAAGGACCTGGGCAACAAAATCTTCACTGCCAAAAATGTTCGAGTACATGGGCTTGAGAATCTAGACCCAATACGCCATGTAAGGCAGTAAAGTTTGGCCGTTGGGACACCTGCAAGAGAACCGGGTTCACGCTTGTCTAGCTGGGGCGGATGAATTCGGGCGCGCATCTTCACGTGTCGCCTGCTTATGCATAACTCGCGGGGGCCAACAAGCAGCTTCACACTCGATCAACAGCCATGCGTCAATCGTTCATAGCGGCAAGGCCCATGTCACGGAGGTTTCTCGATCCAAACGGTCTGCTGGAAGGACTGGGGTGAAGTGAATCTGGTACAAGGAACGACTATCAATTCGATATTTACCGGCTGCCCTTTTCGTCCAGTGGACCTGGTGTAGGTTCATCTACGGTCTTAACGCTTTATCGCCCAGTCTCCAAGTCACACGTGTTTACGGGCGTAAGCTGTCGAGTTGAACTCCAAAAGCGGTGTCTTGCATGTCGATCGCCGGATCACTGTTTTCTAGAAGACACGCTCATCACCGAGGGCGGGACGGTGGACTTTGATCCTTCTCAGCAAATGACAATCCAGGGGCGGCGCAGGGCCAGCAGCCAATGTCATGCAGAATCATCAGACATGCAGCGAAGGATGGCCCTGGAGCAGGCGTAGATTGTTCAACGATCGAAAGACAGGCTCCTTGCGTGGTGCTTTGATTGGGGCCGTGGCCTGAACACTGCACAATCTCATGGCCTTCGGCGCAAATAAAAGGTGGTCCGGTGTCTTTGATGGTGGTGCCAGCACAAGCCACAATAGCCGTTAGACGCGACGTCTCCCGGGGTTCTAGTGCGTGCCACGGACGATGCGACTCATGATCTCGGCCTTGAGGCGTCAAAGCCTCATCGTGCTGAGCCCTCGACTCTTTAGCATAATACTGTCCCATGCCCGTCACGTCTTTCGAACCATCAATTCTCTGTTGCAACCCTCGTCATCGTCTCAGTATCGTCAAGAGATCTGCAAACACTTTCTGAACTCGATCGTCACAAACCTGGATCACAATCTCTCGCCATGTTTGAAAACTACACCGTGACCGCATCGCGTCATCCTTCTTCTCTGCCACTCCCTTGTGATGGCCTGTTTGGACCCGACTGGGCTGTCCCTCGGATTTCGGCACCATGCGATTCTCAAATTACAATCACTCAACTCTCGCAACAATTCAGCGAAATGCGTTACACTTCGCAACCCTCCTTCTACCCTCGACACAGACCAACAAATGCCGAGCTCCAACTGGACTCAACCCCTGAGTTCTGCTGATTACGTGGGCTCGCTATCCCCGTCCAGAAGACGTGCGCAGAGGCAGCACGGCGTACGAATGCTCTGTGACCCGTCTCACCTTCGCAACATCCAAGACATGGTCGACAAGATGGTCCAATCTGGAGAGCAATGCGCCGTGTCACCGCCTCGGGCCCCCAGTGTCGGGGCAAGCCCATCACCAGCGGACGATGAAGGCTACAGCAGCCTTGACGAGAACCGTCGCAGCGGATCGATATCATCGGTCTCATCTGCTGGATCGGGAGCGTCTTCATTATCATTCCGACGTTCAGTGGATTCCATCACGGGCGCCTGTGTGTCCAAGAACGTCCGTGTCAAGAAATCTCGCAGCGCGCGCGGTGCGTCGAAGCAGACGTGAAAAAGAATTGTTCGAGGACTGGGCGGGGACGTGATCCAAGTTCCAGGATTTCGGAGTACTGGGTGAGGAGCGTGGTGATGACTTATGAAAGGATATGGGATTGGACGGGAAGGGATGTAACAAACATCTGGGAGCTTTTGCTGTTTTGCAGGCGTTCTACCAGAGATACCCATTTAACTAGATGATTTTAATACCGAGAATGACACAGATGTCACTCATGCGCAGATGACGACTGCCATTTCATTCACTTTCGATGCTGATTCCCTGAATAACAAGAGACAAAGGCTGTGAGACAAGCCAGGTAAACAAGCGCCGAATATGATGGCTTGAGTGGGTTGATAATGATGGAGGTGTTGGTGGGTGTCGAGAGGCGAGCGGGCGGGCAGGGCGGTCTGCCAAGAGCAAAGTCGTTGTCGTGCTTTCTCTGCGATGCATCACGCATCGCGTACATGGCCTAGGGAGATCGCAGACAAGCGCCGACACCAGACATGTCAATATCGGGGCTCATCAGGCCAATTGCCAATCGCGCAGTGCATCTGCGGCTGCATCCTCGTGTAGAGACGCTGGCCGAGAGTCGCGAGATTCTTCGCCTGATGCAGACGTTCGGACGAGTCGAAATGTTCCGCAACTTCAAGTACGACGCCCAGCCGCTGGCCAACAACATGATTGCCATCTACGAGTCCGACGACGCCGCCCGGAAGCTCCTCGAAGAGTCGCCTCTGCGTTTTGTCATGAGCCCTGAAGGCTCGCCTGAAGGACAACAGAGGCACTACCAGCTCCAGGCCAATCCCTCGACCTTCCACCACCGCGATCACATCGACCAATCCGTCTACAATGGCTCCTACAAGGTTTCGAACAGGAGTCTCGTCCAAGAAGACTTGGCTAAGAACGTCCCTATGGTGGGCCTGAGCGAGTTCACCCTGAGGAAGCCGGAAAAGCCATGGAGAGTGCTGCACCGCGAGAAGGAACGGGAACAGACTACAAAGACTTTGAGGCACCTCCTCGAGGATGCTCCTACTTCCACTTGATCTACTGCATCAACCCATATCCGACAACAATCACAACAAGAACAACAGTCGATTGACTATCACTACCATTACCTCTGCCAGAAACATCAACCCACAGAACTTGCAATCGCCTCTGGTTACTGCACCATACAAGTCCCATCTTGCAGAGCACGGATCGCCTCCATCAGCCCTTTTGCCTCGTTGTCGCTGCCAATCTGCTGCCACCGTCCCACTACCTGCGCCTTGGCCAAGAACTTTGCTCTGTAACCATCCTGTGCTGTAATCAGGCGCCCGCGGTACTGGTTCCGTGGCATATGTCGCAGCTCTGGAGCAACGCTCATGTCTTGCTCCTTCTCTTCCCTCTCCAGTATCCTCTCCGCCATGACACCACCGCCCTTCCTGAACGCGTGCAGAGGGTCTCCACATACCATTCTGATCAACACCTGACCAGCTTCCTCGCTCTTGTCGTGTTCTGCTTTCAACTGCTCAATGTTGAGAACATTCATCGTCTTACGCTCGATTGGCTCCTCCTTGAAAACGTTGCCGAACTGATAGAGGACCGTCTTGCCGCTTTTTCTCATCAGAGTTGCAAGCCGTGCAGCTGTTGCCACGATTGTAATCAAGACTTGCTGCAACTCGTTGAGGTTTTCTTCAGAGTCTATGTTCCTTGAGTCGAGTTGGTAAAGCGGTTCAAGCAGCAACCAGATTTGCATCGCCGTCTTGAGGGTCGCGCGCTTTCGCTCTTCGCTCTCGTTGAGATCCATCCTGTACTGAATTTCGTAAGACGTTATATGCTCGGCGCGATGTTGCTCCCTGATGAAGCCTATCGCATTGTCAGTCATTCGTTCGTATGGATATCTGTTTTCTCGGAAAACACACCATCTTCGTTTTCCTGGTCTTGTTCCAACTGCTCCAGCTTGACCAACAAATCTAGAGGCGCACCGAACAAGAGGCTGCAAAAGACATGTCGTACCAGCACCCTGTGGATAATGCCGTAGCTAAGCCCAAATCGACATTCTCCGTTTGCGACAACTTCTTGCCATGTTTCCGCACCTCCACCGCCTTCGGCGATGGCCCTGCAGAAGCTTTTGAACTCCAACTCGCTGCCCTGATCGATGTCGGCCAGCCATTCCTTGAGCTTAGACTCTGTAATGTCCTTCAGCAAGAGATCCTTACGAAACACGTCCCCGCAGAATTTGTCAATGCGTTTGCGAATTCCAGCCAGCGTGGACATGACACTGGCGTCAAGGTTGTTGTCTTTCCTCTCTTGTGGCGTCAGATTCTCGGGTGGGGTCAAGTCTGCGGTTCCAGGATATCCAAACGACGCCTGTCCGTGTCCTTCTGGGTTCTGTCTCGGAGGGGCAGGCGAAGGGCGTCTGGTTGTGTTTCTCTGAGCTGAGCGAAGAGCATCTTCCGACATCCGCTTGCTTGGGCTCCTAGATCGTGTTGTGCGGTTTACGGAAGTCCCTGCCTGGCGGTGCTCTGTTTGCAATTGGCTGGCGGCATCAGCGTCGATCTGCGCGTCGAATGTGACCTCTTTTCTGGCTTTTGAGTTGTTGGTCTGAACGCGGCGTTGCTCCGTAGGAAAATCAAAGTTGTTGACAGTTTGACGATCTTGCCTCTCGTATTCCAGTTCGTCTTCATCGAATTCTCCATCATAGAAGCCATCATCACCAAATGGCAGTGGGCGTGGCATGGGCATGATGGGTGTAAAGCGGGATGGACAAGGTTGGAAGAAGCAATGCAATGTTCTTTTGCGAGGATCCACGGCTGCTGTACTAAGCTTTTTGCAATGGAAGGACCGAAGGACCTGTTGTGATTGTCATCACTATCCTCATTCCAACCGTCTATAGTGGAATGCTGTATGACGAGGAATGTATAATTTTTCTAGAGAGGAGCAGGGTGGGCTGTCCACCAGGGCTGACTGATTTTTTGGACAATCTGCATCTGATGTGTAACGTTCAATAGAGAGTGGGACTGGTCTTGGTCTTAGAAAAAAGTGCGACAGATGTCAGAATCAAACATTTCACCTTTGCGAATATCTTCAATGCTTGATTGCCCTAGTCAATCAAACGTGTCGCGTCAATGCCTGACTCTGCATGGCTTGGCGTAACAAACCAAGACCAAATTGGTATGCGTTGTTGATGCTTCCAAGAGATCTGCAGGTAGCATATGTTGTCGTTGGTGCTGACTGGAACGTTCATAGGGAGATAGGCTCAGAAATGTAGTCCTTGTTGCTTCGGCAATTTGAATACTGACATGAAAAGCTTGGCTAGGAATGTAATGGCCTACCTGATGTACCGAATGACAAACACACGTAGCACTAGATCTACTTGTGGTGAAGACTATGCTGTTCGACACCGTTTCATTCATCCTGCCGCAAATTTACTATGGTCAGATGGCAGACGTCCTTGAAGCTTCGAGGTGCAGTCCAACGGGAACTGAGATTATAGCTATGTCTGCGTAGACGCAGCTGGAGTCCGTTGCCCAGGAATAGAGGGCAAGGACAATGTTCGTGATCTCGAGTTTGAGCTGACATTTTGTCTGCAGAGACGGCATTTGGCTGCATTTGAGAACCCACAGGTCAAATTCTGCCGTGAACGAGTCTTTGTCTGCTGTATGCATGGACAGGCGGTTGGCTCTCGCTAAAACAATATCAACATGACGATCATGCTCGCGATTGCCCAATGCACGGTTCTCTATCTAAAATGATGTATGTCCCGTCGTAGACTGATCCGAGCACAAGTCAATTGCGCAAAATCAAACGTAACATCTCCAGTTTGAGGAAACGAAAGAATGTGAACTGTGAGCCTGTGAAACGAAATGGACCAATTTGTTTTAATTGCTCGCTACAGAGCCAAGCAAGGGAAGCGGGGCAGAGCCCTCGTGGTGGAGCGTGTGTTGAAGATGAGCTTCTGTCCGCTGGGAAGGGCATTTTGCCTTGTTTAGATGGACAATGAACCCTCGCAGACAATCTCCCACCGGGCCGTTCATACGCCGGACAAATTGCAGAAAGACGCACGACGGGCGAAAGAAGACAGCAGCTCCATCAGACTTGGGACCCGAAAGCCGCAGGTTTTGGAGTCGCTAGGAGCGCGATTGTTTCAAGCGAAAAGGTGAGGGGCGCACTCTTTGATGACGGACACGGCATGCGTAAGCGCAAGGATAGGCCGCCAGGTATGTTGGCCAGTCGTGATGGTCAATACATGCGTCGTACAGCACACGGGACAAGGTTCCGACGGCAACAGGGCAAGCAGAAGACAACAAGAGCACAGAAAAGGAGTGGCAGGGAAAACCAGAGGCCGTTGCACCATCTGTCAACCCTCAGGACATGAATTTGTTGGCGCGCTTGTGTGCAGTAGTCGGCTGTCAAGACCTTCGGCTCGCGGGTACCCGCTCGTAGTCTGGGAGGACCCTTGCCTTCTGATCGCCATCGGGAGGGAGCGCATGCCTGCGGGTCTTCTAACGGCTATCCATGTGTTGCAAAGCTGGTGCAAACAGTGCTAGCATTTCGTGAGACTATCCGGCGGGCTGGTTGCTTTGCCCTTTATAAGACCCAACGCGAGCCATCGCCAGTCAAAGATGTCCATCCGTCGTGTGTGCACCCTCTCAGACATCTTTCGTTCTCGTCAACTGCGGCAGACTGTGGTATTTTAGCCAGTTCGGTGAGTACACGATTGCCGACAAAGGCTTGCCAACGACTAAACAATTGCTCAGCAGAGTCACACTCCTCTCCAGGGCTTGGCCGCTCCGCGATTGTCGCAGACTGCAACAAAACATCCTTGCCCGAACCACCCTCGTTTCCCGCGGAACACTTCCTCGCCAGCTAGCCGACAACAATCATGTGCACGAAAATCGTCCACGTCTTCAAATGCGGTCATCAGCAAGTCGACTTGGCCCCTTGCGCCGCGTCGAGAGTCGCAAAGTGTCCCAATTCCCAAGACAAGAAGATCAATCACGATCAACGCTGCTCAAATTGCCAAAGATAACATGGTGAGGCTCTTTTGACCGACTGAGTTCGGCTCCAACGTCGCTGACAGATACTCAGTGTCGGTTGCATGGTCAACTGCAGTATAGGACGATGAAAGACAGTAGCCCGCGTTGAAGGAAATGTTTAATGGTCTACGAATCAGTTGTTGACGAGGCTTCTGGCGGCATTGACTTGTTTTGGGTACTTTTTTTCCTGCTTCATTCAACTCATGGTGGATATCATCCCTCGGCGTTCGGCAAGTCAAAAAGGGCAGGTTTAGCGCGGCGTATGGTTACTTGGAGCGGTCGAAGCATTCGGCAAGCACAGAAGGGTCTGCTAGAAATATTGCAATATGCTTCAAAGGATACTGTCCTTCGCACAGTGCGACATTCATGAACGCTCTCTATCTTGCTGAGAGAGATACAAGAAGAGTCATTGCTTGCGGCAAACATTCAACATGCATCTGCATCTGACCACCTGAAGGCGTTGGTGGAGTGGTCGGAGCGAAATGATGGATCATAGCGTTATCGAATTGCTATGATCCAAACTGGCGTGCATCTGATACGTACCTCTGGCCCATGTCATGATTCTTGAGTTGTCACAAACAAAGCAGCGACTGGCTGTCGAGAGCCGGTACGGGCCGAGTGGGCATTGCAGGATACAGCAGATGGCTGCAGACTTGCAGGCGCTTGGGCAGCTTTCCGCTGTCATGCCAGAGCCTTAGGAGACGTGAAACGTGGCTGCAGGGACACAGAGGCATCTATCCTTTTGGCCCAGAGCTTGATAGATTGCTACAAACGAGGACATGCAATGTGAGCAATTGCAAATAGCCGAGTCGGCGGCAGAGGAAGAAGAGGAGAGACAAACACGTCGAAGTGTCGGTGAGATATCTGGGGGCGAGCTTCACAGTTGGCTGCAAAGTGGAGAAGAAGGCCTGGCAGCCGAGAATCCGCCTCGACTTGCCCTCTTCCGCAGCGCTTAGCAGACCCAACGTCTTGTCAGTTCTGACGGCAAACATGTCGATAGACATCAACTGGGACACTCTCACGACGGGCTCTGATGGCGAAGCGCTGGCAGAGACTATCAGGGCTTTCATCCATGATCGCTTCCAACAGATTGCCCTCCCACGTATGATACGCTCTGTCAAGTGCCACGCTTTTGAATTTGGCAATGTCGCTCCAACAATCGAGCTCAAAGACGTCTGTGACCCATTACCAGACTTCTACGAAAACGATGCCGACGACAGTCAAGAAGACGACGAGACGCCCGGCCAGATTGACGAGAGCCAGCACAGTGCTGCAACTCCCAGGGTCGACGAGACGCGTCCTAACTATCAACACAACGCATCCTTGAGCCGTGATGAATTCCACAATCCTCGATTGACAAATTCTCGAGAGCACATGGGAAACCCAATTCTCTCAAGGACAGCTACGCCAGGAGTCTTAGGAGGCACGTCGAACTTGGGCTATTTCCACTTGCCACTGTCGGCAGGACTTTCAGGTACCACGACCCCATTGGCCGCTATGGCCGGCGCACAATTCCACAATGCGCGACACGGCCCCTCACAATTGGCCCAGTCGCCAGAGAGCAACTACTCTGACAGCGAGCCACGGCACCGCTCAACCTCTTTCGGTTCCCAGACGCCTTCATCTTCAAAGTCATCCTCGCGTCCGACCTCAAAACATATGGATTGGCCTGAGAAGTCTTTGCAACACGATGACCACGACTCCGACACGTCACATCACGGAGTTGGAGACGAGCAGGAACGTAGCCCCGAGGATGTCCAGATGGTCTTTCACGTGGCATACTGTGGCGACGTCAAGCTGAGGTTGACTGCTGAAATCTCGCTGGACTACCCGATGCCCAGTTTTGTAGGGATCCCGTTGCAGCTCAACATCACCGGTCTTACATTCGATGGTGTCGGCATATTGGCCTATATCAAGAAAAAGGCACACTTTTGTTTCCTTTGTCAGGAGGATGCCGAGTCCTTGGTCGGTGGATCGTTGACAGGCGAGCATGAGGAGCACAGCACCAACTCATCGCAAGGCTCACGCAAGCTAGGAGCTCTCTTGGAAGAGATCAAAGTTGAAAGTGAGATTGGCCAACGCGAGGGAGGAAAGCAAGTTCTCAAGAATGTGGGGAAGGTGGAGAAATTTGTCCTCGAACAGGTGCGCCGCATCTTTGATGACGAGTTTGTGTATCCCAGCTTCTGGACCATCTTGGTATGAAAGGCTGCTGTCGATTCTTTGGCTTGCCTCGGTAGCAATAACGAGAGGGGCTTGATACGTCTTTCATGTCTCCTGATGTTTTCCAATTGGAACGTTGTCACGCCTTGTCCGTTCGTCCCATATGCGAGCGACAGATACGAAAACAAGTCGATCATCCAAACCCCTGAGTTCCGTCCGTCCCTGACACCGCTTGTTGCAGGTAACAAGGTGCAGTCTGCAGGACCCGGCAAAGGCTCCCTACAGCTGTCAAATGCAAGCCTTCTCGTGTCACCAAGTACGCGTATCAGTCGATGTGGACACGGCTTTCTCTGTTACACTGCAGTGGGTGGTCACGGCACGCTCACCCGTTCAGGGCCAATTTGACTTGCACAACCAAGATTATCGCACGCTGCGTTGTTCCAATATTTGACGACAAAGCTTAGACATGACAGTCAACCTACCATGCTGATTCACACATTGGCAAGGGAAAATGTATGAAACTTTAGACTTGTGATTTCCTTGTCTGCCAAGCTACACCTAAGTAGTCAAGGGAGTTATTTCAACACACCATGATAAATATTCTCGTCCGTTCGAGCTTCCTTGTCAGAAAATATCATTATTGAAACCAGGAGCAAGATTGCACCGACCACTCAGAATTGAAACTACTACATTACAAAACTACTATCTTTGCTGAACACTCAAGCAAAATCATGAGCTTAGTATGCCACCATGTTTGCCAAGCCATCAAGCTCGCGCTGGTAGTTTTTGTGCTGAGAGATGGCGTACGAGAAGGCTGTTGCGAAGTCCTTTGCACCCTTGACAAGGGTCACGGCCTCTTTGAAGCTACCGACTTCAGTCTGGGCAGCGGTAACGACACCGTAAGAGTCGACGACATCGTTGCCCTCAGAGAACTCTACACCAGGGAGCTGGCAAGCATCCTTGACGAATGCAACAGCCTCACCGGTAGCGCCAATGCTCTTCAAGTGACCGAACGCTTCTCTCACATAGTGCAGCGCGCGGCCGTTCTTGCGAAGAGTGGCGATACTGTCGGCTCCACCAGGGACGAAGATAGCATCATACATGGTACTGCGCTGTCCCTCCAGGTTGTGGTCAGGAACGAGTCCCTTTCCAGAGTCCTTGCTCTCGCCAGCAGCGTAGATAGGAGTACGACGAGGAGCAATGGTGAACGGAAGAGCACCCTGGGCGGCGAGAGCAGCCTTAATGGCGTTGTAGGCAACAGAATCGTAACCATCTGCGATCAGAATTGCAACCATTCTGGTGGCGATGGTCAAGTTCTTAGGAGGGAAGTCCTCCTGGGAAAGGTTCTTGGAACGCTTTCCCAGATTGACGCGGCGAGCTTCCTCGGGAATGTCCGCGCCAACTTGCTCTGCGACTCCACGAGCAAGATCGAGGTCGATCTCACACAACCTCTCAACCATGCGCTTGTACACAATTGGGTCGTCGCAGTGATCGAGCTCGAAAGAGAGCGCATTCATGATATGCATCTTCTCGTGTTCAGACATGGAGTTGTAGAACAACTGAGCCTGGCTGTAGTGCTCGGAGAACTTCTTGCTACGCAGACGGGCCTTCATTCCGGCGACCTTTTGTGGGTAATCCACGTAGCCACCTTCCTCAGCAGTGGCAGGCTTGGTAGCTTCGAAGCGGTTGGGCCAGTAGTTGACAGTTCCCTTGGTGATGCTATGGCGCATTGCTCCATCTCGGTTCTGGTTCATAACGGGGCACATTGGCTTGTTGATAGGCAGCTCCTGCCAGTTGACGCCGAGACGAGTGAGCTGTGTGTCGGAATAGGAGAAGTTGCGGCCTTGCAGCAAAGGATCATCGGAGAAGCCGATACCAGGAACGACGTGACCAGTACAGAAGGCGACCTGTTCAGTCTGGGTGAAGTACTCATCAGGCTGAAATGCAGGTATTAGCATGATCCAAAGACAAAGAGCAGTGTGCCACGATGGATCCTCGACGAGGGTTGCTATCTGCAGACTGCAGTATGGGTATACGTACGTTGCGGTTGAGCTCAAGCTCTCCAATATATCTCACAGGGAAGTCCTCCTCGGGCCAGATCTTGGTAGCGTCGAGGGGATCGAAATCGAAATCGTCGGCCTGGCTTTCGGGAATGGTCTGGATACCAAAGTCCCATTTTGGGTACTGGCCGCCCTCGATTGCGGTCCAGAGATCCTTGCGGTGGAAGTCAGGATCTTGTCCCGCCAGCTTCAAGGCTTCATCCCACACGAAACTATGCACACCAAGATGAGGTGTGAAATGGAACTTGACGAGGTGGGATTCTCCCTTGGAGTTCAGCAGCTTGTAAGTGTTTACACCAAATCTGTTACTCGGGTCAGCTTGGTTTTCTGTAAGGATTCAGGTAATCTACCCTTGCATCATCTGAGTTCAATTAGCATGACGTCGACAAAGAGCTGGGATAGTGTTTGTACATACTCGGTATGAACGAGGAATGCCTCTATCGGACATTGCCCACATGAACATGTGAGTCGCCTCCGAATGAAGGTATTGGAAGTCCCTAAGAAGAAGGCATGATCAGCATTTCTTGGTATTGACTTGGAAAAGTATATGAGGCTACTCACCAGAAGTTGTTATGACTTGGAAGAAATGGTCGTTAGCATATTTCAAGTAATAGAGTTCACGAGAACACAACAGTATTCATCATAGGTTTGACATACGCAGTTTGTGCTGCGATTCTGGTTAGCATGATCTCTACAAGTATAGGCGGTAGTCACGCCACAAGGTTCCTCTCATAGCGACAAGGATCCCCCGCAATGTGCTTGCCTGTAATTCTGCTCACCCTGGAAGTGAAGGTACAATTAGCACGGTCTTATAGAAGAACGGAAGTAGTACTTTTGTAACAAGCCAGCTTACAATCCGAGCTCAACATTAACGAGATGGCGTCTAGGACACCATCCCATCATTGCCAGCCAAATATGCGAGACTGACCTACTAAATATGTACCTATAGTTGACTCACTTGAGGGATGCCACAGTGGGGCTCAGGCTTTCCAGAGTGAATGACATCGGGGAACTTGAGAGCATCCTGGATGAAGAACACCTTGATCGAGAGCGTTAGCGCGATTTTGAAAATTTGGA
>Ga0058702_10000835_pt1 | contig 12149 bp, 15 predicted proteins | sample AgamicOrSfe_FD_83781 | JGI IMG/M metagenome (GOLD analysis project Ga0058702, IMG submission 83781) | Agave microbial communities from Guanajuato, Mexico - Or.Sf.e | ecosystem: Host-associated > Plants > Phyllosphere > Phylloplane/Leaf | place: Guanajuato, Mexico | collected 2012-05-30
ATGCAACGCTATGCGGCTTGGGTGAGGTATTACATTCTCTTGCTAGTCCTTGTTAGCGAACTTTACAGTCCCAGATCAAGACGCCTTCCACAAACCTTTCTGTACAATCTTCTGTGCTTCGCGCTCGGCCTGGAGAGGGATTAGCACCTAGTCAGGAGCTTGGAGATAAGGGCGACTCACGTCGAGCAACGTCTGAATCCCTGCTGAGTTTTGCGCAGACTGTTCGAACGTCAGTACTGAAGCCGATCGCAATGGCTATTACACGAACCATGTTTGTGTATTTTCTGGCAAGAATCCGTGTAAGAAAGGCGATAACGAGTGGAAGCTGGCTTTGTAGCCAATGCGGCAGGGTGATGATGGAGGCGCTCCGAGAATGGTGTTGGGTACGTAGGGCTGAACTATCTGATGCAAAAGATCATAAAGATCATGAAGATTGAGACAGCTTAACTTACTCATCCTACCTATCTCCTCCGTTATGTCTACTGCATCCAAAATCACACTTGCGTCTACTCTGGCTAGTGCTGTCGGCATCGTTATCTTTGTACACTATGCGCAGAAGTCTGAGCAGTCTGTGAGTGGAGTACTATAAACCATCATTACATTTCATACTGATGTCTTCAGGCAATGCACGCTGGCGTACTCAGAGACATGGAACAGCAGAAAGTGAAGCGAGAGCGATTGGCGGACTTCGAGATGCAAAAGGAGCTGGAGGCAGAGTACAAGAAGCTGCAGAAAGTGCACGATTCTTCTACACCATTGGGATCTACCACATGAGGAAGCAACTTGAGGCATGTCAAGAATTGCTCAGCGAATGACTATATCAGTCCTCAAATATCGCATACTGTCACAAGGCATAAGATGAGCAGAATCTGCACGGCACTCTCTGGAACTTGTGATTCATCACAGTACCAACCAATCGACAACGTCCAACTGTCTACAAGGTTGGAGCTCGACTTTTATCAAATCCTCATTGTAGGCAGTGCCTCGCCCTGCCCGCGGACCGGCGAACTCGACCTCGGAGCGCTGGCTCAAAATGGGTGAAGCTTCGAGCATGCGGTAGAACGGCATTTTTAATATTTTACACGCCGTTCCTGCACTCGAGCGATATCGATGACCAGACGATGCAGCACGGCCTCATCGAAAATCACCGCGCGGCGGTTGAGATAGAGCTCGGGATCGTTGATCCTTACCGCGCATCGCAAGCAGTGTTGCCCACGACCCGACATTGTTCGTGAAAGTATACAGGGCCGGTCCGCTGCGAGGCGAGGAAGTCAAGATGGAGGATGATGTGTGTTTGGTGGAAAGGAAGGCGAATCGTCTCTTGACGAGGGCGAGGGACATGGCGCAGCAGAAGTACCGGGCTGAGGAGCAGGTCAAAAGTGAGGCGTCGAATGCGGGACTGTTCACGGCAAAGTTTCAACCATACTCTCCTATGATATGAGCACGATGCCTCGGGTTGAGGTTGTGGACCGAGCTGAGCGTGGTCTCTAGCGTTGCATGAAGTCTACATCTTATCTCTGAGGCTGATCACCTCTTGCGAATTTGGAGTGCTTTGCCCGCAGTAAGCAGTCCATTCGCCGAGATTGACAGTTCACGGCCGCCGGCAACATCTGCCAAGAAAAAGCCCTGGCCTCCACATCCACGTTGAGGTCGGAGCTCGACTCAACACAAAACACCACTCGGGCTGATGTGCTTTGTATCATTTCGTGATCTTTCGGGGTTGAAAGTATTGTACAAGTAGGGTGATAGTGTCAAGGTGGTTCGGCAACTATATAGATAATTACCATCACCATACCTGGTTGAGCTTCGTTACATCGTGACTTGCTGTAACTTCGTAGGGTAGCTCTCAAGACAGACGTTACACTATTGTGGACATCTCCGCAATTACAATGGTCTGATATCCGTCCGGACAAACCTAAGCCAGCCGCGCGCATCTTATATCCAAGCTCATCTGCTCATCCCTTCTCCTCTATCATCTACATTCGTCAGTCTTTCGCTAAGAAGCACCACTCACGCCTTGGTCAGGCCCCCTTTGCAAGTGCCACAACATAGCTCGATGTCCGCAATCAACGCCAAAGCTCCGCGTGAGCGTCTAGAGAAGAAGCCAGTCAAGTTCTCCAATCTCTTGTGTACGTTGAGCCTGTCCATGTAGCTATGACGAACGACGCGTGGAAACTGACATGATGTGCACAGTGGGAGCTGGTCTGAACTTGTTTGAGTAAGTCAACATGGTTCTGCTCTGTACAGACTCGCGCAATCGCTGACACAATGTTCGCAGGGTTACTACATTGGGTCAGGTATGATAGCAACAAGGACAACACAGCAGGACCACATCTGACTGGTATATCATTAGCCTCTTGAGGTCGTCAAGACCACCATGGCTGCCAACCGAAAGGATGGCATGGCTGGTGCCGTGAGTCGCATCTGGGGTCGTGGAGGTGTCTTCGGCTGTATGTTCGATCGCGGCCGTACACAATGCGGGTCTGTACTGACACGTCTGCACAGTCTACCAAGGTCTCATTCCCTGGGCTTGGATTGAGGCCTCTACAAAGGGTGCCGTCCTCCTCTTTGTTGCCTCTGAGGCTGAATTCTACGCACGCGACTTCGGTGCTCCTACATTCGTCGCCGGTATCACTGGTGGTATGGTGGGAGGTCTTGCGCAAGCATACGCTACCATGGGTTTCTGCACATGCATGAAGACGGTCGAGATTACTCAGCACAAGGTTGCGGCATCTGGAGTCAAGCCACCAGGCACTTTCGAGACTTTCATGAACATCTACAGAGCAGAGGGTATCAAGGGTATCAACAAAGGTGTCAACGCTGTTGCTGTAAGACAGGTCACCAACTGGGGATCAAGATTCGGACTGTCGCGTGTGGCTGAGAACGGTATTCGATCGTTGACTAGCAAGCCGGAAAGCCAGAAGCTTTCTGTGCCAGAGAAGATCCTGGCATCTGCTATCGGTGGTGGTCTCACCGCTTGGAACCAGCCGATCGAGGTCATTCGCGTTGAGATGCAGAGTAAGACGGAGGACCCCAACAGGCCTAAGAAGATGACTGTGGCCTCGACAGCCAAGTACATCTACAGCCAGAACGGTATGAAGGGTCTTTACAGAGGTGTTACTCCCCGTATTGGATTGGGTATCTGGCAGACCATCTGGTGAGTCATTCCCTTTTGCCCCTTTATCCGGTCTCTCGCTAACGAAACTACCAGTATGGTCGCTCTTGGTGATGTCGCAAAAGACGCTGTCGAGAAGATGACTGGAGAGAAGGTTACCGCTAAGCACTAGAGGCGCATTACACGGAACACAGGTGGGATAACGGAATGGCGTATAGTCGAATGAATTAGGTTTTCGGGTGTTGTACATAGACAGGGTCATGGGTATGTAGGCTTCTACTAGAAAGCCTACGCTATGTAGCGTATAGATGCTTGGGATACGCAAATGAACTATATCCTGGAATCCTCCCTGAAGCATGAGCTGCAAAAAGTGAACCATGGATGCACTCCGACATGACGAACATGCTTCTTCTCCTTCTCGACCTTCCTCCTGCCTTCCCTCCTGTCACTTTGTAACTTGCAGCGCAACTTGTATCTGTGCAACCTCACACGAACGACTCAGTAACAATGGCCGCCCCTCCAAGACAGAAGCGAGGTCCCTCAGTTCTGGTACTTGACAATCGCAACGTTCGGTACTCAATGATGCGCCCTGCTAACACGAACCTCCAGGTGACTGACAGCCGAAATCGTGATAATCCATATCAACGTCCTCCCTCACGCCCAGGCATCCTACAACGCCAAAGCACACGCCTCATAACCGTCGATAATGTCCTCCAGTACGCCAGCGACATCCCATCAGGTCAGCGACGAGGCCCGCCTCGACCAGTTGTCCATGCAAGAACACCATCCGGACGGCATCCACTCGACCCCAAGCTAGCCGGCAGAACATTGCAAGCAAACTTACCGGCTCGATCATCGAAACTATCTGAGAAACTTGTGTTGTTACCTGAGCTGGACGAGGTGGAGGACGACAAGGGCGATTTCGCAATAGATAATGAGACTGCACCACCCAAGGATGGCGATGCGGAAGCGAAGCGGAAACCAACGAACTTGAAGGAGAAGAGTTATGCGGAACGATTACCCAAAGCGAGCAGAACGGAGAAGTTGTCGCGAGTCACTGCATACTGCACGGCGCAGGCATACAAGATGCAAGCAACTGCGGAATTTGTGCGGAAGTTTCACGGAGCAAGGACGAAGCTTTACGATGACTGCCTCTATACTGTCTACCATCTGCCATTACTCCCGGGTCACGAAGGTTACCGAATACGAAGCAGTCCGGTACTGAAGAGCCCAGGTGGGAAAGCAGTGTTAGACGAGGAGATTGAGCGCAGTGAACGACAAGAATATCAAGAAGGCTACTTTGGCGACGAACAATACGGCGTGCGTGGATCAGAGGAATACCGAGAACAACGAAGGAATAGCGAACTGGAAACCGAGCCGTCGAACGACAGCAGTCACGACCGCGACTCGAGCGAATCGCCACTGGAAGACTTCGGCGCTGGATCCATCTCACCTTCGAGCACTGTGCACAGCCTTGCTTCTTCGATCTCGAATTTCGCCGAAATGTTCATCTTCTCCTATGGCGTTGTCGTCTTCTGGAACTTTACCGAACGCCAGGAGAAAGACATCCTCGCCGACCTGACCTTCTCTTCCAGCCAGGGCGCGGGCGGTATACCGCTTGCCGTACGGCCGCAATTGGAAGAAGATTTTGAGACAGAAGAGTTTCATTTTGAGTATAACCCGGAGATACCGCGGCCGAGGGTCTTCAACGATATGATCACACTGCGAAGCGGCGACCACATGATCAAGCTCACAATGAGCCATGCTATTGCACAAAGCACTAAGTTGAGCTTCTTTGAGGAAAGAATGACGGAAACCATGACGGAAGCGCAGAACGTACCGCGGCGGCTGGCACTGCAAGGAGAACTGGGTATGACGAGGGAGGAAGTGGTAAGGATGCTGGGGAGACTGTTCCTCAGTCGGGTAGACGTCAACTTATGTGAGTATTGCCGAGTCGTGTATTGCTTGTCATGATCAAGCTGATACTGATACGTGACACAGCATCGAACGTGCTCGACGTGCCGAACTTCTTTTGGGACAGCGAGCCGACATTGCACCCACTGTACATTGCCGTACGCGAATACCTTGAGATCAAGCCGCGCATTCAGGTCCTCAATGAGCGGTGCCGCGTCTTTCTCGACTTGGCTGAAATATTGAGCGATTCTATCAACGATCGAAAAATGTCTCGTAAGTGTTGCTATCCTTGTGCAACACTCCTCATCCAAACTTCTTCCGCTATAAATCTGCACACCTTCTAACGTCATCTTCTCCCTCCCAGGCATAACCTGGATCATCATCTTCCTCATCATCCTCAGTATCCTCGTCACCATCGCGGAGGTGCTCCTGCGTTTCGGCCTTCTGGCAAAGAGCAGCCACGAAGGGAAGGGCGTAGCAGCGCCGCTGCTGCTGGAGATTGCGGCACCTTCAGCAATGGGTATGGCTGGAATGTTGTCGGATCTGTAGTGGTATATGGTGGATATGGACACGGGGAGGGGGCGTGCGAAGGGCACATGACTAGGCTCCGGAAATGCTATTACGTGAAGTGGCAGGAGGAAGCAGGAGTAATGGAATCGGCGTTCAATATCACGGCGTGACTTCAGAGTATATATCCTTCGCGCCTTCGGACTGGGCACGAATCTGACGTGGATGGCAATGGCCGTAGTCGCGGTAGTAGACTGTACATATTAGCGACATTTCATTTCTACACCCGCACGTTCTTGCTATCACTTCGAGGTGTTGATGAATCTCCTCCGCTTGGCTAGATCTGGAAGTGTATGAGCGGCGGTTGCAAGCATAGCAGTCGCTCACACATTTGCAAAGTCACTGTTACGCAATCCCAACTGGTGTAGGAATGGCACCAAGCCCTCTATTTCCCGTCACTTCTGCATCTCTACTGTACACTCCCTACGTCCTCCTCCATCCCTCCCATTTTCGTCCTTACCCCTCCCCGTCCTGCCCCGCCATCCTCATCCTCCTCCACGCATCCATTCATCCTCAGAATTCCAATAGAGAGTCAATCAGAACGGGTTATCCTCCGGCGCAATCTCCCTCTTCCAGTAACTCCCAATGACCGGGATCTTCACCATGACGTCGTTTCGCAATTTGGGCACGTCTGCGGCGAAGAAGATGACGAAGAAGCCGAGGACACCGCCGAAGGCTGCGAGGGAACCGCCGCTGTGAGGTGGGGAGGAGGTTAGCTTGTGTTTGGTGCTGTTGATGGTGGTGGTCATGCTGATGTGACGGGTGATATTGAGGATTTGTAAGTGAGCTGGGCTACCCGGAGAGTGTGGAGAGTTCAATGGCGCAGGGGAAAAGAACATACAGCTTGGTGACTGTGCGGTAGTTGATGCCGTGGAAGTTTGGCGAGATCTTGTATCTGTGCAGAGAAGGTCGGTGTTAGCAATTTTCTCTCTTCTCAGAGTTTGTCGACGTCTTCAATCCGCTCTCCATTCCCTCTCCCCCTATCGTGCTCCCCTATTCGAAATGGCTTCCCATGCCGAAACACCACTCTCTGTGGCATCCTTTCCCGGCCCAATTATCGTCTTGTCTTGTAACCCGTCCAATCCAGCCATCTTGTGCATACATATCAATCTCCATGATTCCGTTCCTGCTCCGCTCGCGCTGCTGCGCTCGCGAGCTATAGGTGGTAAAGGGGGCTTACTGGGGTCCGTGTGGCGACTTGTATGTCTTGTAGTCTGGGCGCAGTCCCGGAGGTGCGAAGCCGTGGTGACCTTGCTATTCAACACAAGTGAAGGTCAGCCGAGTGACTCTCTGAAGTGCAGCGTCCTGAAGATGGCGCAGGTCGTATGGTGAAGTGTTTCAGATCCAAGATTCCGCATGCCCTGATCAAGCCTGATGCTTGCGCGCACACCGACCTTGATGACTGGACAGGGAGGGGAGACGTACGGCTGATCCTGAGGTTGCAGACATGGTTGTGTAGGGTGACGTCTAGGGTTGGAAAGGTGGTGGACAGTGGTGTCGTAGCAAGTCTTTCATAATGAATCGAGGTCGGATCGGACGAGTCAGGGCAGGAATTCATTTCTGATTAGTGAACATATTTCCATCTCTCTCACAACCAGGCCTGGAGGGACAGCAACCATTCTCGCCATGAGCTCTAAGGTAGCTTCGTCTCTGCACCGCCTCCTGGCATTGCAACAAGGCGCCTCGCCTCTATTGAGCAACAGCATAGTGCTGTACCCAATACGACCATGATCAGGTCGATCAGACAGGCCATATCGAGAACCCAGGACCCAGTCAAGCAGGCTCATTCATTGCTTGGTTTATGCAACTTGCATAGTATGCTTTGTCGGGAGTGTCGATTGCAGATTGTACAAGCACGATATTCCTTCATTCAAGCATTACAGGCTTACCTGTATTCAACACGATGACTATACCACGATATTATTCGGCCTCAGCTAACGCTTACTATCAGTATAGGCATCTACATTGAGATTACTGCGCGTCGACTCGATGATGTCTAGCTCTAGCATGCGTCTATCGGCCCCGCGCGGGAAGCTCCTGTACAGTACATCGTCGGAGCTCTATCCGGTGTATTTAGCTTGTACACACTCTCCTGATCGGGAGTTTGGTTTTGTTAGCCCGATGTTGCTTACAATGTGCAGGTCCGATACTCCGTGTCCCTGATTACCCTCTACCCCTGTAGCATGACATCTTCTATAGCCCTATGCCGCGTGTCTCCCTGTTCTTTCACTTATACCCTTCCTTTACTATTCTTCATCGTCATTCGCTTAGTATCCTCGAGTCACTCGTTTCCAGCCTTCCCGAGCGTCTTAATCATTCCCCCAACCACACGTCCCTCCCTTTAACCTTCTCCCACCTTACGGGCCCACTCGTTATCAACCTATTCAGTCAAGAAACCCTCACCAAACACCAAATACCTCTAGTCAAGATGCTGGGACTTCCCACCGTTCAGCCTGCAATCGATACAGCTAAGGGAGTCGCTCAACAAGCCAGCCAAGTCGCCGAGAGTGTTAACACCGCAGCAGCACCTGCTGCCGAAGCTGTAAGAGACGGTATAGAACAAGTACGTGCTCTAGACTCTGATATTCCAGGTCCTGCTGCTGCTGAAGCAAGACGCTATCAGTGGGGCGAGGGCACTGGTCGGGAGTGCTATAGCATCATCCGCAGCCGCAGCATGCAGACTGTCAATATCAAGAAGGATTTCCTCAATGTCAAGAAGTTGGAAGCTGATAACGACCACGTTCGAATGACGTACGGACAATCCCCGAGGGACCGAGCTATTGGGCACGCACGCGAGGCAAAGCAGCAGGCTAGCTTGTGTCGCGGTGAGGGAGGCTTGGTGAGGGAAGAGCCTCAACCAATACATGTCCGCTTCATCGATCCTGCCCAACGCGACAACGACTGGAACGAGCTGCGAGAGCTTCGTCGGACCCATGAGGAGCTGCGGCGTCTCATGCCCGACCCTGATGAGATCGTGTATCCAAGTCTTGGTGCTGCCCTCATCGCTGCCGCTCGATACCAGAGACCTTCGCAGGACCAAATGCCGTTCTCCCTGTTCATTCTCATCGACTATCATCCAGTGTCCTGGGGCCAATCTATCGAGCGCATTCACGTCGATACGAATGTCTACCGATCTGGTTTCCGCATCTGCGGTTGCATCGGCGTGGACGGAAATCCACGTCATGTTCTGAGCCTTGCCAGCACGGTCCAAGTGCCTGCACATAATACTGAGCAGCCCTGGTCCCATCACGTGCAGCCTCTGCAGATGAAGAACATGCTCTGGACTGGCCGGAAGCACTCGGACCTCCTGCGATACGTCAGCATTGGCAATAAAAAGTACAGAAACACCGCCCTAGCTACCAGCGGTGCAGCAACCGCGGAGAGTACGTCTTGACCCACACAGCTATCCACACAGCAGCTCAAGGTGTGACTCATATCGGGTTATTGAATATCGCCAGCCTTGGCCACCTTTGTGTGCCGCTCAGTATCGGTATGGGTCTTTGTGCAGCGCCAGTCACCGGAGTGGCTCTATTCACCGATTCAGTTCTGGCCTACCACTATGCGTGGGAGACCACATACACGCCGGAAGACATCTACGCACGTTACGGAGTGGGACATGTCTAAGGGGGTGGCGTCAATAAAGTGGGATATGCCTGTGACAGGATCGTTCAAAAGTGAAATCTGTAATGGGTAGGCCCAGCTTCTCTTCTGGGGTCAAATTAATATTGTACGTCTTGCGCTTAACAATACAATCCTGTCGGCCGTGATTGGACCTTTATGTGCCGGACGTGTTAGCACCTTCCCTTGCCCCGTTGCCCTTATCCTCCCCTTTTGCTGGCTTCTCCGGCTTCGGTCCCCAGGCCAGCTTTATATCCTTCCACTCGCCCTTCAGTAACACCACGATGATACTCCCCGGTTCCAGCGGAAACGTCCGATGACCTACTGCTTCCAACAAAGCTGTAATGAAGCCGGAATGAGCAGTCAAGGAGATGACGCTCGAATTGTCATGGGTGAAAATGTCAGTCAATAGCAACTTCGCCCTGTCAACCAGCTCTTCATTCGACTCCCTGACGTCTGCATTCCACAGTTCATCTTGCTCAGTGAATCCAGGCTCAATGTCGAAAGCGTTGAAGTGGTTAGAGATCCACGTTCTGTTGCTTCGCTTGTCGCAGGTATGCACCCCAATCTTTTCGCGGAGACGCTGGATGAATGTCAGCAGTATCTACCTTGCAGTTCAGACCTTCATTACCTCTTTGATGACAGCGTGGAACTTCCGGTTTTTCGGCAGCTCAAGTCGACTGAAGGTCAACATGGCCGTGGAAAGACATCGCGTCAACGGGCTAACGTAGTAGGATTGCGGCATAGTGATCTTTTGGAACTTCATCGCGGTTCCAAAGAATTCGCCTGCAGTCTGGGCCTGCTCATAGCCCTTGGCTGTGAGGTGAGGGTCTGTGAAGTTCTGTAAGGTGTCAGAGTCGAAGTAGCTTCACGACCGCATCCATGGAATCGTACCTCAAGCCTCGAATAGTACTCCTGCACGTATGTCAGCGAGCCCCCCTTCATGGTGTACAGTATCTTAGACCTACATCCCACATGGGCGTGCCATACTTTGCCTCCGCAACATTATGCTCGCCCTCTCCATGCCTACCAAGATATAAGGCCTTGTACACTGTATTTGGTGGTGCGTTCTGATTCGTGTGATTGAGCCAGGTCTCGAACTTCTGCCACTGTAACTTCCGGAAGAACGCAGAATCGGTCCCCTCTATTTCATATGCCCGGTTCAGCAATCCCAACACAGTCGACGGTCCTCTTCCATTGCTATACTGATAGGTAGAAGGATCTGTGTTATAGTCGGCCGGGCTAAAGAAACCAGGAACGTTCTCAATACGAAAGTGCTTTGGTTTTGTAGGGTTTGGTAAGGAATCGAGTCTATTGCTAGGACTTTGTGACATGGTGGAAGCTGTAGTATCGTCAAAGGGGTATAAATGCCTTGTGTATATGACAAAGGAGAACGAGCTGAGGAGGAGTAGACTAGATAATAATGCAAGACTACTCAAGCTCATTAGTATGGATAGCAGCTATACTGACAGGCTTCACTTGCAGGAATATGCGGCTCCGCAAGAATGCTCGCCATGACACTTGACTTGGATGCTGAGCGCCCGGTGCGGAGAGCACCATGAGCGACTGCCATTGTGATTGATGTCAGTATCAGTGATCTGAAATATTGTGACAATGATGGGAAAGCACAGCACGTGGTGAACATACCGGCCGTGCGTCGATCTTAAAGCTTGGCAATGCTTAGCCCTTTCGTGCCTTGCGTGCTTAAGATGGCGCTGAGGCGCGCGCAGTAGGAGCTGTGAAGCAGTTACAGATAGGATACTTCGCAGAGTGCAGTGAGCAAAGAAACACCTGAGCTTTTCACAAGTCTAATCTAGGTTTCACCTTGGTCGATCCGAGCCCGGGCCTCGTTTATCTCGGCTTTGCAAGGCCGACATGACGTGGCCCTTGAAGGAGTATCAGCCAGAGCCTCACAACGGATAGTTCCTGGCCAGCTATGCGTTCGACTACGGTATATATCCCATTCTGATCACAATGACGCCGGGCGGCTATATACACCAGTATTCTTAGTGGTCCTCCAAGATGTCCGCAGAGTAACGCGCGTCCAAGACGATCGGCGGCACAAGTCAAGAAGCTCGGTCTCACGTGCCTCTCCAGGAACTTTTTCCATGACCGAAAACCTTACCACCATCACTATCACCACCCTCCCTCCCAGCCACTACACACAGCCCAAATGGAACGCCGACAAGCCCGCCAACGGCGCGATTACCTCTACCGCCGCGCCATCGCTCTCCAACAAGCCGAAACCAACGCCCGCCGCACCGCGCTCAAAACCTCACTTGCAACCGGCAAGCCCCTCGACCCCTCCATCGCAAACGACAAGACCCTCCGCTCCGACTACAAATATGACGAGACCGTCGCCGGGCGCACTGCAGAGGACGAAATCGACCTCGACGACGAATACGCCCACCTCTCCGGCCTTGTCGACCCTCGCATCCTTGTCACTACATCCCGCGATCCGAGTACACGGCTGGGCACATTCGCAAAAGAGATCAGATTACTGCTGCCTACGGCGATACGACTGAATCGCGGGAACCTCATCCTGCCTGATCTCGTCAAGGGTGCGCAAGCGAACGGCTTAAGCGATATTATTGTCCTCCACGAACACCGCGGCACGCCCACCTCCCTCACAATCTCGCACCTCCCCCACGGACCCACCGCCTCCTTCTCCCTCCACAACGTCGTCCTCCGTGGGGACATCCCCGGCGCCGCAACCGGCACCGTCAGCGAATCCTACCCACACCTAATCTTCGACGGCTTCTCCACGCGGCTGGGCGCCCGCGTGCAAAAGATCCTCAGTCACGTTTTCCCGCCGCGGGAGCCATTGAATGCGAAAAGCAAGCTTGGGACGAGGGTGGTGACATTTAAGAATGTGCAGGATAGTATTGAGGTGCGGCACCATGTTTTCGTGAAGACGGGGTATGAGAGCGTGGAG
>Ga0058702_10000836_pt1 | contig 12135 bp, 15 predicted proteins | sample AgamicOrSfe_FD_83781 | JGI IMG/M metagenome (GOLD analysis project Ga0058702, IMG submission 83781) | Agave microbial communities from Guanajuato, Mexico - Or.Sf.e | ecosystem: Host-associated > Plants > Phyllosphere > Phylloplane/Leaf | place: Guanajuato, Mexico | collected 2012-05-30
GAAGCACTCTGACTCAAAAGAGACCCTGTGGGTCCCAGCGTCTTCTGCTCTATATCCGTCTTTGCTTCTTCACTCTACATAATCGATTGTTCCGATACGTGATATAGCAGCCGCTTGTACATATCTCGAGAATCTGGCGTAATTCATCAATGATTCTCTAATCCTGACACCAGCGGATACCAACATGTGCATTGTCCGAGCAAACAAACCAAACAAACATGGTGGGGTTTAGACAGGTCGTGTGGAGTTGGTCCACACTCTGAATGTCCATACCGCTGACCTCGAGCGCAGTCTTGAGACTACCGACTCTCCGAGGACCTGGTCAGATCTCGCAGAATACAATGTACCAATTCATAACGCATGCCGCACATGTGTGTTTCTCTCCCTGCAGCTCCACCCTAGCCACCTTCTCAAGAGGCACATGAACTGCGGGGAAAGCTACAGTATCTGAGCCGTTCATGACATCAGATATCGCAGGGGTGCTAAACAGATATAAAGATCGACTCGAGCCATCGTCGCACCTGCTTGACCTTGACAGTACTCTCGCACTTGCAAGACATTTACAAGATGCATTTGCCTTCGCTTCTACCATTTGCAGCAACTGCTCTCGCAGCTGTTGCTGCCCAACAACCCCAAGGTCAAGAACCTCTTGGTCCATCTACTCTTTGGCAAATGCCAATCATAGGCTTCGGTACTTGGAATTTGAGGGATAATGCTACAGAAGTAGTATCACATGCAATCGACACTGGCTACAGGCACATAGACTGTGCCGCCATATATGGCAACGAGGTATCAATGAGTCACCCATCTCTCCTAGACAAGCCATAACGATCTGTAGAAAACTGTGGGCAAAGGCATCGCTGAAGGCCTGAAGAAAGCTAGACTGTCTCGCGATGACATATGGGTCACGTCAAAACTCTGGAACGATCATCACGATCCTAGTAAAGTCGGAGCTGCCATCGATAAGACCCTATCCGACCTCGGCCTTGATTACCTGGACCTATACCACATGCATTGGCCAGTGGCTGAGACGAGCAAGGGGAACGAGATATATTTTCTCGACACCTGGGAAGCCATGGTACAACTCGTTCAGTCAGGAAAGACTAGACGCATTGGCATCTCCAACTTCTCACCTGCCCAACTCGACACCTTGTTGAACCACACAACTCATATCCCATATGCTCATCAGATGGAGCTTCACCCGTACTTGCAACAAGAAGACTGGATCCAGTACCACAAAATGCGTGGTATCCATGTCACTGCCTACTCACCACTTGGAGGAACCAACCCGACCTACCACAAAAAAGCAAAGAACATGCCTCCTCCTTTGCTCAAGAACAAGGCCATGATCAAACTTGCGGACAAACACAACACCACCACTGCAGGAATCTCGTTGGCTTGGGGCATGAGTCGAGGCACGAGTGTCATACCCAAGAGCGCACATGCGGAGAGGATTGAGGAGAACCTGGCAAGCAAGCACATCGAGCTTGACTCCGATGATCTAAAAGTTCTTGCAAAACTGGGCCACAAGCATACCTTCAGATTCAACAACCCGAGTAAGGGGTGGAAGGTGAAGTTGTATGAAGGCTTGGAAGGCGTATAGGCTTAGGGCCCCTCTGACAATTGTATATCATTCAACTGAGCGTCACCACGATGGTCTTGTGCTTAGACGAAATCCTGAGCCATGTGGTCAAAACAGAAATGATATGTCTTCCGCCAACCGAAATGCCGTCTTGTTGAACTAAGCTGAAAACTCAGAGTGCCTACATGCAGCCGCCAAATACCGTCGTCGTTGGGACAGAAAAATCCTGAGATTTGGGAGGAGAAGCGCAAAAGATACAGAGCTGCAATCGAAAAATAAAAAAAACGATATGCCGACCGAGATGCCCGTATAAACAACCGAAAATAAGGTACTTGGAAGGAAATCATACATCTATTTGGGGGGCGTGTCGCAAATTCGTGGTCTCGTTCACTCTCTTCGCTTTCTTTTTCTTCGATCCTTGCTGCCGGTGGCCACTTGAGAGCGCGCGTCGTCGCTGTCCTGATCATCCTCATCCGCACCGTTGTCTCCATCGTCACCACTGCTGTCGTCGTCGTCGTCAATAAGGCCAGGTCTTCTGGTCGCCTTCTTCGTGGCTTCACGGCCTTTCTTGACAGCCACATTGAGACCCTGCTTTCTCAGCGCCTTGAGCAAAGCACTGCTGGCTCGCATGCCTGGGAACTCTTTGGCAGTATAGACCTCGAATGGTTCAGAGATGATCGAGCTCTGTATACGCGAGGTTGTTCCGACAGAAAGGTTCAGCGGGTCTACGATCAGCAATCGAAACTGGAATCGATATTTTCCAGGATTGCGGCAGGACAGATCAGGAAACACGAAGAACGTTCCTCTTCTTCCCGTCTCGTCGGTGCCGGAAAATGGAGATGCGACTGCAGTTCCCATAAGGCGCTGCGTGGCTGGCGCGTTCGGGTGTGCTGGCTCGATCTGCGATTCGTCTTTGTATGTCATGGAGTTGATTAGGGTACAATGCAATGTCGTGTATACATAAGGAGTGTTCTCGCTGTCGACCTTCCCCGTCACGGCATCGATGACTTTGAGTTCGAGGATAGGCGGTGGGTCAACAACGCGTCTGTCACGCTCTCCGAAACCACAAGCTCTGGCAGCTACAGGTTGCTGTCGCATGTTGAGCTCGTACCTCAAATTCGGAGACGGCGCAGAAAATGATGGCAGACGGTTGAACTTTTCCGAGCTAGCAGGCGGACCTTCTCGTGGCGAGGTTGCTGAGTCATGGGAAGCCGAGGAGGGGCTGTTGGACGCGACAGGCGAACTGTATGTCGGGTATTGTGAAACATTCTGAGGACTCGAAGCCTGGGGCGGGTATTGTGGTACACGGAAGACGGGTGACGTCCGCACGTTTGGCAGCAGTGGCAAGTGCTGTGATGGGTGACCCGCAGTTCGCTGATAAACCCCAGGAGGAGGCGGTGACGGCAGTCCAGGAGAGAAGGGACCGGGGACGGATATCTGTCTAGGACGAAGCGGTGGTTCCTGGGGGGCATCGGATAACAACTTGGCTATTGGTACTGATCTTTGCACATAATTCTGTGGATTCGTCGAAGCGCCTGGACGTGACGAAGGCGGTGGCAGAGTGGCGAACGGAGGATGGAATGATATACTCGACCGTTCCTGTCCAGGTATCGGCGGAAACTGGTATGCAATAGAGTTGTGTCGTTCGGGATGTCCAAGAAACTCCGGGACGGCAAAGTGATGTGGCCGTTGAGCCTCCGCCGCCATCTCTCTGAAGGAGGTGTTGACAATGCGCGGATGGACAGGCGAAGGAGGTCGCGACCCGGACATACGTGTGGTCGTGCGATTTGAAGAGTGTTGTCGACCCAGAAAATATCACAACTGCATTTGGGGTATACCACCGATGTCTTAATAGCGAGGTTGATGCGAAGGGATATGCAGAGATAGCAGGGTGGTTTTGAAAATGTCCGTCAGAGCGTGATACAGGCAATCTCTTGGACAAGTGCAACGGAACGAATTTGATATACCGTGCATGCTCCTGTCACATACAGCTCGGCCACCCAATCGGCGTGGATGAATGGGCGCGAGGCGATCGAGCACTGCAGCTGCGAGACAATCCCAAAGCCAGGTTACGGTTCCGAACCAGAAGAGTTTGCCTTACAAGGATGAGGTAGAGAGGGAAGCGAATGCGTGGATTGCGAGAAATACATGCAAAAATGCAAGCAATCCTTGCATCCCAAAAAGAGGGTGGGGAGAGGAGAGAGCGGTGGATGAAAGGCCCATTATCTTTAATGTCTGACGGTGGGAATGAGTACAGCTAACGCGAGAGCATCTGCACGTCCACGCTTTGGTTTAAGTCGCATTGACCCATCGGGTAGCGCCTAGGGTCTTCTGGCGATGGTAGTTTATGGACCTGCTGGCTCCTACGCCGCTCGAGTAGATCTTCACACCAAGGTGGTGCATTTCATTAGACTGCTCGGCTGCTAGTCTCACCTCGTCCGTCGCCCGTTTTGTTGGTACGCTGTGATACGAGCCCTGTCTGCCCGTGCATGGATGCGTACCCGGACAAGGGTGTCAAACCCACCCAAATCCCTCTCTCATGCTGATGACCTCGAGAGCCCGGTTTTCATGGCCTTTGGCGTCGAAATGGAAGTGGGGATGCATGTTAGTCGGTACCGGAACAATGGAGAGGTATGCAGCTGCTTTGGTCGAGCCGAGGTGGTTCAGCCCCCCCGTCCGTGCTTGCATACTAGCTATACCGCAGCACTTCATGTGTCTTTCTCCAGAAACAAGCAACGGGATGCCTGTTTATTCTTGGATACTGTAGTCTGTCATGAGCAGTCGCATCCGGGAACAGTAGTTCTGGAGATGTCACCATCGATCCTGGTCTTGTTTTGTACCATGTCTCCAATATACCTTGTGCTGCATCGTCGAGTCATCCCCCCTCCCCAAACGATCGGTAATGCGTGATAGCAAGAATGACAGCCAAGCCACCCAATCACACCGCAGAGAACTCCTGCATCTCACACACAGCTTTTCGTGATTCGCGCAGATGGTGCATAAAGGGTGGTCTTAGCTTGTTCTTATCAAGTTTTTTTTCGGCGAAACGTGCTTCCAAGTCGCAACCGTTGGCGACAGCGGGCCTTCCCGAATCGTCTGCACCACCATTGGCTAGACCCTCATTTCCCTCCTTTTGCTTGACAGCCAGCCCAGCTGTGGATACCCTCTTAAGAATATATTGCCGTCTCCATGCTCAGGAACCAAAAAATGGCAAGCAAAAGCGGCACGGTGGTTGAGGATCGCCAGTCGCATAGAGATTAAAAACAATCCACCTCGAACGAATCCGGGTACAGGAAGCTAATACTTACTTCCGCGCGCCGCGCCTGAAAGCTTTGGAGGATGACCTAGACTTGGGACTTAGGAGCTGTCGATGTAGGTATCGCATTCGATCCGAGCTCTCCCTCATTAGAGCAATATACGATGGAAGGCAGACATGGTCGCTTGACATCCATGGCCACTGGTTAGTGATAAGATGCAAAGCGAAACCACGGTGGTCATTTACACTATTCTGGAGAAAAGTGGTGTTTTTGGCGATAGCTACGGAGGATTCCAAGTTCGATCAAACAATTCTAAACTGTCGAGCTACTTCAATGCCTTCGGCCAGTGTGAGCACCCTGGCGTCTATAGCATATCCCTCGGCCTCGAGTTTCTTGCACTCTGCGTAGAGCGTCTTCAGTGGGACCGTGAACGATTCTATAAACTCGTTCTCCTCGAGCTGCGGTCGTGGGTTTTGATTGTCGGGATTTGACATATCCAGACGAACGTGGACCATGTTCAGGTTCGTGTTACAGAAGCCTGGGTCTACAAACCGCACAGTTAGTCGCCGTGACACCGCAATGTTCAGCAAGGTTAGACTTGCCATTGTACATGACAGGAGTCACACCCAGATCACCTTTGATCACTTCTCCCACGTAGCCGCTCTCTTCTCGCAACTCTCTTAGGGCGCAAGTCTCGGCATCTTCCCCTTCATCTACCAAGCCGGCGGGAACTTCTATACATATCTTGTCGATGGGTGGGCGATACTGTTTCTGTAAGAGTAGCTCCGGGCCGCTGGGCTTCTCCAGAATAGCGACGATGCCTACAGCATCGATTGAGCTGTTAGATGGCCGGGTTGGTCTCACGGCCGATTCCCTATTCTCGGTGAACCCCCGATCCAGTACGAGGCTTCTGTAGTGGTCCTACCATATCTTCGTGGCGTTCTCCGCATTATTATAGGTAATTCTTGGCTGTATTCAGTAATCGAGTGCAAGCCAATTGATGTTTGGAAAGCGTACTTTTTCAGCTGAGTCCATTTGGCATCGGAGGCATCGAGCGGCTCTTCTTTGAGCACTCTGCAGTTGCTAAGATCAGGCGCCATGTCTAACTTTTCTTCCGTTGCAATAAGATGAAATAGCTGGTTATGAGCAGCAATGCAACATCAGATGCATTTGCTAAAGATGAGAGGGGAATCTCGACGTCACCAGAGAGATGGCAACAGATGGCCAGGGTCGTTACTAACAAAAACAACAAACACGTCCCCTATCTGGCTTCCCAGCACACTCGACCTGGTGCAGTTGCCCGAGCCTCGAGCATGCAGGCGTGTCCAAACTTGAAAAGTACATCATCTATTCGCTCGCTTCCGGGTACCACAGAGACACGTATTCCTGACGGTCTCTGTCGGATGGGGGCAATCTCAGCGAGCGACTGTCGTATAAGAAAATGATAGCACATTGATCAATCGATTGCCGCTCGCCTCCGCCTAGCCACTTCGGGAGTATCTTTAGCTATTCACCTCGAAGCACAACATTGTGTGATCTGTATCATGTTCTTTCACAAGCAAACCATATCGACCAAGAATATGATCACTTTCTTCCAAAGAGTGTTTTCGTAAGGGCAGCGGAAATGGCCTGATGTGCGATGCGGTGGGGTGACTCTAATACGTATGAGGCGGTTGCAGACCCTGTCAAATTTACCGGGAGTGGTCAACCCAATCGTATGACAATCGCTCCTTTCTGAATCTTTTGTTGGTCTTTGTCGCATTGTTAGATTCACCCAGCTGGACTCTCGTACTTGACCTTTTCCTGAGATATTGTCGTCCTACAAGATGCCGCTCATCCTTGACTCGCCGCCGCCCTCGCCTACCGTATCCGACGCCTTAGAGTCGCGCCGCCGAGTTCACCACGAAGCGGATGTGGTCATCATTGGTGCTGGCATTCTAGGATGCGCACTCGCCGTCGCTTTTTCCGACCAGGGCCGGAGTGTCATTCTTCTCGAAAAATCTCTCAAACAACCCGATCGCATTGTCGGAGAATTGCTGCAGCCTGGCGGAGTTGCTGCTCTGGAGGAGCTAGGACTAGCCGATTGTCTGGAGAACATTGATGCTATCAAGGTCTTTGGATACGATGTTATATACCACGGCGACGAAGTCACCATCGCATACCCTGAGAATGCTGCCTCCACCGCCACCGACCCGAAAGAGCAAGAGAAGAAGAAGTCAAGACCCGAAGGTCGGTCATTCCACCATGGCCGATTCATTCAAAAACTCCGAGAGCGCGCGCTAAAATGCGCCAATGTGACCGTCGTCGAGACTACGGCCAGTGACTTGGTGCGTAGTGGATACACCGGACAGGTCTTGGGAGTCGAGTGCACCACCAGGGACCGTAAGGATTACTACTTTGCTCAGCTCACTGTTGTCGCGGATGGTTATGCTAGCAAGTTCCGCAAGGAGGTCAACACTCGGGCTCCCGTCGTCAAATCCAGGTTCTGGGGACTCGAATTGATTGACGCCGACCTGCCAATGCCCAATCATGGTCACGTCCTGATTAGTGACAGCCCTCCGGTTCTGCTCTACCAGATCGGCACACACGAGACTCGAGCTCTTGTAGACATACCCGAAGGTCTTGACTCTGCATCGGTCAGGAACGGCGGCGTCAAGAACCATTTGCGCAATGTTGTGTTGCCCTCATTGCCTGCAAAGGTGCGGCCGTCGTTTGAAGCCGCCCTCGACCGTGGTTCTCCGCGCTCCATGCCCAACTCATTCCTGCCTGCATCCAAGAACAAGCATGCAGGTGTGATCCTGCTTGGAGATGCGATGAACATGCGTCACCCTCTGACAGGAGGTGGTATGACTGTGGCTTTCAACGATGCTCTCCTATTATCGAAACTCCTGTCGCCCGAGCAAGTACCACGCTTTGAGGACACCAAGGCTGTGTTGGCTCAATTGGATGTATTCCACTGGAGGAGAAAGAACCTGACCAGCGTTATCAACATTCTTGCACAAGCGCTATACTCTCTCTTCGCAGCGAATGGTGAGTTGACTTTGAGTAGCAGCTACACAGACCAAGAATACTGACAGACTCCAGACCCCCAACTCCGAGCTCTCCAGCAAGGGTGCTTCCGGTATTTCCAGAGAGGCGGACAGTGCATCGATGGACCTGTAGGACTCTTGGCGGGCATTATCCGACAACCGATGGTACTCTTTTACCACTTCTTCGCAGTTGCTTTCCTCTCGATCTGGTTGTACATTACCACAGGCAATGCTCTGTTCATTCCGTTCCGGGCAGTGGCAAGTATCGGTGTGCTGTACAAGGCCTGTGTTGTGCTGTTCCCATACATTTTCAGCGAGCTCAGGAGTTGAGGAGGGCACAGGAAAGAGGGTACGATGGATCACGTATAGACGGCATGAATTGACACAGCGCGGCGTTGTTATGAAATGGGGAATTTATAGTTCTTAGATGGCATTCTCTGTATACCTTTAATCAATATTCTACGGTACATGACTGGCGGGTGTGGTCGAAGGGGGTGCATGTGATGGTCGTAGCATGGCGCGTTGGTCGTGGCTGACGATCATCACGCTCGCGACCCACCCCACACAATGACGCCTGTTTTGCTTTGCAATGCTCCAACTTATCAACTCTCTCCCTCCCGACAAGAATTCGATCAACAGTCATGTCGACACCGGCCGATGAACCTGTGACCGACCAGGCAGCCGCATCTGGATCTGGGGAACTGGCTGCTACCACCAACGGCCTGCACAGCAACAAGTCAGGATGGGATGGCAAGCTACGCCTGGACAAGAACAAAAAGGCCGTACTGGCCAACCCTGAGGCTCTGTCGGACCCCGACTACTCAGACGAAGACGCCCCTCCAGTCGATCAGATCGAAGCAGATGAAGACTTACTCGAAGACGAGGACCCTGACGTCGAGGTCGCCAACTTCGCTCCCGACTAGTCGTGGTTCAGTGCTGACAAGTTGTAGGAGATCGATCTTCAGCATAGCCGAGTCTCGTCCATTCCTAATCTCCGCCTTGAACGCTTTAGCAAAGTCATCGTCAGTCCAACCCAGTCACACAACTAAGCGACAGACGCAAACTGACCCCTGCTCAGAAACTATGCCTCCGCCAAAACTCCATCTCCTCCATCCAACTTCCCGAATCCCTCGCCGCCACCCTCCAAGAACTCGAGCTATACGACAACCTCATCTCCCACGTCAAGGGCCTCGAATCCTTCACCGAGCTGCGCAGCTTGGACCTGAGTTACAACAAGATCAAACACATCAAGCGCGTCGACCACCTCAACAATCTCCATCACCTCTACTTCGTCCAGAACAAAATCTCTCGAATCGAGGGCTTGGACGGTCTCTCAAATCTCACATACCTGGAGTTGGGAGCTAACAGAATCCGGGTATCTATAACCCGATACCTGCTCAAGAGAACATATACTTATCACCACACAGGAAATTACTGGGCTGGAGACTCTGGTCAACTTGGACTCATTATGGCTTGGTCAAAACAAAATCACTGAGCTCAAGGTACGACAGGACCGAAACTGTATCAAATCAACATGGTGCTGACAAGTCAAAGGGACTTTCTACGCTTACCAAGCTAAAGACTATCTCCATCCAAGCAAACAGAATCACGTCATTGGATGGACTCAAGGAAATACCCCAGCTCGAGGAGCTGTATATCTCAGACAACTTGTTGACCTCCCTCGAGCCTCTATCACACGCTCCAGAACTCAAAATCTTGGATGTTCAGAACAATCCTATCACATCACTACGTGGTGTTTCGGCACTGGCCCACATTGAGAATCTCTGGGCAACAGGTTGCAAGTTGGAGAGTTTCAATGAACTGGAGAAAGAACTTGGCGATAAGAAGGAGCTTTCCGAAGTCTACTTCGAGGCCACTCCCCTCCAGAAGTCAAATCCAGTTTTGTATCGCAACAAGGTCCGCTTAGCACTACCTCAGGTCTCAAAGATCGATGCCAGTAAGTACCCAACCTTCGAGTGTTCCAGTAATGACACTAAAAAATCATACAGCATACGTGAGAGTCTGAAATCACAATACTTATCATGATACCCGCAATACATGAACGTCCACTTCAGCCATCGCTACCCCGTAGTATCAGTTCTCTGCTTCTCAAAGAATCGCCAGCTGCTGGACATGGCTATTGCCACAGTACGGATCGAGAACTCGAGATACTGGTATGTTCACCCCATGTCAGTTCTACTCGATCTTACCTGTCGTCATCCATAGAATCAGTTCGCTGAGAAAGGTATGGTGACAAAGCATGTGGATCAGCGCGGATTAAATCAGGGGATTCCTAGCGCGGTCCCAAATCTCATCCATCTAGCTAGGTTTCTATGGCGACTCATCAAAAGCTGTGCCAGGATCTATATCTCCAAATAGCAAAGTAGTCACACTGGCGAGTTCAACTGCAAGCTTATGGAAGTCCATCATCCACTTTCGCACAACTTAACGCCCTCCATATCTTTATAAGCGTCTATGAGCCATTTTGATTGATATGGCTGGCGATGTTGATAGGCAGATTCTGGTCTGAGGCCATACAAAAAGTACCATCGCGTAGTGCGTATAACATAGCTTTGATCGTTGCCTCATCCCGCGTAAACTCAAGATCAGACTCCCAAACGATCTGGAAGTGGGTAGGATGCTGTCTCGAATCCAATATGGATATTTGAGAACTCCTCCTCGGAGATGATACCGTTGCAGAACAAGGAGAACCATTGAGTCAGCGATGCGAATGTGAAATTGTCGTCGACATTACAAAGTCGATGCGAAGACGGGAGGAGATGATCGATGCTATCGGGACGAGGAGCCATGCAGTTCCTCTGGGCCCAAGCAAATTGAGGTATGGACAACCGAACGTTGACATGGTGAGATTGAATGCAACGACCAAGCCATTGGAGCAGTACCATTCACGAAGCAAATCGAGATGACAGGAAACGAAGGACGAGAAAGGCATGTTGATGGTGGTCTAGCACTAGATACATGCCTCGCAATCCAAACTGCAAAACTGACTACCCGTGCCAGTTTTGAAGTTCCATGCCATATCATCCACCTCTTTTCGACCTTCATCTGTCAGCAAGGTATCCTCGATGGCCCAGGCTATTCTCTCCGCGCCACTGCGAGCGCCTGCAAGATTTCCCGCTCCTGGACCTAGACGTAAAGCAGCCAGTCGTCCTGTCACGAAGAGTGGAACGTCTTCTTTCCACATCAAATCGTCTGTCAAACCAGGGAGACCGCCATAAGACTGGACAGGAAACTTGCGATTCATGGTCTCGAGAAACGTTAAGCTCTCGAAGTCACTTGCAATACCTGTTGCAAAGTAGACATAGTCGATGTTTGGCAGCTCGATGGGTGGATTGGTTATAAGCGTCCATGACCCGTCAGAGTAGTCTGAAGAGGTGATTGTCGTTTCTGTGTGCAATTCAACTTTGCCGGCAGAGATGTACTGCTTGAGCAGCTTGTGATAGCGAGGAGTAATTGATCCTCCACCACGGGCTTCCTTGACCTTCTCAAGACGCTCTGGCAACTGTTAATACACATCTAGTGGAGGTGGCACGAGTGCTCTCTTACCTTCATCCGTATCTGCCGACCAGAAAGATGCTTCCTCAAAGTTGCGAAATTTGCCCATCCAATTTAAGTCCACGTCAAAAGGTTTTACTCTCAGCCGACCCCTGACCAGGTGAAACACCTTGTTTGCTCCATGCTTACTTGCCATTACTGTCAATTGAGCAGATGTCAAGCCACCGCCCACAACGACTATGTTCACTTCTTTCTTCTGTCGCAACTTGGCTTTTACGGAAGGATCAGGAAACTCTCGAATCTGCATGGCATGGCAGCATCCTTGTCCAGTCTTGCCCAGTCCAGCTGGGATAGACGGTGCATTTCCTGGCCCCACGGCAAGCACAACCACGCGGGCATAATGTGCGCCTTGATCAGAGCGGATCGTGAAGACTGGTTCCGTTTCTGAGACCCCTGGGACCATGCTGAAGTCGATATCCTCGACTCGCTCTTGTTGTATGAGATCTCTTCTGAGCCCATACCGATCAATGACGCATTGGCAATAGTCCCGGAAGAGCGAGCTTGAGGGTGTAAAATAATCTTTGCGGTCGCGTTCATCGATCGTGACTGGAGGTCTGGCACTGGTAAGAATGATTAGCAGTGCTCACTTTTACTTGAACTGGCACAATAGTTACCCATTCTTCTTGCACTTCAGCCGCTGCTTCTTTCTATGCTTGCTAATCTCTTTACCCACACATTCCGGAATCTCCAC
>Ga0058702_10000838_pt1 | contig 12121 bp, 12 predicted proteins | sample AgamicOrSfe_FD_83781 | JGI IMG/M metagenome (GOLD analysis project Ga0058702, IMG submission 83781) | Agave microbial communities from Guanajuato, Mexico - Or.Sf.e | ecosystem: Host-associated > Plants > Phyllosphere > Phylloplane/Leaf | place: Guanajuato, Mexico | collected 2012-05-30
GAGCAAGATCAGGAGGGGTGGACGAGTCACCGACGGCGGCGGCAGTGGCTGTGCCTGATGGGGGCCCAGATGCTGGATTTGTGCTCGATGTAGTTTATTTACCGACACCTTCTATCACCTGTATCGCATATACTTTCGGACCTGGGTAGTGGCGCATACCATTGGCTAACCACCACGCCAGCGTTAGCAGGAAGCATCCGGCAAGAATGACGCTGTTGTAGTTGGTCGTGGTAATCGGGAGGCAGAGGGCGCGACCGCTAATAGTCGAGACTCGACACCCCTCGACAGCGAGCATACGTAGACAGAGGACGCAATGGCGGCAGGACGAGGGCCTAGGCCGTAAATCTATACTTAACCTGGTCTGCTTACATACCGACGACACCTTCTATGACTTGTAGTCCGTGGACTTTGGGCCCAGGGTAATGCCGCATCCCGTTGGCCAGCCACCACGCCAGCGTCAGCATCAGACAACCTGCCAAGATGACGCTGTTGTAGTTCATCGTCCCGGTGCCTACGGGCATTGCATACGCTGAGTAGTTCGTCAGCACTTTCATTCGAACAGGCGAGCCCTCGCTCTTCTCACAGACTCAGGTACTCACGGAAACAGAACATGATGTTGAAAAACACAATCAGCAGACACGCCAACGCATTGACGACATATCCCGCCTTCCCCATCCAGAACGGTCCCGGTCTGATGCTCCTCCGCCCCGTCAGCAAATGCGGCAGGATCGCTAGCAGGTAGCTCGTCCCGGTCAATATAATGAAGCTTCCCACCAGATCTTGAAAGGCGGTCTTCGAGCCCAATGAGATTGCGCCAAGCGCCGAACACAAGACCGCGCTCACGATTGTCGCGGGCACTGGACACGACAGAGTCTCGTTGACGCAACCCAGTGTTTTGGGAAATGGGACGGCGTTGTCGCGGGCGAGGGACCAGAGGATGCGGGAGACGGTGAGGAAGGTGCCGACGACACAGATCAAGACGGAGAGGAAGACTATTAGGAGGAGGCCGAAGGTGCCGCCTTTATTGCCGGTAGCTTGGGCGTAGACTTCCGCAAGGGGAAAGGAGCCGGAGTAACTGAGCACGGAGTCGAGGTCGTTGATGCCGTAGAGGATCGCGATGGCGTAGACGAAGGCAGCTTCGGAACGTGTTGTGTCAGTCATGTTACCTTCCTTTGAGACCACGGAACGAAACGGCCTCGGCGGATGTCATGTCAACTCACTGATCGTCCCCAGCACAATCTGCGCCGCCACCGCCTTCGGCAAATCCACGCTCGGAGTCGGCAGCTCCTCCGCCATATGCGTGACCGCGTCCGGCGTGCCAATCGTAAACGCCCCATTCAGCACTCCCGTCAAAAAGGCCACCCCGCCACTCCATCCCGTCGCGTTCTCCCAGTCCCGCCACACAAACGCACTGCTCGCATGCTGCGCCGGCATCACCGCAACCACAATGATCGTCACAAGCCCGCCCCCGAGGATGAGAAACAACCCCGCCTGCTGCAGCCGCGGAATGATATGATTCCCAAATACACACACCCCCGCGCCCGCCCACGTAATGCCCAGGAATGCCACATAAGTATGCCATGGCAGCACCTCGAATCCAGGATTGAACACAACGTAAAACTGCACCGCAATATTCGCAGGTATGCTTACAATGGAAGCGAGGTCGAAGATCCAGCCGAAGAAATTGAGCCAGCCGGTGAAGAAGCCGAGCGTGCGGCCCAAGCGCGCGTTCCCGGGGGTGAGGGAAGCCCAGTGGTAGACGCCGCCGGCGGAGGGGACGGCGGACGCGAGTTCGGCTATAGAGGCGGCGATGAGGGCGTAGTAGAAGCAGGCGGTGAGGAATTCGTAGAGGACGCCGGGGGGGCCGCCGTTTACTGTTGGGTTGGGTAGAGGGTTTTAGCGTGACTTCTTGTGTGATCATGCGGAGCGGCATCGAGGTGCAAGACCATCATCCCATTCAGGTATTGTCCTGATCTCGAGCAGAGAATTCTTACGTATAGAGACAGTGAGGGAGCCGCCCAGCGCAACCCAAGCATTGTCGATGGTCAGAGCCAGGCCGCAGATCGAGAGAAGACCGTACTGTCTTTGGAGCTGATCACGGTGACCAGATGCGTTTACATCGAGACCATCGGACGTCACTATCGAAGTGAGTTTTTGTGTCTTCTCGATTTCGAGCTCTGTAGGGCGTGGATCGTGACCTAGTGGCTTCTTCTCTTGCGTCGTGCTTGCGGAGAACGACATGGTATGCGGGGTCTTTCAATGAGCCTGGGGAAAGCGATCCTAGTTGTGATTGTCTTGAAGCGCTTCGGAAGCACTCTGGGTTGACGCGTCGTGAGTCCAGAATATACTGCCAGATGAAAAGGCGCAAAGCAAATACAGTGGAAACGGTCGTTCTACAACATTCACAGATACAATGAAGGAACGACGTGAGAGCAGCAATTCTGCATTGCCATATCGATAGCAGTATACAAGTGACGTCCTACCCTTACACATTGACCGCGACAAGCACAGTATCGTTATCTTCCGCAACCAATTGATCCTGCCGAACGACAGGCGAGAGGCTGTTTCGCCTCGTCAGCCACACTAGGCTTATCTTTCGATTGACGGTTGCCGGTTGAGATACCGTGCAGTACTTGCAGCACATCCAGTTCCGTGACGCATCTTTGGTCGATCTCAGCAAGGTTCTGACAGGCATGGCTCGCCAGATCATGCCTGGAAGCCCATGAACCACTTTCGCGTTGAATGTCACCCGAAGTGATCTTATCGATCTATTTCTGATTTGGTAGGAAGAACCTCAGGAGTAAGCCATTGTTGACTATCTGCTTAGTGTAGACTCGGCGAAGATGTCCACATTTCACACTGCATTTGAAGACTGAAGACTGCTGACGACTGATCACTCCCATACATGCACTGGTATACCCTTTTGCCGGCTTGATAGCCGCAGATGACGGATGACTGATCATGATAGGAGGTAGGACGCTAGGTGACAGACTAGCTCAGCTTCCCATCGGGTATGATGGCACTTTGCAAGGATGTAAGGAAGAGGAAAGATAAGGGAAGTACGGTCGAGGTTGTACTCCTGTGGGCCATGACTCGCGCGAACCTCATATCTCAATGACTTCCTCCGTCAGTATCGTTCCACAAACACCTACTTTCATCCTTGGATCATATCATGCACGTCTGCACATCTCATGCTTCACGGTGGACTGGGCGTGTGGGACGCCTGCCCACTACTATCTGCATGATGATAGAGAAGCAAGACCATGACGAGCGTCTAGCTGTGCAATGGCCGAGATATCCCCAGTCCCCAGTCATTCTCGCCAACCTGATCATGGACGCTGCCAGCATGCCCCCAAATGAACTCATCTGTGACTTTGTTTCCCAGTCAAGAAAGAAAAGACATTCTTTTGTGACCTCAACTGTGAAGGAAAACCTGCCACTTCAAGTCCAAACATGTCCATCCCTCAAGACGAGACATCAGGCGCTCAAACATGGCTCCCAACCTTCTTGAGCAAGCCAAAGGAGACCAAAGGCTCAAGCCCATCATCCCCAAACGAACAAACCTCCCTTCTACGAAAACCCTCATCCGACGAGGAGGAAGGCAGCCTCGAAACCATCCACGATACCAAGTCCACCCCAATCCAGCTCGTCCTCTCCGAATTCTGGGTCCTCCTCAAAGGCTCCGTCCCCGTCATCCTCGCCTACACGCTCCAAAACTCTCTCCAAACAGTCTCCGTCCTCGTAGTCGGCCGCCTCTCCCCCGAAGCCCTCGCCACAGCAGCCTTTTCCTACATGTTCGCCATGGCGACAGCCTGGCTCATTGCATTGGGAGGCACGACGGCAATCGACACGCTTGCGAGTGCCAGTTTCACGGGAAGCAAGAACAAGCACGATCTCGGTGTGATTCTGCAGAGAGCGTTTGTCGTGCTGGGACTGCTGTACGTGCCATTCGCAATCTTGTGGCTCTGTTCCGAGCCGGTATTTCTCGCGCTGGGGCAGGAAGCCTATCTCGCACACGATGCCAGCCGCTTCCTCACCGTGCTGATCCCAGGCGGACTCGGGTATATCCTCTTCGAATGCATGAAGAAATACCTGCAAGCACAAGGGCTCATGCGACCAGGGACCTACGTCCTCCTCCTCACCTCCCCCTTAAATCTAGCCCTAAACTACCTCTTCGTGTATACCCTCGACCTCGGTCTCCTCGGCGCCCCCGCCGCCACCGGCCTCTCCTACTGGCTCTCCTTCCTCCTCCTCGTGGCCTACACCCGCTTCATCGCCGGTTCCGAATGCTGGGGCGGCTGGTCCCGCGCCTGCCTCTCCAATATCTGGACGTTCGCGCGTCTGGCCCTCCTGGGCTTCGTGCACGTCGGCACCGAGTGGTGGGCATTTGAGATCGTGGCTCTCGCAGCGGGAAAACTGGGCACGATTCCCCTGGCGGCCCAGAGCGTCATCATGACGACGGACCAGGTCATGAATACGATTCCGTTTGGCGTGGGCGTGGCTACGTCGGCGCGGGTGGGCAATTTGCTGGGGGCGAGAGATGCGAAAGGTGCTGCTCGGGCGGCGAACACGGCCGCGGTGCTGAGTATGCTGCTTGGTGCGCTGGTCCTGGCGATCCTGCTGGGCGTAAAGGATGTGTATGCGAAGATATTCAATGACGATGTGCAGGTTATCCGGCTTACCGCAGATGTGATGCCATATGTCGCGCTTTTTCAGATTGCGGACGGTCTGAACGGATCGTGCGGTGGTGCGCTGAGAGGGATGGGCAGGCAGTGGGTAGGCGCTGTGGTCAACATTGTGAGCTACTATTGCGGAGCTCTTCCTCTGGGCATATATCTGGCTTTTCACGGCTGGGGGCTTGCGGGATTGTGGCTGGGTCAATGCATTGCGCTCTACTTGGTGGGAGTGATCGAGTGGGCTATTGTCGCCTGGAGCGATTGGGAGAAGGAGGTGGAAAGAGCATTCGGACGCATGGATGCTGGTGATGAAGGGCATTCTGGACACTGATGGTGTCTTGTGACCATGAACATTTTCAAAACAGCATACATTGCAGATTCCGCAGCCGAGCAAAGGAATAGAAGGATATTGGTAGCCTCGTTACATGCTATGTAATGGTCTTCTGCTGGTGTAAATTTGTAGCTGACCTATGAAAGTAGCCATAGACTCTTTCCTTCTGGCCATGTCAACTGATGCCCATACGATGCCCTAATCTGGTAAGTATGTCATTGTGGTCTACCAACAATCATAGTCGCGTATGCAGCTAGGACGGATTCGCCCGCCATGTGGGACTCTCGGGTATCTGAAACGCTGATAAGGAATAGATACAGATACCTGTATACCGGGTGATCATTCGGGCTCGACCTTGTGTCTGCCGCCAGCCATATCAACCTGCAGACTCCCCACCATGGGCACACTTTAGAGCTGCCTGTTTCTACCTAGCTCTTGTAGAACTGGTTTCCAATGGCACCCACTATCTTTCACCGAGTGTCGTCCGGGCTCGATCTTGTGTCTGCCATGCTACCAAGTCAGCCTGCATGCTGACTTCCATGGGCACGCTTTGCAACTGCCTATTTCAGCTTGGCTTCTTGTAAGAGTGGTCGTCATGGTTGTCAATGGCTCGATATATTCCTCAATGGTGACGATACTTAGACCTGCGATCCTGATCATTAGGTAACAGCTTGTAGATTTTCCATTTGCCTACGCAGTGGAACGAGTGATCAGGCAGCTAGCTCAAGCACATCTGTATAGAGGGGTGATAAGCAGATTCGACGTCATGAGGGGCATGTACCATTGCTGTCTGCTTATCTAGCTCGACTTCCCATCAGGGCACAGCTACCTATCATCATCTTTCACAACCAATCAGCATTCTACTTGTCCTAAACTGACTGACAATGTCAAAGCTTCTCGCTCTTGCAGCGTTGCTCGTAACAACATTTGCCCATGAAGGGCATGATCATGACCAGACTCCCATCTCGGGACCACATCCAGGCTTGTGGTTCAACAACCTGCCAGGTGATGGTGGTACGCAGGTGAGCAGCATTCATGATAGACCACGAGGCGAGTAGCTGATGCATGATCCAGGCTGATTCAGTCTTCTCTGGTATCTCGACATTCGGGCGTCTGCAGTACCATCCATGTCTTACAAGTGATGCTGTAAAGTACGACATTGCATTCATCGGTAAGCCAACTGTCTCGCTACATTTGAGCCTCAGCTTACCTACCCACGAGGCGCACCCTTCGACACCGGCACTTCCTACCGTCCTGGTGCACGTTTCGGTCCATCGGGAATCAGGCAAGGAAGTCGCCGACTGAACCTCTACGGAGGCTACAACGTCCCACTAGCCGCGAATCCTTTCGACAGCTGGGCGACCGTCCTTGACTGTGGAGATATTCCCGTGACGTCCTACGACAATGCTTTTGCCATCAAGCAGATAGAAAACGGCCATAACAGTATCCTCATGCGCGAGCCGGCCACGGACGCTAAGGTGAAGGGCATGAGTAAGCATGGAAAGACGCTGCCACGCGTGATCACGCTCGGGGGCGACCATACCATCACGTTGCCTCTTCTGAGGAGCATGAACAAGGCATACGGTCCAATCACAGTCATTCGTGAGCCAACCCGTGTGACCAAGGGTACAGAGAGTGAGGATCCACTGACCTTCACCTAGATTTCGACTCCCACCTCGACACCTGGAAGCCCAAAGTCTTTGGCGGCTCTCCCTCCCTCCAAGCCTCCATCAACCATGGCACCTACTTCTACCACGCCTCCCACGAAGGTCTCCTCCGCAACGATACCAACATTCACGCCGGCATCCGCACCACCCTCTCCGGCCTCTCCGACTACGACAACGACGGCTACGTCGGCTTTTCCATCATCGAAGCCCGTGAGATCGATACCCTCGGTACAGAGGGTATCATCAAGCGCATCCATGATCGGGTGGGACACGAGAATCCGGTGTATCTCAGCATTGATATCGACACGCTGGATCCGGCATATGCGCCTGCGACAGGGACGCCGGAGACGGGAGGATGGAGCACGAGGGAGATGAGAACGATTATGAGGGGTTTGGAGGGAATCAATCTCGTTGCTGCGGATATTGTGGAGGTTGCGCCTGCGTACGATACTAATGCTGAATTGACGACGATGGCGGCCGCGGATGTGCTGTATGAGGTTATGACGCTGATGGTCAAGAATGGTGAGTCATGTGAAGTATCTGTGAGAGAATTCAGCTAATCATTTCGCAGGACCATTGAGTGAGAATGGGCTTTTCAAACTCAGGAATGAGACGGAGTCGTCGTGATGGATGAGGCGGACATCTTGTCATCAGTTCTCTGACATGCTTTAGGGTGTGCTTCGTGAAGAAGAGCCCAGAGAAAGTCGCCTGTCCTCTGGAGTATCAGACCTCACGGATGGTCTGACATCCATCATCAGAGGCAAGGCCAGCTCATGGTGACATGTCAGAAAATACCATGATGTAAATCGAAAAATCCAGAGTCCTACTTCACGTTCTTCGAGACCCGCCATTGTCAAAACGTGGGCTTGATCATCTTGCGATGAGAGTTGAAGCGTGCCGTATTCACAATGCAAATCTTGATGTTTTTGCACGAGCGAAGAAAGCTGGAGAGGCTGAGGCTATTTACAGGTCGTCGGTCTCTGCGGATACATGGTGTGTGTAAGGGTGAAGTGGCGTTGCTATTCCCAGTCGACATTGCGGTCTCGCAGGGTCGAGCGAGGCGTACGAACAGCAGACATTTCTGTGTCAATCTACTGCCTCGCTTCAGTAAAGTGAGGTTGAGTAGATCCAGAGAGAGATGGCTGCTGCATTTGTCGGTCCTCGCTCTCACACGCTCCCAAAGCAGGGTAAGCAAGTGAGCTGCGAACACGTGACGCGATACATGATTTGCTCGCCAGTGTCTACGACCTACCTCCGACACCATCACCACCACCTGCACCTCGTTGTCGTCGTCGCCGTCATCGTTCTTGTCCTCGTCCTTATCATCATCGTTCTCACCCTTGTGCTCGTTGCCTTTCGCGTGCTCGTCCCGTAAGCCTTTTTGTAATTTTCATATCGATCTTTACTTCACGCTTCTTTCTTGGTCGTGCCCAGCAATGGGGATAGATACACATGCAGTGGGATCTCAAGGGGTTCGAAGGACAAGCAGCTCATCCTGTACACGCTATGTTCCTGCCGCAGCTTCCTAGAGGAATTTGGGCCTAACAGTGCCAAGCTACCAGGGAGATGTAGCGTCCAAATCGCAGGTTTTGAAGAAGCCTAAGCGATCGAAGGCTCGAAGAAGAGCCTCTCCCGAGATCGAAAGACGGACGCGGCTTCATGCTGTGTGAATTACGGCCGTGGCAATTCTTCTCGCGAGGTGCAGGCGAAACTTGACATCGAGAAAGGCTGTACTGACGGCTCGGACAGAACAGCGAGCTGCAACAATGGCAGCCTGAGCAGCAGTAGCATAGTGACACCAATTGGCTGACCAAGTCTAGTCTGTGAGCAGACCAAGCGGTCATGTTGCAGTACATCCAGGACTTGCGAAGATGCCGAGGAGGATGAATGGGGAATGATCGACAATGTTCCACCGACATTCGATGAAGTCTATTCCAACCTCATATCTGGACGAAAAAGAAACGAACAGTCATCACTCGAGAAAAGACGATTGCTGTGCAACGACCAGACAACAAAATCTACGACAACGAATACATGCTCTCGTTAGACGATTATAGTATAACTAAAACGATCAGCTGCGGTACTGATAGCATAACATCTTGTGGAAGCCATCCTGGTGTGATCTACGAAGAGCGCACAAGACCCCTAGGCGCCAACGATGTCGAGAAGAACCCCGCAGACCTTCGGCAGGTCCTCTTGGATGTCCAAGGGCTTAATTGTACAGGCTGTGAGGCAAAGTTATATCGTGCTCTCACCTATCTGCCAGGTGTCCACAATGTCCGGACAAGCTTAGTGCTTTCCCAGGCAGAATTCGACCTGGAACATAGCGCTGGACCAATCGACGAACTTGCAAGGAGCATTACGCGATTGACTGGGTTTACTTGTCAACTGCTGGGCACGGAAGGTCAAGAAATCGATGTCATTGTCGATGTGGATGTGAGAAACTTTGTCGAGCGGCAGTACCCACCCGGCGTTCTGCAGATGTCGGTTACTGGTAAGGGAACAATTCGTGTTGCGTATGATGCTCGCGTCATCGGTGCACGGACACTTTTAGCGCATAGCTTCGGCACGCCTCTAAAATTTGCACCCCGGCGGGAATCGTCTGAGATCCAGACTGGCAAGCGACATGTCGAGAACATGATGTGGTCTACTCTGGTCTCCACCATCTTCACCATTCCGGTACTCGTGTTCGCCTGGGGTCCATTGGTCCCACGCCCTCAAATTTACGGAAGTGTCTCACTGGCTTGTGCTACGGTCGTGCAGATATTCGTCGCCGGACCATTCTACCCTAGTACACTTCGAGCGTTAATCTTCACGCATGCCATTGAGGCTGATCTCCTCATCGTACTCAGTACTTCCGCGGCTTACATATTCTCAGTTGTATCTTTCGCCTACACTGTTCGTGGAAAGCCATTGGAGACTGGGGAGTTTTTCGAAACCAGCACGCTATTGGTGACACTGATCGCAGTAGGACGGCTGATCAGTGCTATTGCTCGACAACGCGCTATTGAGTCGGTCTCTGTCAGATCTCTGCAGCATACTAGAGCCATACTTTGCAGTTCTGATGCTCGTGATGACAAAGTCATTGACATCCGACTCCTTCAGTATGGGGACCATTTTAAGGTCATCCCGGATACACGCATACCAACTGATGGTGTGGTAATTTCTGGAACCACCGATGTGGACGAGTCTGTTGTGACGGGGGAGGCGTCGCCTGTCGTAAAGCAGGCCGGCTCGATCATGATTGCAGGCACACTGAATATATCTGGCGTCGTCGTCGTACGGCTGACGCATCTACCTGGAGAGAACACGATCAGTAGTATCGCCAAGATGGTCGACCGAGCCAAGTTTTCGAAGCCCAAGGTCCAAGCACTTGTCGATATTATTGCCAGCTACTTCGTGCCTGTTATTTTACTGCTCTGTGCCATTACATTCGCGGTCTGGATGGCCATTGGCGTGGGGGTTCGCCATAACTCCGCAGCAGACGCCGCCGCGAATGCGATAACCTACGCAATCTCGGTACTTATCGTTTCGTGTCCATGCGCGATCGGGCTTGCGGTGCCAATGGTTATGGTAATTGCCAGCGGAGTCGCTGCAAAACACGGTATCGTGTTCAAATCAGCCAGCACAATTGAGACGGGACGCCAGATCAATCATGTTGTGTTTGACAAAACTGGTACGCTTACTCATGGACAACTCTCAGTTGTGCGTGAGCCTCTTCTCCTCTGCCATGCAGACGAAGCATTAGCAACCATGTCGGTGGCTTTGCAACTGTGCACCAATAGTAAACACCCAGTCTCGGCTGCCATTGCGGATTATTTGGCGCCTAGCAATGACAGCGTCACATCAGTCACAGAAATCACATCAGTGACTGGTCAGGGAATGATGGGCATCGTGAATGGCAAGCTAGCACAACTCGGCAATAGCCGCTGGCTCTCGTCAGACAACCACCCAGCCGTCACACCCTTGCTCGCCAAAGGTCTGACCGTCTGCGTCCTCCTCATCGACGCCCGCCTCGTAGCCATCTTCGGCCTCTCCGACTCCCCCCGCCCAGAAGCCCCCTCAATCATTACCAAGCTGCACGCCCAGAACATCAAAGTCTCCATGCTCAGCGGCGACGACGCCGGTGCTGTTCAGCACATCGCCACCACTCTCAACATCCCCGCTGACCGCACCAAATCCCGCTGCACGCCCCAAGCAAAGCAGGAATACCTCGCCGCCCTCATCGCGCGCGGCGACAAAGTCCTCTTCTGCGGCGACGGGACCAACGACGCTGTCGCTCTCACAGCCGCACACATCGGCGTGCATATCAACACCGGCAGCGAGATTGCGCAGACAGCTGCGGATGTGGTCTTGGTGCGCCCGCACCTTGGTGGTATCCTGTTGATTCGCGACTTGTCTGAAGCGGCGTTCCGCCGTCTCTGCTTCAACTTCGCATGGGCTGCGCTCTACAACTTGGCTGCGATCCTGCTGGCTTCAGGCGCGCTGGTGCATGCGCGCATCCCGCCGGCGTATGCGGGGCTGGGTGAGCTGGTTAGTATGCTGCCTGTCATTGCTGTTGCGTTGCAGTTAAAGCTCTGGAAGCCTACGCTCTGAAGCGTGCGTTCTGCTTACGTTCGCTACGTGAACTTTCGCGGTTCCAATCGTCTTCTCACTCACTCACTCACTCGTCACGATCCTGGCGAGATACGCTTCTGCCCGAGTCCATCCATGAGCTTTGGGCATTCATGGAATTTGGAGTTGTTTCATGTATAATATGATACAACCCGGTGTTTGTGGAGTTTGAAGAAGTTTAACGTGTAATGGCGAGAGATCTCTTCTGCCCTAAGTCCTTTCTTGAGCCGGAGTCTGGACATGTTTCATGTATAATATAATACCACCAAGATACACCTCTCTCCTCCTATCCTACTTCCTTACGATACCTGATATTGTGCACCATTCGGCTGTACAACGATCACGAAGACGTGACTAGCTCATATCATGCCATGGCATACCGCGATCCTCTCTACCCATTGCCTACCTTCACGTCCAGCCGAGAGGTCAAATGTCGTCTGTGGTGCTTGATTGACAAAGGTTCTTGTATGAAAAGTCGACGTCCAAGCACGACTCCGTCGTCCACACAGAAGCCATCATCTTGAACTGCGCAGCGCAGCTTCATCCTACCTCACGTGCCTGTATACCTAAGGCTGTGCCCGGTGCGCGGCGCGAAATCTTGCAGCCACAATGTCCCCTCCCCGACCCCGACCTTGCTCGTCACCTATCTGTCCAATGTCTCCCCCCATCTCGAGCTCAAACGTCCAAGAGCCCGCGTCGCCCGCACACTGCCTCGGCTGGCAAATTTGGCTTGGTCCCAAAGACGCCCCTCAACGTGTTCCGGCAAGAGTCAAGAGTCAAGAACCACGGCGAATGCAGCAGGCGCTCATGTAGCACCACCATACGTCTCCGCC
>Ga0058702_10000840_pt1 | contig 12106 bp, 11 predicted proteins | sample AgamicOrSfe_FD_83781 | JGI IMG/M metagenome (GOLD analysis project Ga0058702, IMG submission 83781) | Agave microbial communities from Guanajuato, Mexico - Or.Sf.e | ecosystem: Host-associated > Plants > Phyllosphere > Phylloplane/Leaf | place: Guanajuato, Mexico | collected 2012-05-30
CTCAAAGGACAGACGTCACGACTACAGTCACCCTACAATCACGTATCGGCGAGAACATCCGTCGCAGAAAGGCACAAAGACAGGCCGAAGCAGAGGCTGTCGAAGAGGAGGCTCCGGCTAAGCTTGGCTTCTTTAAGTCGTGGGCAGCTAGTCCCATGCAGCGATCCATTGAAGTCATTGGCCTCCGCCGTGCTGAAAAGTCACAGCCCAAGGCAAAGGAGGGAATGACGGTGGTGCTCGAGCGACTGCGACAGGGCGGGTTGGTCGCTGTGCTCGAAGGCATGCGTCAGGATCGTGAGCTCATGTTCGCTGGTGCGCAAGCTTGAGCACCTTCCAACAGTCCTCGACAACAAGTCTCTGGTCAATGAACTCGAGCACAGATGAGAAGTGGACAAATTGTATCAAGAGTTTCTGGCATTGCAAACAGGTTTTAGCGCGGCGTTCTGGGCATTTTCATTTTTTCAGCACACACACGGTTGGTATTGAGCAACACTACGACGACATCAACACATGTTCTATATGCTCCAAAAGGAGGAAGGAAATGGTATTGGAGGAATTAACTGTATTTTTAGTATTCACGTCTTGAACGAACCAACTCATCTCCCTTTTAGTCTTGACTGGCAAGGCCGTATCTTGTGGTGCCATATTTGTGACCTTCTTAACTACCAAGTGAAGGCCAGCAATGTGTATCGTTAGAGCAATCACAAGGGTACGGACGGAAGGCGCGATGGTGAGAGTCGATAAAACAAGCAAGCAGGTGTGGTCCGTGCTTAAGCATTTTACGGGCAGTCGCGACTTCGCGCGTCTGGAGCATGTGTGGATGCTTCCTGCTTCTCTTGGCTGCTCTTCTTCCCTTCGCATCTTGCATTGCCTTTTGCTTCCGTGCCCCCTCTCGTCCACCATCCGCCGCCATCGTAACATCGGCATTCGCGCCGCTAATCATCCACTCGACATCGACTCTGTCCGTTGCAGAAACGAGATTCCGCGCACGCCTACCGTTTCTCCTGGACCAACCTTTTTAATTCACCCTCCGCCGCAAGGCGATCATACCTGCCCACCCGCATCATGAACGGCAACGGAGATGGCGATCACACCATGCGTGTATGTACTGCAGTCACTCACTCCTTTCGCATTGAGTTTGTTCTCCAAGCTTCGATACCTGGCTCTTTCTCCTCTACTATATAAATCCCACGCTCGAACGCGACAACACAACCTACGACATGTGCTAACTAATCGGCTGTAGGATGTGATCGACACGCCCGATTACACTGTAAGCTATAAACGCGGCTCTGCATGTACGAACGCGCACATGCTAACCACCTCTCAGGACTCAGACACTGGCATGACCACCACAGAAAGCAGCGTTGCTGGCGATCTGGACGGCAGAAAGAAGAGATGGGAAGGCCATGAGCTGAGAAAGAGTGTCCTGGGCAAAAAGCACGACAAGCTGGGCATGTCAAAGGTACCCAACACACGCCGCTAGCATCCCTCGCCGTCCTCTTTTCTGACAATTAACTACAGGAAGACGACTCTATCCGCCGATTCCGTTACCTCTTGGGCCTGACCGACCTTTTCCGCCATTTCATCGACACCAACCCCAACCCCCGCATTAAGGAGATTATGGCTGAGATCGACCGCCAAGACGAGGAAGAAAAGGCAAGAGCTGGCAAAGCCCAATCGCGCAAGGGAGGTGCAGGCGGCGAAAGAAGGAGACGCACAGAAAAAGAGGAAGATGCTGAGTTGCTCCGCACCGGCAAGCATGAAAGTGATGAGAACCGTACAATCTTCCGCGAGTCACCGTCTTATGTTCAGGGACAAATGCGCGACTACCAAGTTGCTGGTTTGAACTGGCTCGTCTCGCTGCACGAGAACGGTATTTCTGGTATCTTGGCCGACGAGATGGGCCTGGGCAAAACTCTTCAGACCATCTCCTTCATCGGCTACCTACGCTTCGTCTGCAACACCACTGGCCCTCACTTGGTCGCCGTACCAAAGTCCACCCTTGACAACTGGAAGCGTGAATTTGCTAGATGGATTCCCGAGATCGACGTTCTGGTCCTCCAGGGTACAAAGGAAGAGCGCGCAACCATCATGAACGAACGACTGCTCGAAGAGAAATTCGATGTTCTTATCACGAGTTACGAGATGATTCTTCGCGAAAAGACACACCTGAAGAAGTTTGCCTGGGAGTACATCATCATCGATGAGGCTCATCGTATCAAGAACGAGGAGTCCTCTCTTGCTCAAATCATCCGCATGTTCAACTCGCGCAACAGACTTCTCATCACCGGAACTCCTCTGCAGAACAATTTGCACGAACTGTGGGCCTTGCTCAACTTCCTCCTTCCCGACGTCTTTGGTGATTCAGAAGCATTCGATCAATGGTTTTCTGGACAGGACTCCGATCAAGAAACCGTCGTTCAGCAGCTGCACAGAGTTTTGCGTCCCTTCTTGCTGCGCAGAGTAAAGAGTGACGTCGAGAAGAGTCTGTTGCCCAAGAAGGAGGTCAACTTGTACATTGGCATGTCCGAAATGCAGGTTAACTGGTACAAGCGCATCTTGGAGAAGGACATTGACGCAGTCAACGGCGCTGGCGGCAAGAAAGAGTCGAAGACCCGTCTACTCAACATTGTCATGCAGCTGCGCAAGTGCTGCAACCACCCTTACCTTTTCGATGGAGCCGAGCCTGGTCCGCCATACACCACTGATGAGCATCTGATCTACAACTCGGCCAAGATGCTAATGCTTGACAAACTGCTCAAACGTATGAAGGCACAAGGAAGTCGTGTTCTCATCTTCTCGCAGATGAGCAGACTTCTGGACATCCTCGAGGATTACTCGGTCTTCCGTGGATACCAGTACTGCCGTATCGACGGTTCAACAGCTCACGAAGATCGTATTGCAGCCATCGACGAGTACAACAAGCCTGGTTCTGAGAAGTTCCTCTTCCTCCTGACCACCCGTGCTGGTGGTCTCGGTATCAACCTGACAACTGCAGACATTGTCGTCATCTTCGATAGTGATTGGAACCCTCAGGCTGATTTGCAGGCCATGGACCGTGCTCATCGTATTGGTCAGACCAAGCAGGTTGTCGTTTTCCGTTTCGTAACCGAGAATGCTATCGAGGAGAAGGTGCTCGAGAGAGCTGCTCAGAAACTTCGTCTGGATCAGCTTGTTATCCAACAAGGACGTGCCCAACAGGAAGCCAAGAAGGCAGCTTCAAAGGATGAGCTTTTGAACATGATTCAGCACGGTGCCGAGAAGGTGTTTGAAGCGAACGCTGAAGGCGCTTTCTCGAAGAACGGCGAGATTACTGAGGACGACATCGACGCGATTCTCAAGAAGGGTGAGGAGCGTACCGCTGAACTAAACTCCAAGTATGAGAAGCTTGGTTTGGACGACCTCCAGAAGTTCACTTCAGAGTCGGCCTACGAGTGGAACGGCGAAAATTTCGAGAACAAGAAGAAGGTGGAGATTGGCATCAACTGGATTAATCCCTCAAAGCGTGAGCGCAAAGACCCGGCATCCTACTCGATGGATAAGTACTATCGAAACGCTCTTATGACTGGCGGCAGGACTGCCGACCCCAAGCCAAAGGTTCCACGCGCACCCAAGCAACAGGCCATGCACGATTACCAGTTCTTCAACCCGCGTCTCGCGGATCTGCAAGACAAGGAGACGGCATGGTTCCGTAAGGAGAACAGCATCAAGGCACCTCTTTCCGAGGGTGATGACGAGGACAAAGAGCAGCGCGAACAAGATCAAGCCCTGGAACAGCAGGCTATCGACGACGCCGAGCCTTTGACAGAGGAGGAGCAAAGTGAAAAGGACAAGCTTGCCGCGGAAGGTTTCGGAGACTGGAACAAGCGTGATTTCCAGCAGTTCATCAACGGAAGTGCCAAGTATGGACGCACGAACTACGAGGACATCGCCCTGGAAGTCGACAGCAAGGAGCCTGACGAGATCAAGGCTTACGCCAAGATCTTCTGGAAGCGCCACAAGGAGATCGCCAACTGGGAGAAGCACATTGACTCAATCAACGAAGGTGAAGAGCGGCGCGCAAAGGTTGTCCAGCATGGCAAGCTCCTCCGCCAGAAGATGGGCCTGTACCGTGTACCGCTGCAGCAGCTCAAGATCAACTACACTGTTAGCACCACGAACAAGAAGGTCTACACCGAGGAAGAAGATCGCTTCCTTTTGGTCATGCTTGACCGTTTCGGTCTTGAGAGCGAGGAGCTGTACGAGAAGATCCGTGACGAGATTCGCGAATCGCCACTGTTTAGATTCGATTGGTTCTTCTTGAGCAGAACACCACAAGAGATCGGACGTCGCTGCAATACTCTTATCACCACTGTTGCTAAGGAGATGGCCGAGGCAAATGGCGAGAAGCTCAACGGTTCGAAGAGCAAGAGAGCCGCTGATGAAGAGTCAAGCGAGGAAGAGGAAGTCAAGCCTACTACCAAAAAGGCAAAGGGCAACGTCAAGGTATGTGATGAACATCATAGGCGAATGGAACCAGAACTGACAAGTCTATAGAACAAGCAGCTCGATACAGTCAAGGGCGGCAGCAAGGCAGCATCAAGCACATCATCTCGTGCAGGCAGTGTAGCGTCAACCGGCTCTAACGGAACCACCAAGCGCGGTGCTGCTGCCGTCGTGACCAAGAGCGGCAGAGCATCGCGCAAGAAGTAGAATTGATCACTTCATCGTCTCTTTTTTGGTTCATGGGCATTTCTAAAGACAAGCGGAGTGGCTGGGGCGTTGACATGGGATTGCTTTCTGAATGGTTCTATCCCTATTCTTGATGACTTGCTATGCAGGAGTAGTTCTTTTAACAGAAAAAGAACGCCGAGTACGGTATAAAAGAAATGAACGGCGAAGAAGTTCGCTAATTTTGATTTGATTCTTGCTCCTTTCCTCTGACAGTGATATGCTGCCTTATTGCACTTGTAAATTCCTGACTGTTGGGTGTTGCTGTCTCGTACCCCGCGCCTTCTCGTACGATACCATGCCGGCCGCGCGTGCCGTGCTCTTCGGCCGCAACCCTCGGCCGAGTCTTCCGACACAAGTGACCAATCGGAGCATCAAATTGTTTGCGACGCCGACAGCGCTGCGCTTATCAGATCCGATGTGGGCTGCCGGGATTCAAGACAGGCAGCCATGTGGAAGGTCGGAGGACGTATATAAGGAGTCGGACCGTCGAGTAGGGCAATCAAGTCCTGCTTCGCTGTAAAATTCCAGAAACTGAACTTCTAATCATCTCTGTGCAAAGCAACAATGTCGATTCTACCTAATATCGCAGTCATCGGAGGCAGTTATGTTGGTATGGCTTTCTACACTCGTGTCCCTTGATCGCATATCTAGTCTGATCAGTTTACTGACATGTCATTCTCAGGTGTCAATACAGCACAACAATTAGCCACCAAATTCTCAGGACGCTTTCAAGTCCTGTTGATCGAGAAGAACTCGCATTTCCAACATCTATTCGCTTTTCCTAGATTCGCGGTTACCAGCAAGGTAGACACACACAAAGCTTTCATCCCATTCACACCGGGCACGTTTGCGAATTGTCCTGCGGGCAGTGGTGTTGTGGTGAGGGCTGGTGTGAAGAAGATTGATAAAGAGGAGATTTGGCTGGATCGCAAAGTTGAGGTTAATGGTCAGGGGGTGGAGAGGGTTCCGTATGCTTATTTGGTGAGTACAAACGAGGATAGGAGGGTTTCGAACGAGCTTTTGACTGATAGTGATACACAGGTTATTGCCACGGGGACAAAATTGACACCACCATCGACGTTGCCCTCGTCTGACAAAGCTGATGGAGTCACCTACCTGCGCGAACACGCCGACAAAGTCGAGAAAAGCTCCAATATCGCTATCATTGGCGGAGGAGCTGTGGGTGTGCAGATGGCTACTGATATCAAGGAGATCTACCCTGAGAAAAACGTCACATTGATTCACTCCAGAGAGCAAATCATGAACAAGTTTCATCCCCAGCTTGATGGCATTATCAAACAGAGATGCGAAGAGTTGGGTGTGAAACTCAAGCTTGGTTCGAGGGTTAAGTTGCCTGCAAAGGGATATCCGACTGATGGGTCGACTTTCAACGTCGAGTTGATGGATGGAACGTCTGTTTCTACTGATTTCGCAGTATGTTTCTGAGATTCCTGGAAAGATGAAATGTGTTGCTGATATTGATCTCAGGTCATCGCTACTGGTCAAACGCCACAGTCAGAGCTCATTCGCACCCTCTCACCAGAGTCTATCGATGATGCTGGTTTCGTTCGTGTACGAAGGACACTTCAGATCCATGATACCACAATCTCGAATATCTTCGCCGTGGGAGATGTTGCAGACACAGGAGCCCATAAAGCTGCCCGTCCGGCACTCAGACAAGCTCCCGTAGTTGTGGAAAACATCGAGCACCTAGCCAACAATGAACCACTGGAGCACTACGAAGTCGCCGAAGGTCCTTCCATCCACCTGAGCTTGGGTCTTGTGAGTTTTTTTGCTGTCTCTGTTGTGCTTTGAGATTCAAATGCTGACTTTTGGTGCGCAGACGAAGAACATCAAGTTTATTAATTCTCCCGGTGGTGCTCCTGAGCCGAAGGTCATTTGGGCTGATGATGGGTGAGTTGTCGTGGTGTCTTTTTTGTCAGTCTATCACTGACAGTAAAGCAGAAAGTTCGATATGGGAATCGATGGCGTGTGGACGCGTAGGGGTGGCGGTCCTAACGCTCTGCTCTGAAGGCACAGATGGCCTAGAGTTCATCAACACTACGCCCTGAACAGAGCACAGCTTGTCAGCCTCAACCACTCGATATCAGAGCATCGAGTCATCTTTGAAGAGAGCTGGAACCTGGCGCAAGTATCCTGCAGCACGTCGACCACTCTCGATGGCTCTCCGTGGACACGCCTCCGTTTTCGAAACATTCGTGCATTGTCACAGCTTTAGCTTCGTTTACTATGTGGTTGTGGGAGAGCGGACGTGACTGGAATGGGAGGCTTCAGCATGAAAGGGTTACGGAGTATGGGATCTATCGAGCAATACTGCTTGTGTGTTGAGTTATGATATCAATGCACACCTTGATGGACTTTTGAAAAGTAGGACCGAGAGCAAAGCCAGCATTCTAATTAATTCTCAGCGATCGTTTCCTGATGCTCGTATCGTGAATGAGAAGGATTCGTTACTCAATGCAGAGTCTGTTGGTCGGATGCAGAATCGTGGGTCAGTAACCTGAAACTGAGCTTCTAACCAATTCTTCTTGTCACGATCAGGTTCTCAAAGACTCGATACCCTGAGGCAGTGACGATTCTGAGAAATTCGATCAAAATATTCTCTGGTTGTCAGCTCCACTTATGGTAGTATTTCTCTTCGAAATGACTTCGGCTTGGCATCTACACGTCACCATCTCCACCCCCTCCATGACATCGTCATACCAATGGTACCATCGGCTCGATCGATTGCAGCAGTAGAAATACTTTCTTCAGGTCGTGTGAGAGCTGTTTTTCTTTCTTCATCATACTCAATCTTCTTCAATTCACATACCAAACTACCCCAAACCCACCTCAAACCACACAACCCATCAAAATGTCTGCCGAATACCAAGGACAGGACCCCATCAAGCTCGCTACCCAGGCTGAGCAGGACTTGAACAGCCATGCCGCAAAGCACGGTCAGACCTCAAGCGACAGCAGTAAGTCTTTCAGGAACCAAGTTTGAAGCTTGTAGTTGGATGTCAAATTCATGCACCCTTCAATGCCTTCAACGACATATGACAGCATACTGACATTGTCTTCACAGCCCGCGAGTCTGGTGTTGACGAGAGCGTCAGCAACAAGTTCCCTGGTGCCGACGTAACTGTTGGTGGTACCGGTGCCAGCAACAACATTCGCATCCCCGAGAGCGAGGGTGGCGACATCAACCCTTCCACTGGCAAGCTCTACAAGGCTGGCGAGTTCGAGGGCGCTGGAGGTAAGCGATACAAAAAACTTGACAGTTAAAGAAATGTGCTGACTGAACTTAACTTCAGGTCCCGAGACCAAGGCTCAGATTCACCGCGAGAACAACGGTGGTAACGACGAGGTCCGCTCCAACGTCCGCAACTAAATGCTTTCGCATTGGAAGCATGAGACGAACGATCACCTGAAGCTTCGCGCCCTTTGATAGGGACGAGCTATGAACAAAGGAAATGATGATACCGATCCGAGAGACGGGAAAGGAATTCAATGCTGGCGACGTTGAGAAAGCAAGAGCGGACTCCGTCGACCATGCAGTCATGTAAATTTACCTATACGAGACATGAAATCTGAATGTAATTCATACCTACCTATCTTTTTTGTTGTACATGGTCGGCGTGGTGTGAGGTTGAGGTTGAGGGAAAAAACAGAGCCTCTTCTCGCAGAGCCTCCTCTTGCTCGTGAGATCCAAGAGCCGCAACTCGGCGTGATGCGACCGGCCACCTCCGCGTGTCGACTTCGAAGCTGTTTGGACAAAGACCGACGGCTAGATAACAATCTTATAGTAGAAGGCTTCTTGTCACTTGTAGGTCCATCTGTTCTTCTATCACTAGTCGCAGCAACACCTCGAGAAATCAAAAGCAAGCTCCTTGTTCAACTGTCGGCCTGAAGCACACCGAAACACACCCACCCACACATACCAAGACAGTCAACATGTCAGCTCCAGCACGCCCATTCATCACATGCCACGTCCTCGAGACCGTATCTGGTCGCCCAGCGCCCGACATGCGCGTCACCCTCTCCCTACTCTCGCCCAAGCGCTCCAACCTCACCTCTCCCACCACCTTCACCGCAACCACCAACTCAGATGGCCGAGTGACCGCCTGGCAGTCCACCAACGAAAGCGGCACTGTCACCACCACCGAGCTCGACCACTTGGTCAACACATTGAAGTCGGATCTCAACAGCGACGAGCAGATGAATTGGAGCTTGGTCTTTGCGACCGAGGAGTTCTATGGCAAGGGCAAGACTTTTTGGCCTGAGGTGGAGCTCAAGTTCTGTACCGACAAGGATGAGAGACATTATCATGTTCCTTTGCTCTTGGGTCCTTGGAGCTACACTACCTACCGTGGTTCATAGACTAAGAGGTGGTTGGAGTTGGAGCGATACAAGAGCGTGCTCTCGCGAGCAATGAGGAGTTCATGACGACAATGAACATCGAGGCTACGACAAAGGAGACCTATGAGGGTTTTAGTCAAGAGATGGGCATGCAGATGATTGAGGAAGATGCGACTGCGCGAAGCTACTGGGATACTCAAGAAAACCAAGTCATTCTGGCTGTCCGAGAGACCCTGTTCTTCTCTACTTTTTATAAACATAACGGCAATTCGTTATCGATCAATTACTTACAGGCATAAGTAATTTGATCTTTGATATTTACTTTCATCAGCCTGAGTGGTTTGGTTGATTTAGCCTTGTTCGCGAAATATTGAAGTTTGCAAGTGTTGGTTGCAAATATGCACAGAGAACAGAATGAGATGATAGCAAGATTGTGCTCAGAATGTGGATGAGACCAAAACATGTGGTACAAACATAGGAGGCACACCAATCTATGCTCCCAAGATATTCGCGCCCAAGAAAATATCGTACTCTAGACGGAATTCCGAGCACATGGATGCCCCTCGCCGCTCGGTGCCTCCTGAGATAGAAGCTCCTTGGATAGGGCTGACTTCCGGCGAAGGTCCAAACTCTGGAACGGGCCGCACCCTGCAGACTAGCGGCGAAGAGCTCCGACCACCACCCTCTGCCTACCTCTTTCTCACATGCCTCCTGAGCCCTCGATATGGAGTTTCGAACAGCTCGGAAGTCATTAGACTCACCTTCAGATAGTGATGGTGTAGACTAATGATATTGATCACTATACCTCCTGATCATGGCTCGCATCGACCCACAATGAGACGGGTGCATAGCATCTGTCCTATATGTAGATGCCTACGGTAACAGGCCAACTGTCTCGAGGTTGTTGCGCATACCCTTGTCCGTCGTGCTCTAGATGTACTCTTGTAGGCACTCTGATGCATCAGCATTTCTTTGTTAGGTCGAGGAACCACTTATTTCGCTAATCAATCATTAAAGATTGCCAACGGGACCGTTGCTTGCAAACGGGTTACAGTGTTTGCGGTTTGTTCGCAAGTTCTCGACGCGCGTGCGAGGGCAGCTTCTTTGTTCTTCCAGTCGCAGCTGCCCGCTCATCGAGTTACTCGACCAGTTCTTGCTTCTTTCCTTCTGTCGTATTAATTCTCGGCGTCAACTCTGCATCGCAGGTGACTGTTCGATCATCACAACGTTCCTTCAAGTACACTCCTTTTCTTGTCAGCCTAGACGGCGACCATCAACTTTTTCGACACAGCACCTGTTTTAATCAGTACACTTCCGCCAGCACTTTTTGCACGTGGTATCAACAAGACACTCGTCACAAGGATCCGACAGAACCTCTTGCGCATGATATCAGCCGCATACAGAACTTCACCAACATAATACTTGCATCGGTCTACGTTCTCACTGAGCGATTGACTCACTCACTCAATCACCCACCCACACTCATTACCGCAATCATGAAGTTCGCTACCTTCTTGACATTCCTCAGCTTCGGCGTCTCGGTACTGGCAGCATCTGCTGCCGATTGGCGCTCGAAGTCTATCTACCAAGTACTGACTGATCGGTAATTCGTTCTTTATCCCTCAAGGAGCTTCTACGACTGACTCGCATGTCTGCTAGGTTCGCACGTCCCGATGGAAGTACTACAGCCAAATGCGACCCCGTCGGCAAATACTGCGGAGGTACTTACCAAGGTATCATCAAGCAGCTTGACTACATCCAGAACATGGGGTTCACTGCCGTAAGTTTACCCAGGTGTGGCGTCAAGCCGCTGAACGGCAAACGCTAAGACACGAACAGATTTGGATCTCTCCTATCACATTCCAGATTCAGACCTGGACACCCTACGGCCAACCATGGCACGGCTACTGGCAGCAGGATCTATACAAGCTCAACAGTGCCTTTGGCACTGCCGACGACCTCAGGGCTTTGGCCAAAGCTCTGCACGACAGAGGCATGGTGTGTTGATCGTGCAGACGAACACATCGATCATGACTGACTTGTACTCTAGTATCTCATGGTTGATATCGTCGTCAATCACAACGGCTGGAACGGCAACGAGACTTCGGTCGACTACAGTGTCTTCAAACCATTCGACGACATCGAGTACTACCACAGCTTCTGCGATGTCGACTACAGTAACAAGACCAGCATCCAAGACTGCTGGCTGGGCGACTCGAACGTGGAACTTGTCGATCTTCGTACAGAAGATACTGCTGTCGCACAGGAGTACCAGACATGGATCCAACAACTGGTTGCCAACTACTCAAGTAAGTCACTCGTCGTTTGATCCAGAACCTTGGCTCACGTTGTTGCAGTTGATGGCCTCCGTATCGATACTGTCAAGCATGTCGACACCTCATTCTGGCCTGGATTCGGAGAGGCTGCCGGCGTCTTCATCACTGGCGAAGTAACCAACGGTGATCCATATGGTCTTTGCCCTTACCAAAACTACATGGACAGCGTTCTGAATTACGCAATGTACGTTGAGATCGAGAGAGTGGAGAAATTTCCTTACTTACACTACCATCAGGTACTATGCGGCTACGGATGCCTTCTCCTCGACTGCCGGAAGCATGTCCAAGTTCGTGAAGCAACTCAACGGCATGAAGAGTCAATGCAAAGACACCAGCGTTCTTGGATCGTTCTCAGAAAATCACGACCAAGCTCGCTTTGCGTCACTGACCAACGACATGTCTCTGGCCAAGAACATCATCACCTACACGATCATGGGCGACGGAATTCCCATCATGTACGAAGGCCAGGAACAGCATTACAGTGGCGCTCAAGATCCTTACAACCGCGAAGCTGTCTGGTTGAGTGGTTATAACACAGGCGCACCTCTGTACACCCTCACATCTAGCGCAAACCAAATCCGCAACCACGCCCTCTACGTCGATGGAGATTGGCTTACCTACCAAAACTGGGTCGTTTACAGCGACAACGCCAACGTCGCCATGCGTAAAGGCTACGATGGCTACCAGACCATCAC
>Ga0058702_10000841_pt1 | contig 12091 bp, 16 predicted proteins | sample AgamicOrSfe_FD_83781 | JGI IMG/M metagenome (GOLD analysis project Ga0058702, IMG submission 83781) | Agave microbial communities from Guanajuato, Mexico - Or.Sf.e | ecosystem: Host-associated > Plants > Phyllosphere > Phylloplane/Leaf | place: Guanajuato, Mexico | collected 2012-05-30
CTCCAACCCCTTCGTCCTCACGAAAGCCGAATACCTCGCCACGCGCCGCCCTGACTCCGCCTACGCCGGTGCTCCCAATTCCACCGCCTCTCATGCCCGCCGCCGTTCCTCGGCACGCAAGGGCTCCTTCTCTTTTAAGGAAAGCAACATGCGTAGGGAGAGTATCACGCGTCGCCAGCATTTGAGGCTGGGTGGATTGAGGGTCATTACGAGTGGTGGGGTCATGAGTGGGGTTGATGCCACGTTGTATCTTGTGAGTGCGCATGTGTCTGTGGAGAGTGCGGAGGAGGTGGCGAGATTCTTGCAATATGAGTGGAAGAAGGGCGTTGTTGTTAACTCCATTGATGTCTGAGGAGAGTGCCAGGTAAGTGGATGTGCATTGAAGCATGGAGAGTATGAGGAGGAGGGGAGGAAGGGACGGATCACAAGGGACCTTGATGGCTATGCCTCGGTCGCGTAGCACGAGATGCTCCCTGTATCAGCACTCACCACAAAGTGAGTTGCTATATTATCGCTCAGCTACTAGTATGTACGCAATATGATTAAATTTTGGTACTCGCTGTCTCTGCCATATCTGCAATGATGTTAACTCAACATGACAAAATCCTGGATACAAGTTGCCATACACCTTGATCATCCTCAACGCTGGCAGCCTGCGAGCGGAGGCGTTTAGTGAAGGGGGTTCAGTCATCTTGTTGTGCACCCTGCTCACTCGCATCTGATTTCCAAATGAAAACCTGATCTGGCCCCCATCTTCACCACCATTGGACCCCAATGTCCGCTCCCCTGCTATGCTTCACTCCAAGCCCCCGCAGATGATAATTCCTTACCTTGCATAAGACTGTCTGTTGGCGGGTCAGCTTCCGGAAAGCTAGCACATATCGTGGCGGCTGTGTTTGGTCCATTGCCTCGCCTTACTTCTTACTTCACCCTGCCTTTGAACTCCTCTTAGCCACTTGACAGCTCCCGAGCTAGTCCCTCGCTATGCAATGATGGAAGCGTCAGCTGACAGCCCTGCTCCTTGCTGATCATCAACGAAGAAGAAGCGCGGTTGCTTGCTGGCCTCGTCGTGAGCACGTAAGGATGAAGCTACTCTCTGACAATCTTATGTATCACGGTGCAGTAAGGCTTTAATGCACGATATATCTACCTCGCTGCTTCTTCTTTCCAGCGTCCAGAGCCCCCAAGCTTGGACGAGTATTTTCAGCGCTCGACCTCCTGTGCCTAGAGATTAAATTCAGGACATTGTTCAGCATCTGAGTTCTTTGCGCTCTGCTCTGCTCCGATCTATTCTGATCTACTCTGCTCCGCACTATACTGACCCGATTCGAGTCGTTCTGCTTTCTTGTCCTGGAAGGAACGACTGGTTCTTTGTTCCCTGTCCCTTGTCCATCCGCACCATTCGCTCTTGAAGAGTCCAACCAACACTCTCAGTATGGCTTCAGCAAACTCCTCGCCAGTGGCGCCAGCTGCAGCACTCCGGCCACTTCAGCTTCTATTCCTGGCTCAACTCATTGTAGAATCGGCATCAGGCAGTCCTACACCTCATCCCGGATTGCCATCCCGATCTGGTGAGTGCGGTGCTATTATGAAACCTCCTTAAGCTAACCATACCCAGCTGTCTATCAAAGCCCACCAGACTTCCAGCCAACCATCCTCACACGCCGACAATCGTTCCCCCCTCCAACTCCACCATCACACTCCCTCTCTATTGTCATCATCCTCCCCATCCTCCTCGGTGTGGCCCTGCTCATCACATCTCTTTGCACGCTGAGGTGGCACATGATGCGTGGCGTCGATGTCTCGTCCCCTGCTTCTGGAGCTCATGACGCCGAAATGTTTATGGCAACGCTGAGCCCGGGAGATACAATGGTCGTGCCGCTTCCTGTGTACGAACCGCCAGCACGAGGTCGTGCAATGATCGAGGCCAGGCTTGTTGGAGCTGAGAATCGCAGGGATTGCGGTAGGCAAGGGACGATGCAGGCCCATCAAGAGAGAAATGAGCAGCACGGAGCGTTGGCGTTGCCACCGCCTGCTTATCATACTGGTACCAGAGATGAGCATGGGTTCGATTTGAGTGATGTTGGGAAACGGATGCATGCTGCAAGGTGTGCGTGATGATGTTATGTGGACGGGCAAGACTAAAATGACACGAAAGAATTGTGCTGAAGTGAACGAAATTAGTGGCACATGAGTGGCAGGTTCAACGATATGTAGCTACATCTATGTGAGAGACCACGATGAAAGAGACGTAGTAAGCCAGAAATGTCACTGATTTCACATAGTCTTCTGAACGAAACTGTAAGACTCGGTGTCCTCCTGTTCGAGCTCGAGAGTGTAGACGCTTGGATTCAGGATTAAACATACGATCTCTACAGGACGACACCTGGCAGAAAGAAGTAGGAAGGAAGGATGAGAAGGCGTTTGTCAGAGTGTGGCTTGACGTCGTACTTCGGAAGAGCATCCGTTTGTTTTGTTGCCCCAAACGGGCGAGCGACATTGGCTCTGTCCCATCTCCCACCTTTCATCCCTCAACCTCTCAGTCACTGTTCATTTCACATCATCAACCGCGCTCTTATGTCGTTCACAATTATCCCAGATCTTCGTCACGGAATTCTCTATATTTGAATAGTACAGTACATAATCCGCTCTGCGCTCTACGCTCTACACTCGCCGATCTCAGCTCTCCTCAACACTCCAGCTCATCTTGCGCCGGAGCTTGTACAGCTTTCTCAGCCACGCGCATTACACCAACAACTTTGCGCATTGCGTCTTTGGTCCCCCTCTCGATCTGACACTACTATTACAAACCTCGCCACATTACCACATACAGCACAAACACCATGGCGCGCATCTCAACCTCCGCACCCTCCTCACCCGCCAAGCGCGGCCGCGGTCGTCCACCAAAGAATGCACCCACCACCAGCGCCGCCACTCCCGCCCCCGTCGCACCATCCACACCCACAAAGAAATCCCTCCCAGGCCGCCCCAAGAAGAGTAATGCCATCGAAGACATAGCCGCCGAAGAAGGTCTCGGCCCAGTCGTGTCTCCCCGCAAGAGCCGGAACGCAGACAAACCTGCACTTGCAAGCGAAGTTGCGCCAAGTGCTGCACCCGCTGCGCGTACGAGTCCGAGGACGAAGACCGTGACGGCTGAGAAGGGAGGGAACACGAATGGAGCTGGGAGTGGGAGTGGAAGCACGTATCGCGGACGGGGACGACCGAGGAAGAGTGATGGCAAGACGGCCGCGAAGACGCAGAAGCCGGCGCTGAACCGTGTGAAGAGTGGAAGGGTGGGAAGACCTCGCAAGAATGCTAGCACTGCGACGCCTCCCGCTGCAACCAGAACAACGCCGAAGCGTGTCGGTCGTCCTCCCAAGGCTACCTCCACTGCGAACACAATCGCCGCTGCCAGCAAAGCCAAGACGACCACCAGCGGGCGCATCGGTCGTCCACCCAAGAATGCGAACGGATCTGTGTCCTCGACTCTTGCTGCTCCTAGCAAAAGTGGGTCCATCGACGCCGCAAATTTCAACAAACTCGTCGCCACGGTCACGTCTCTGCAAGCCGAACTCCTTAGCCTCCGTGCAACGGTGAATGATCATGGCATTGACGCTGCAGCCGTCGAGCAGCGCCTCGATCACGTCGAGGACTTTCTGTCCACGGAGATGAATATGGCTTTCGATGGTGAGGCTGAGGGTGTCAATGGTGACCGCAACACGAACAACGATGCGGATATTGACGACGACGAGATTGAGGACGCTCAAAGCAACGCCAATCACCTCCCGATTCCCACCCTCGTCATCAACGGCTCTCTCCTGGGTGGCGGCGAGGATCTCGAGATTGACGTCGTGCAGCCCGCCTTCGACATCCAAGTGCGCGCGACACAGGAAGCCTCACCCCGCACCCACGCCCATATCAACACCCACACTCAAACCCAAACCTTCAGCACAGCAGCGGAAGAAGACGCAGCGATGCTCGACGAAGACTTCATCAACGACGACGACGAGGATGAGGCAGAGGAGCAAATTCAAGCTAACGAACTCCGAGGTGGTGTTGGTGGTGATGCGGAATATGAGGAAGACGGCCCACTAGGTCCGGTCAACCCGAAGGCGCAAAGCCTCTTCGGAAGTGTCATGTCTGCAGTTCAGGGGAGACTGTCGAGTCCAGGGAGAGGTGCCAGTCCGGGGAGGATGATGTCGCCTGGGAGATGAGATGGGTGTGAGTGAAGTCATGAGGGAGGGTCAAAGGGTAGGGGAGGGCAAGGGAGGTAGAGGGAGGGGTGCTGGCGATGAGGGTTCAGGGAAATGGAAAGTTCAAGACGCTACAGCTCAGACAGCGTGGTCGGTATGGCATGCATCCCTGAGATATTTGCTTGCGGCTTGAAGCTTATATGCTTGACCCACAGTGCTTGGGTGGGCGAGACAACTTCTTTGATGGAGTTTGTGAATTTGTCAGTTTCCAATTCTCGTTTATTCGCTGTTCGGACAGAGTCAATACTTGCTTAGGATCGGTGGTCGCTGGTGGTAATGCGGCTTATTGTTGATATGGTTGGTCGACCGGGCGATCACTACATATCTGGATTTCGCAATGGATGGATGGACGGATGGCTGGAAGGGAATCGTGTATATCAAAGGATCTGGCGAGGTATATACCCATGTCTCTAATGGTTGCGGAATGGGTGGCCTTGGCTGGGACGTGCTGGGATGGGAACTGGGATCGGGATTGGGTCCAGGGATCGGGGCTACTCCACTGCAATGGCATGGCGATGATATTTGGTTCGCTAAGTAGGATGGCTTTGGTAATGAAAATCTCATTGTTGCTGTGTGCTGATAGTGGGCTTCGTACAATACTGAATGGCACATGTATGGATCGTGCGTGTCGCGGCAGTTCGTGGCAGACGGGTGGATAGATGGATGAATAGATGGAACGAACGCGGAGTACGCTAGGCTACCAAGTCGAAGTCACATCAACGCACAGGAAGGTAAGGTCCCTAGCCGTGAGCAAAGACGTCAAGGTTTATCTTATAGTGGCAGGTGTAGCAGTCTTGAACGAGGTGACTGAAGTGGGCAGTGAAAGCGTTGTGCTGGCAGGGACGGTGACGACTGCGGGCGTGAATGTCGTAGTAGTGACAATCGTTCTGGTCGTGATGCCTAGCAGACTGCCGCAGAAAGGAGCTACTACCGCGTTCGCCTTCACAACAGTGACAGTCCGTCCACTAATTTGTAGATGCCGGGCGGAGTGGATGAACCTTGCTGAATGTGGTGACTGAAGATAGAGTGGTTTGACTGCGGCCTGTCGTGAGAGCGGGAGCAGGAGTAATCGAAGCAGAACGAGTGTCCTGGCTACTGCTTGTCGAAAGACCTGAGATGAAGTGGTTGCAGAGGAATGGGTAGGTTGGCTACTGCTTATTGATAGACCTTGCGAGGACGTGCTGGAGGGCAGAACGAGTAGACTGGCTACTGCTTGTCGATAGACTTCGGAAGGATGTGCTCGAGGACGAAACGTGAAGTCTGGCTACTGCTTGTCGATAGACTTCGGAAGGATGTGCTCGAGGACGAAACGTGAAGTCTGGCTACTGCTTGTTCTTGCGGAGCATGTGCTCAGGCTGGATAAGGTGCTGGAAGTGGAAATGGAGCATTTGGCAACATTGTCCTCGGCTGCTCGCCTGTCGACACGTCGTGCAAAGGCTATCGACCAGGCGAGGGGGAGGCGAGTATAAGCTTGATCGTAATTGGCTATATTTTATGGCAGTGGAAAATGAATGTGTTCTAGTATAGCAGGCTCCTGGCCAGAATCGATTACTCCTCTCTGCGGAAGCACAGGAGGATATCGAGAAGAAGCAAGCGAGGATTTATCGTGCTCTTATATTCATCCTAAGCGAAGCTGCGGGTACTTCAGGTACTTCAGGTCACTACATTCAGGTATACAAATCCGAGAAAAAAGGATCTGTCCCATTTAGGGCACGCATACTAGTATGCACTCTCCGATAAAAGGGTGTCGGCTTGTCCAGCTGAAGTTTTAGAACGACCAGCTGAGCCGCCTTCCTATATCAGGAACGTTCGAGGTGCATCGTCATCGGATGCCAGATGTTGCAGTGCAGTGCGTCCTGGAATCATGACATACTTATGGACTTGTATTCGACGACGGCAGCACGTCAGGCTCAGCCACGCCGTGGCCATCTCTGTGCTCAAACCTTCACGAGACGATGAAGCAGCAGCGACGACTCAAGCACGAACAAGAGGATAATGAAGCATGGCAAGCATGATCAAGCTCGGGCCACCACATAGGCCAGCCTGGGGCCAAAGCTAGGATGAGATGTGAAGTTGAAGGACGTGCCGCCGCACACGGTACTGTACAGGAATAGCGTTTCAGCTGGACGGTCGAATGAGGCAGAAGGAGATGTTTGGAAAGGAGATCTGTGAGGCTATTTCTTAGGGCTGAGTTTCAGCCTCCTGATTGGATGGATTGCTCGACCACTCAGAGCGAAACGTGCTTCACGCGTTGGCTTGGAGGTGTTGTCGACAGTAGAGCGCGCGAGGAGGGCGTCATCGTCGTACGTGCGACGCCCTCATCGTGAGGTTTGTACTCAACATCAACGTGCAATCAATAGTAGCATTCGTTCTATCCATCTATCTATTTATCTTTCCCGAGTATCCCTACTATTACCTGCCCCGACTCGGTCTCTCACCTAGTAGCCTCAACCTGCTTCCACACCGTGCATCAGACATCGTTTCATCAAACACAACGCAACATGACACGCTTCGGATCCCTGTTCCAAAAGAAGCCTTTGAAGTCACAATCAAACAGTGATCTTAACCCCAGCAGCAATTCGGTGGCTGTAGCCGACGCAACAAATGGCTTACCGTACAGAGTGAGCGATCACAGGAGACACTGGACGTTTTGGCTGGCTTGTTTTGTGCTCGACGGCGCGGTCATCCCTGTAGTGCTGTTCTATGCGCTGTGGTACGGGAGTAGCTGTAGTTCCTGGACTGGTAAGAAAAGCATAGCCCCAGATTGCGCAAACGAACAGGAATAGAAGAGACCGGACTCGCTAACATCTTGCGTAGTCCTTGCAGTCACAACCTCACTCTCCTTCTGGACATCCTACCACAAATGGTTCTCACGTGGCTGGCGCCTCTTCATCCGCAGCAAAGCGACGTACCGTCCTCTCTTCTCTCGTCGCTTCACCCCAGATACCTCCTACATCATACTCACCCTCGCCCTCGGCGTCATGATCCTCGAGCTTGTGATAGCCACAGCCACGAAAGATGCAAAAGTGAGAGTCGTAGCAATGGCACCTGTCAGTACGCTGTATATCATCGCAGGATACACACTTCTGCAGAATAGCTTGCACATGGCGGGAGTGCGGGCACCGTTCGCACTCAGCTCGTGCAGACGAGGCGAGACGGTTTGGCCGGCTTTGGCTACTGTGATGGAAGATGTGTTCTGCGTGGATGGATGTCATGAAGGCAGTGCAGCGCGTGAGAAGATCCGGACACTCGTGGAGGATAGCTCAGCATACAGACGCTCGACATTGCTCCTGGGTTGGATATGGTGCATCGCATGTCTTGCTGTGGCGATTGCATTGTCGATTGTGGTTGCAAGAACGGCTCAGACGACATCCTTTGGGATATGCTATGGAATCAGCTGGCCTTTTATCGCGGTGATGACGATATTGAGTGCGTGGTGGATGGAGAAGCTGGATCGAAAGGGCACGTTTGCGGTTGGCTCTGGCTCTGTGGAGAGTAAGGTGATGACTGGGGTGTGAAAGGTCGATATAATTGATATAATCTGTGCTTAGATTCTAGCGTTTTCTCCACGGCACTCTCCCCAGATTACTCCAGGGTTTCGGCGTGACTTCCTCCGAGCCATTGGCCTCATCAGGCGACAACCCCGCACTTCCTTTGTTGATACCCCAGCATGGCTTCACACGATCGCGTAGAGACCGGTTCCGTCAACATTGCGATTGCCACTTTCCCGCTGTGTAACGATGTTACTGTGTCAACATCAGAGGCTCTTGCCATTGCTCAGGAATGGTCAGCGGGACTCTACAAGTGCCTACATGCTCGTGACTACGATACACTCTTGAGAGACCTCTTTGTGGATGACGAACCTTACTGGCGTGATCACTTGGCACTCGATTGGGACTTCCGGACACTACATGGTGCTGAAAAGATCGAGGCATATCTTCACGAGGGAAACAGAGCAGAACGACTGGTCAAGGTCGAGCTCGACACATCGAAGCCACATCTAGCACCACATTCAGTCGCTGTCGACGACAAAGGTGTAGTCCACGGTATAGAAGCTTTTTTGAACCTCGAAACAAAGATTGGAAGAGGGCGAGGAGTCGTTCGGCTGGTAAAGCAGAAGGAGCACTGGAAGGCATTCACACTGTTTACGACATTACAAGAACTACATGGGCATGAGGAGCCGACTGGGCTTAGGAGACCACAAGGCGTGCAACATGGGCATAATCCATTGCGTAAGAACTGGGCGGAGAGGAGAAAGGCCGAACATGACTTTGAGGAGCAGGAACCTGCTGTTCTGGTATTGGGAGCGGGACAAGCAGGACTCATGATAGCTGCTCGTCTCAAGATGCTTGGCGTGCCGACACTTGTCATCGATAAGAATGAACGCGTGGGGGATAATTGGCGTCAACGATATCATCAGCTAGTCCTACACGATCCTATCTGGTACGATGCTATGCCTTATGTGCCTTTTCCATCTCATTGGCCGGTATTCACGCCGAAAGATAAACTGGCTGAGTGGTTCGAGTGTTACGGCAAGATTCTCGAGTTGAATATCTGGACGGACACCACCTTATCTAGCAGTACATGGCATGACGAAAGCAGCAAGTGGACGGTGGAAGTATTGAAGAAGGACGATGCTGGCACAGCGCAAACGCGCACGTTTCACCCTCGACATGTCATCCTTGCTACAGGTCATTCTGGGTGAGTACATAGAGAGCCTGAGCAGTCTCGTATTGGCATCTAGCACATTGTCTGCCATTCGTTGCCCTCAACTCTAGCGTTGGCTAGAGCGAATCGCTACTGACATCTCCCAGGAAACCCAACTTCCCTTCCCACATCCCGGGTATCTCCACCTTCGCCGGCGACCGTCTCTGCCACTCCTCGGCCTTCAGCGGTGCATCAACCCTCCCACCCGACACCAAGAAGCGTATCGTCATCGTAGGCTGCTGTAATTCCGCCCACGACATCGCACAAGACTACCACGAACATGGCTACAATGTCACGATGGTCCAACGAAGCACCACCTGTGTCATCTCTGCTGAGTCGAACGTGGCAGCCCTGGCAGGTCGCTACGACGAGACCACGCCACTGTCAATTGAAGAGGCTGATCTTTTGCTAAATGCCACGCCTGGAGCGGTCATGAAAGCTCAAGGAATAGTAGCCACGGCGGAACATGCAGCGCGGGATGCTGAACTACTTGATGGGTTACGGGCGGTGGGTTTTGGGCTGGATCGTGGTATGTCATATCTTTTCTCTCTTCTTGCTCATGCTTTCGTGCGGTGTAAAACAGCTGACTGACAACACGACCAGGTCCATCCGACGCCGGCCTCTTTATAAAGTACTTCCAACGCGGCGGCGGCTACTACATCGACGTCGGCTGTTCCTCCCTCATCGCCTCCGGCGCCATTGGCATCAAGCAAGGCTGCGAAGTCACTTCCATCCTGCCCGACGGTCTCCGCTTCGACGATGGGTCAGAACTCGAAGCCGACGAAATCATCTTCGCAACCGGCTACCTGAACATGCGGACACAAGCGGGGCAGATCTTCGGCGAGGAATTGGAGGCGCAGTTGGGCAATGTCTGGGGTTTCGATGAGGAGGGCGAATTGAGGACAATGTTTAGGGGGAGTGGGCATAGGGGCTTTTGGTTCATGGGTGGAAATTTGGCGCTGTGTAGGTATTTTAGTAGAAGTCTGGCGTTGCAGATTAAGGCGAGGGAGGAGGGATTGTGGAGGGTGTAGGTAGGTGGTTGTGGTGGTCGTGTGATCGGAAGCTTCCAGCTGACCAATGCTGAGCGATGCTGTGCATCTCTCCGCTTCCGAGTGAAATAGTAACACGTATGTGTTCCGATCATGCCTAGTCACGACATGAGAAGCGACGTTGACGTTGTTTGTTGTGGCAATGATGCTATTTGAAGATCGAGATCAGCAATTCCATAGTCGTCATACGAAGTAATCGGCAAAAACATGCTCCGGGACTCTGCCCGCTATTGCCCCGCTTGCCTCGTCTTACTACTATAAGTTGTTCGTCTCATCTCCCATTCCTCCTTTCACTTTAGTCTCGACTACTCCAACAACACTTCTACATCTCACAAACTCACAACCTCACACAACACCAAAACAAAACATCATGTCTGCAAACGAACAAGGCCAGGGCGTCAGCCACGCCAGCAACTCTGCTCTCCCCCAAAAGGCTCAGGAAGCTGTAAGCTCTCCCGATTCCTTCCTGTCCTCCCCTTTCCCCTCTCCTCCCACTTCTCCCACAGCGTCATCTCTCAACCGCCTTCATACCACTCCTCGCTCCCATCTACACTCTTCTCTCACTAACATGCTCTCTTTGTCCCACAGGTCCCCAAGGGCATCGAAAAGCAAGTCCCCGACTCCCTCCACGACACGGGCTCCAACAAGGAAACCGGCAAGGTCTCCCACGCCACCGGCGACAGCATCGTCCCCAAGGCTCTGCAGGAAGGTCTCCCGGAGAAGGTCGAGAAGGCTGTGCCTAATGCGCTGCATGACACTAGTGGCGCTGTAAGTTGATCTTGCTGACCCGTGATTGGTGGACATGCATAAAGTGGATGAGTGCTGACTATCTTTGCAGAAGTTCAGCGATGGGACTACGGGCAAATAGATGATGGTTTCAAGGGTTGACTGATGACATGGCATTTGTGCAAGATTCAGTCTCAGCCTGTTGGGAAATGACGATGCATGGAAGAGTCAATGAGTAGCTACAATAACATAATCATCAATGAATTGGCACAATGGATGCTACATTCCCACCACAATTCTATCATTACCCACCCGCTGCTCAGTCTCACAATCAATGTAGCGGGATCTCGTCCTGCCCTACTCGTGCGAAACAGCCCTCGATCTTGTGCACTGCACCTATCATATCATACGTGACTGAACAAGCAGAATGGCCTGCAATGCTCTACCATTTATACCTTTGAGTGGGCATCTACGACTCAAAGCTATCCATTGCAATGGCACAGCTATGTGACACATCCTTATAGGATGATTCCTTCTGAATCCCTCACCTTCACTTCATCCATTCCTCACCAACTTCACCAACCCCTCAACCCTCTGCCTCGCGCCCACACCATATCCCAGCTCGACGATCCCCCTCGCAAACTCCCACGCCATCTCCTTCGCGCCCTTTCCCTTTCCCTTCCCCACCATCTCCCCATGCTTCGCCGTTATCACATAATCCAACCTTGGCGGAATACTCGTCTTCATCAACGGCCACCGATCCACACAAACACTCTTCATGTTACACAGACTTCTCAATCCCTCTCTCCCTCCAAACCTGCCATATCCACTTCCCTGTACACCGCCGAACGGCAGACCACATACATAGTACGAGGCGAAGTCATTGATCGCAACCATGCCCACGCTGACTTCACAGGCGACTTTCTGCAAATCAGCGGTCTTGGAGCCGAAGACGCTGCACCCGAGACCGTACATGGTGGAATTTGTGATGGCTATGGCGTCGTCAACGCTGGATGCGCGCATGACGACGCAGACGGGACCGAAGAGCTCGTTCGACGCGATGGGCATGGAAGGAGTGACGTCGACTAGAAGCGTCGGTGCGAAGTAGTGGCCTTTGGGTGCTTTCGGATTCACGTAGCGAGTGCCGCCAGCGAGGAGTCTTGCACCGCGCGACACGGCGTCGGCGATGAGATGTTCCAGCTCGTCGAAGCCGGCGGAGGAGATTGCGGCCCCGACGTCGACGTCTTCCTCGTTGGCTAACGGGTCGCCTTGTCTCAAGGCGCGGATACGCGGCGTCAGGAGGGCAATGAGGCGGGGGTACACGGTGGGTAGGGCGATGATGCGTTCAATACCGAC
>Ga0058702_10000842_pt1 | contig 12090 bp, 11 predicted proteins | sample AgamicOrSfe_FD_83781 | JGI IMG/M metagenome (GOLD analysis project Ga0058702, IMG submission 83781) | Agave microbial communities from Guanajuato, Mexico - Or.Sf.e | ecosystem: Host-associated > Plants > Phyllosphere > Phylloplane/Leaf | place: Guanajuato, Mexico | collected 2012-05-30
TCCATGCGTTGCATACGAAACACGAGCAGTCGGGAAGATCTCGACCAATGATAGGGGCTTTGGTCAACAGGCGCGGATTTTCCAGCCATTGAGAGTGCAGAGCTTCGCGCCATATCGTCAGTGTCTTCACTTGCATAGTGTTCCGTCTAAAAGGCTCAACATTTCGAGGAGATGCAAAGCAAGCTCTTGCAGACTCCATTGTGATAACTTGATACACATAGAGACGTGTCCATCAGGGTATCGAAAGCACTTGCACTGCTATGAGGCGCGTAGCCAGAGTCAACAGTATACAGTATAGAAGCATAAAGATATGCTACGACTGCTCAAAGCTCCATACCCCATGCTCATCTGTAGTTAATTCTCCGTGACCTCCCGGTACGCGCCACAGCCGGGAGCACGTTCATCCCGCCGCATCACACATGGTAGATTGCCATCTCCTCTGCGCCTCGACCAGAAGCGCCAGGCACAAGATCGTGAGCGACATCCTACGCAGCACTGCGATGATAGTTTGAGGCTTGCGTAGCACGTCTTTCTCAGACTTGATCTTACTTCACATTGTCTTTCCCTCGACTCTCGCCTTGTCTGCACAGCTCCCCTCGACGCGCCGAAGTGGTGCCGTGATACGAGCATGAAGCTAGTGGAAAGCTCACGACGTCACAGACGACAGGTCAAAAGTAAACAAGGTGATCGGAGCTGCGCAAAAGCCAGCAGGATACGGCATAAACACGAGATGTCGTTGGAGTGTGGACCCTGGAATATAGCGCAGGGGGCAAAAGCGCGAATATCTCCGGACCAAGGGGTTCTCCTCGAGATTAAGCTTTATCACATCTCCCCTCGATAGCATTCCCAGCCTCACCTTACCAGGTGTAATTCACTCTCCTTACCAGGTTGACCAGAGTCTCTGTGGTCTGTTAGGCGCGGTCACCGCTGCGTGAACAGGACCATGATCTTTGGCACGCTCATATACCCGTCTAGCGGTAGGAAAAAGCTTTCATGCTACTACAGTCACAGCTCAGAAGTTTGGACAGAATCCTTACGGCATTCTCCCCAGGATTCTTTCAGACTTCTGTTCTAGTACAGTATGCGTTGCTTTTGCTTGGTTATTTGCCGAGATCGTGATTTCATCTTATCTCTTCTGGATACCACCCAATGAAGTCCTATCCTCTATCACAGCAGCTCATCACTTCGTGTCTTACTTTGTGAGTCTTGCTGTCGATGAAGGGAGGGGCCCCAAAATTGCCTGAATGCTGTGATTATAGCCGAAAGATGATGCGTATGGCGCGTGTGCTCTGCTGGATGTTTTCGTTCGATTTGGTTTGAGGGTGATTTGCGTTTCTGCTACGATCCTTTCCGTTGTCTACTCACTGCCCATTGTGTCATTGGGGCAATGGCATTCGCCACATTGAGGGGATTTGCGTCCAGTCATGGTTATGTTCCGTCATGTTCTCTCTTTCCCTTGCTTCCTTAAGGGATTGTGATGTTGTTGTTTTATTGCCTCCATGTCACGATCCTGCTCTTTCTCCTCGCTCCCTTTGCTACCTTGAGACTCAAAATGCTCTGATTGCCCTATCCTACGGCTCTTGCAGGTATCAAAGTCGAGGTTTTGGTCAGAGCCTTTTATAGAACCTTTTCTGGCTTGTAGCATAAGTATCAAGATCTCTGTCCATGGAGGTGGGGAGGGGGTATTGCTGAACGTGAATTGCGTCTGAAAGTCAGGATTTCATCTTTCAGACTGTGCAGCTTCCTCCACTTGCTTGGAAGAGCTCCTGTCTGTTACAAGGAGTCACGCGAGGACGAGAAGATAACAATCCGATGATAGGAACGCACTAGCAAGAGGATAGTGAACAGGCATGCAGGATAGCATTATTGATTGGCTTTGGCATAGTAAAGGACTACAGCACCACCTTGTACATTGTTCATAGCCTCCGTGTGAACGTGATGGCATCGTTCGTGTGCAAACATAGCGCGCCCGACCATTAGGCCTGTAGTGCACTAGGCCGCAAGTCGGAGCAGAAGCCCTACGGCACTCTCCCGGCGATACTTCCAAAGTTCTGTCTTGTCAGTAATCCGAACTTGCCCAGGTGAAGAGCTACCGAGGACGGGAGGTTGCACCATCCCAATATTTAACAACGAATTTACTCATCATCTTCATACTATTATAATATGATCCAGAGCAGTACTCTGACAAATGTGATGTGTACACAGTGTAGATAGCAACCTGCAGTGCGGTACGGCACTCTCCTGCGAGGTTGAATGAAGATGAACGCACAGGGCGGGGCTTCAGGTTCAATGCGCGGGAGAACACGGCGAATCGTTCTTCCTTTTGACCAACCTCAGGGCTCGTTTCAGAATGTCTGTGAAACACGGTGGATGGACGTGAATGTGATCTAGCTCACCATGATTCTTTCATACTTATATAGACATCGTCAAGCGCAGATTGAACTGCTGCGCGAGATGCCAAGCCGTCCAATCAGAGGAGTCCCTTGAAGTCCTACAACTCCCCAGACTTCTTGTGTTGTCTGGCTTACTCCATTCACTTCTTCGCTCTTACCTTACGACAACATCGACAACGACATCACGCTCCGCCTACAGCACGATCAACCACATGTATGGACGACCGCTCAGGCTACCCTCGCGACGTACCCGCCGAGCAAGCATATCCTGATCCCAACGCGCAACCGAATCCTGCTTTTGGTCCATTCTACACTGAGGCTGTCGATGACTCTCCAGCAATCCAAGACATCCAAGATGCTGCCGACTATGTAAGACAACTCGCCGCCAATGGTCCTCCAGACTCGGAACAAAACGACAATCTCGGCTATGCGCAAGAAGATCTGGAGCGTGTGAGCGATCAGCTCCGCGCTGAAGGACATCTTCACCACCAAGTATCACCAGATCATCTGTCGCATAGCGTTCTAGGTCTTGAGGAAGCCCCACAACCGCACTATGTGCCAGCAACAAACTATCCTCCAACCATAAAGAGGACGAAAGTGTCGAGAGCTTGTGATGAATGTCGCAGGAAAAAGATACGCTGCGATGCACTCGACATAGCCGAGGGCGAGCAGTGCTCTCCGTGCAAAAGAGCAAGTTTGGAGTGTCGATACAGCAGGCAGCCTATGAAGCGTGGGCCAAGCAAGGGATATATCAAAGAATTGGCGGCTCGAGTGAATTCGTTGGAAAGCCAGCTGGGCGTAACACAATCGCAGCCATCGCAGCAACAGCAAGAACAACAGCAGCAAACGGAGACAGCATCGATACCGGAATATGCGCAAACACAACATCCATATGGCGAGCTCGAGCAGCTACGACCGACGACCCCACCATTCAATGGATCGAGAAAGAGGACACATTCAGCTAGTGAAGGCAGTGGGGCGGTGGTACAACATAGAGATGAACCCTATGCACCAGCACGACCGGCAGGAATGCCTTGGAGCCCAGATACTTCACGACAATTACCACCAGCATCGGCATTACTCCAAGGTTTGCCGCAGCCAACACCACAACCAACACCTTCAGGAGTGGAGACATTGCTCGCGCGATCACAACAGAACATCTTCACGCATACTGGCTGGAAGTATGATGGTGCTGAGGGTATCCGCCCTGAGGCTCAAGATGTAACGCGAGCAAGCGAGCCTCAGACTGTAGACACGAATGCTTATCTGGATTGGGATGAGAGTGTATTAGACGAGTAAGCAATCAGATCGATGAATCCCAACAAGTACTAAATCACTGCCAGGTACTACCGCATCATACACGGCACATTTCCTCTTTTGCCACATTCCAAGTCTCGACTGCGAGCACGACTTGCACAATGCCCTGCAACCCTGCGTGCCGCTTTCTTCACAGCGATCGACTCTTCAGTCCGCTCATCTCCTTCCACGACACTTTCGCCCAGTGCCGATGTGCGACAAAGTACTCGGCGAGCAGCTGAATTGCTAGCTCTCTCGCAATATGACCACACCTCCTCCCGCACACCTTCAGCACAGTACATCTACCTCCAGGCACTCATTCTGATGGCACTCGAATCAGACAATCACGGCCCAGCCACAATGCGAGGACAAGTTGGACCTCCACGGGCCGAATGGTTAGGGCGCGCCGTCGGCATGGCGGCTCATCTCAAGCTGAACATACCGCGAGCAAGTTACAAGATTGCGGAAGATGAGGCTGATTCTGATGAGAATTTGGGGAGGCGAATATGGTGGATTTTGTTCATCCTGGACCGCTGGCATGCGTCGAGCACGTCGTGTCTCTTGCAGTTGGCCGATAGCAGTTCGCCACTCCTACCAGAGGATAAACTCCTTCTAGGTGACTCGACGTATCATCTCGCAAGATTGTCGTTCATTCTAGGTCACGTCTGTCAAATACAGCAATCATCCCTTCTCTCACCTCCCTCATCCACCAACCCACCAATCTCAACCACCATCTTTTCCGAAATCGAATCCTTCCGCGAAAGCGTCGAAGCCCTCCTCCTCGCCGCCCCAAACCTCGTACTCCTTTGTTACTGGCACGTCCGCCTCTTGGTCCTCCGCTTAACCCCTGCAACAACGCCAGAAGAGCTCTTGACTCCTGCAACAAGAATGGCAAGTATACTGAATAGCTCCCACACGATGATCACGCCTTTGAATCATCACTTCGCTGCCCTTTCAGCAATGACGTTATGCGAGTTGTATGATTTGGAGGAGACGAGAAGTCGTGCTGAGGCTGGGATCAAGGATCTTGTGGAGGCATTGGGAAGTCATAGGGGGCTTATGAGCAAGGAGAACAGTACAGGCTGGGACGGTGCGATTACGGAGCTTGTAACTGGGAAGTTCAGGCAGGTCGGTGGGGCAGCTACAACTTCACGGCTTGCATCGACTCGTTCACAGGATGGGGAACACAGTGGTGAGTATCTCACCGGAACTGGTGCTGGGTTGGTTGGACTGCAGCATCTTGCTGATGCGGCGACGGCTGGGAAGAGAAGTCTGACCTCTGGTCCGCAGAATGGGGCAGAGGAGCGAGGCTATGGTCGTATGCCTCCGCAGCATGGGATGCCTGGAAGGCCAGCGGGGTCGACGACGGCGGCGTACAATCCGGAGGCGGTCGTCAGATTTGGCTATCTGGCTGCGCTTGTTAATGAGGATGGTGCGCAGACACGTCTGTAGATTAGACTCGAGCTTCCTGCTCGTGGACCTACTCAGTATAATGAAGAGCGGTTTCGAATATAATCAATAGATTTGTGCTTCTCTTGGACATTTCATGCATACGGTATCGAACTCCCTCATTTGCACACGGAGGTGTTTATGAAACATAGGGTCTTGTTTCAAGATTTCCTAGACAATACCCGGCGTTAGTGCTTCCTCCGACTGCCAAAACATACAGTCAAGCCAAACCTCCAGATCACAAGCTTTCTACCACAAAAGGACCATATCGGGGACGTTGACGATGTCAGTGGAGGATGTGCCGCTCTCACGCGACGTAGAGGCGCTCCTGCGCAATCTCCTGGACAAAGCTACCACACTGAAGACAACAGACACACTCGAGCCTGCGCTTCCCATTGCGCCGTTCGTCGACGACATCAATAGAATCTCTGCCTTCTTCTCGCATGACCAAGACACGCTCCCAGAATCTTCACGACATAACATATTCGAAACCGCTGCGCGCGATGTTTTCTACTCCGTCGTTGCCGAGCACGAAGCTCATACTACAACTTTCACGACAATCTACAACCTCCTCGACATCCTCCAGCAATGTACGGAACACAACTTGTGCGATTCCGCTCTTACACTATGGCTGGTAGAAGAACTACTCGACAGTCAGACCATCGATGGCTGCAGACTGGTATTTGATTATCTGGAGTCAAGACGGCACGACTTTGGAAAGAACAAACTCATTGTGCTGCGCAGCTGTAATGAGCTGCTGAGGAGATTGAGTCGGGCTGAAGATGCGGTATTCTGTGGAAGGGTTTTCTTGTTTCTGTTCCAGAGCTTCCCGTTGGGTGATAAGAGCGCGGTCAATCTGAGGGGAGAGTTTCATACGGAGAACGTGACGAAGTTTGATGAGAGTGCCGGTGGTGCTGGTAATCTGGCAGAGGCGGAGCAACAAGACGCTATGGAGGTTGATGTACAACAAGAAGTCAAGGCAATACCTACAGGTCCGGCTGCGGACGACAAGACGAAGAATGCCTCTACACCAACCACGGCCGGCAAGACGAGCAAGGCTACAGAAGAGAAGAAAGAGGAGCCAGAGATGGACATTGACACATTCTACGCCGCCTTCTGGTCGCTCCAGCGCATCTTCTCAGATCCCCGCGAAGCCTTCAAAGATACCACTCTCTCCGCTGTCAAGACCGGCCTATCTGCAACGCTGCGCAAGTTCAAAGAGGCTCCCAAGATCCTACAAACCCGGAACATGCCACGAACTGCCCCCGGTGCCCAACAGCAACCCCAAGCTCATCTCGGCAAGCGCAAACGATCCTCCCGCACAGAAGACAAGGCAGGTCGAGCCACAGCCTTCAACCCCAAATACCTGACCAGCCGCGACCTCTTCACCCTCGAAATCAGCGACCTGACATTCCAACGTCACGTCCTCGTCCAAGCACTCATCTTCCTCGAATTCCTCCTCTCCCTCACCGCCATTGCAAAAGAGCGCTCTGCTGCTGCAGTACCCAAGGGCCAACGCGCGCTCGTCTATCCATATACTCTTAGTGCGGAAGACGCAGCCTGGGCGACGAGCACGCGCGAAGCGATTGCAAAATACTTGCAAGAGGGCCCTGAGGGTAAGTTCTACTATAGAATGGTGGAGACTGTGCTCGCGCGGGACAAGAACTGGGTTCGCTGGAAGTTGGAGCAGTGTCCCGCCATCTCGAAACCAACATTGCCTACCGCCACATACCTCGAGGCACGCCGCGGCGCAAAGAGGCATTGCCAGCCTCGCCGAATACGCGCACAAGTCATGGGCGCGATGAGTCTCGACTTTCTCAACGACGTCGGCGAGAACGAAGCTGGGCTTGCGAAGCTGCGCGAGGCGGAGAAATGTAAGGTCCCCGAGGTGCAAGGATATGTCAAGGAAGCGGGGAGTATTGAGCTAGACATGGAAATGGCGAGTCCGGACGAGAAGAAGGAGTTGGTGGAGAAAAAGGCGAGTTGTGTGTGGAGGGTGCTGAGAGTGGCGGCGAAGACGAGGCTGGGTGTCATGGATACGGTGGATGAGGCGAAGGGGCTGGATGAGCTGGATGAGGAGAAGATGGCTAGGAAGGCAGAGGAGGCTAGGATGGAGAAGGAGGCAGCAGAGGAGGCAGAGAAGGAACGGGCGATGATGCAAGGGAGTGAAGCTGGGCAGGAGGCCGAAACGAAGACGCAAGCTGGTGAAGAGGTCGTTGCGGACGTCACTTCCATACCAGATGTCGCGATGGACGATGCAAGAGCCCAAACTACAGACGACACCGCACTCGACACGATCGCGAACCCAAATGCAGATGAGGCTCCGGCCGCTGCCACAGATATCAGCAACTTGGCCCAAGAAGTCGAGCCAAGCGCAGTCGCTGAGACGTCCGAAGCTGGAAAAGAGACGACGGCTACCTTGGCGCAGGAAGAGGATGGAGATGGAGGTGTCTCACTTGCGTTGGCAGACCAGCCAGGGGAGACGAGCGTGGGAGAGCAGCGGACTGATGCGGAAATGGTCGAGTGATACCGCACTCGTCTGGAGATCGACCTAATGCATGACATGCTTCAGTGCAAAGTACGAATGAAAGGCATCAAGTACTACGGTCACGAGGCGGCAAGCTGGAACACATGGCGCTCGGCCGGGAGAGAACCTAGAGGATGGCACAGCAGACACAGTCCCGTCATTTGCTTGATCTTTTTGTAGGGGGAAAAGCAAGCAGCCTGTCTAACGAGCACCATGATATAACGGCTATCTCAAAAGCAAACAAGCAAAGACCCCACTACGCTCTCCAGATCTCGTCCAGCATCAAACTTCATCTTTCTCCGCCATCTCCTCGTCTTGTTCACCTAGCTCACGCCAATCATGGATGACCCAGCCTCGACCCAATCTACCATCGAAAGCGCTCTCCCATTTCCTCCACCACCAAACTACCTGAGAGAGCTCTTTCGCGTCCTCACTCTTGAGACCACTCGAGCTACGTTCGCTTGTGGCGGCGAGCTCCTAATCCAGTTGCAGCCAAACAGAGATGAAGCTGGCAATCTCAGTCCACGCATCAAAGCAAGTGTCGATGAGCAACTCGCTGTCATCAAACCAGTGACCATCCGCTTTGGGCCTTCTGGCTCTGGTCAAACACTCATCCTCCCCGCCATCAACGACGAAGCTCTCGAAGGTCTCCTCTCTGCCTGCGCCCCAGCTACCTTCGGTCGCGAAGGCAAAGACGTCTATGACGAAGACTACCGCAAAGCAATCAAGCTCGATACCACTGAATTCGCGACCGACTTCAGTCCTTATGAAGCTGGCATCACCGACATCATCGCCCAGCTCTTGCTGCCGAGTATCAATGCGGACAAGTTTGGCATTCGTGCTGAGCTGTACAAGCTCAACGCTTATCGTGCACCATCTGGCCACTTCCGACCTCATGTCGACACTCCGAGAGGTGAAGATCAGATTGGAAGTCTTGTTGTGTGTTTGCCCACGGCTTTTGAAGGTATGTGTCAAGCCTGCAGTGCTCCGGAAAGCTCTCGATCGTAATGGCTCAATCGAATGAAGCTAACAAACACACAGGTGGCGAGCTCGCCGTGCGACACAAAGGCAATGATAACCGTTTCAACTGGAACAGCACCTCAAACGACGAACCTAAGATCCAATGGGCCGCATTCTACAGTGACTGCGAGCACGAAGTCTTCCCTGTGACCAGCGGCAGCCGCATCACATTGACCTACAACCTCTTCGCGTCCCGCGGCCCCGGAAAGCTGGCTGGAAGCCAGACCATCAACGCCAATCCTACAAGTCTCCCTCTATACACCACCCTCCAGAACGCGCTCGCCAGTCCAATGTTCATGCGCAAAGGTGGAGAACTGGGTATCTACCTCGCGCACGCCTATCCCTTCACACACACCACGCTGCATCGCTCGGTCAGACCTGCACTGAAGGGTGTCGACATGGCACTATACGCGACTCTGAAAGCTGCAGGGCTGGGGTTCAAGCTCATGGAACGTCAAGGGCGGCGGATACGGCTTCTACGACGACTTCTATGACGATGAGGACGACTACTACGATGACGAATATGACGAGTCCAGCGAGGACGAAAAGGATGACGAGGACTCCGAGGACTCGGCCAGCGAGGCTGTTGAGGACGATGCGACTAAGCCTGACCCAGCCGGCCCCAGCGCAACAGCCCCGGACGCAACCAACGCCGCTTCACCCTCCGCCCCGGCTCCTCAATCCCAATACCCCTGGCTCAACGACCGCACCCCCGGCGTCTACCTCAAAGGCTTCCAGCCGACCAAAGCTCCTGGTGGAATGTGGGGTGATGAAGCCGACCCAATGATGGACAAATACGGTGGCGTCCCGTACCGCGCGAAGCAGATCCTGTGGCTGAACAAGCGCAACCACACCGAGCTCAATTATGCGTACTTGGCTTATGGCAATTGTGCGGATTTGGGCACGGTGTATACGACGGCGGCGTTTTTGGTCACGGTCAAGGCTGCGAAGAAGAGGAAGCAGGTGGGCCAATGGGATCGCGAGGGATCGAGCTGGAGAGGTCCGCGGGATAGTGAATCTTACTGATGGATGACTACAAGAGAGACGGCGGGGCGAGTCTGGTGACGACAAGGGATGGAGAGGACAGCCAGGAGAGTAGGATAGTAGCTGTCATGTTAATGTTGGGAACGTTGATACTTTCAAATGCCTACCACTACTGTATGTAGCAGTTCAAACTTCAAATGATGTCAAGATAAGAGGCAATGAGAAGAATAGATCAAATCTTCTATATCAAGCGAACATGAATTGCGAATCTGGTTTCTAGACTCATCGCTCACCCTTGTAGTCCCAGACACACTTATACCAACACTTCCGAGCTCGGGAGTGCTCATATCGTAGCCAACATCAGCCTCCGGAATACATATCCTCGTCTACGTTCTTATTCTCATCCTCATCTACGTCAACACCACAGTCACCTCTCCTTCTCCTCATCCTCACCAGCCCAAAGTGTTCCCAAACGCATCAAAACCGTCCGTAACAGGCACGTACAGCACCCAGCGTCTGCGCTGCGAGACGAGGTAATGTAGGCCACCTCGCCTCGGCAGGTATCGTAGCTCCGTAGCTCTCAACCTATGATCTGTGAAGTACAGATGTAAGGTCTAGTTCTAGCCTAAGCTTAGTTAGCCTAGGCTATCTTTGCCTTGGGACCGTATACTCATACTCACGCCACTCATATGCACGTCACGCCCGCCGGCCCTCAAGCTGTTCACAGTATGGGTGAGCATTCGCCCCTCCGAGCATCCGAGCATCCGAGCATCTGCAAGTATCCGCAAGTGCAAATCCTCCATATTTCCGCATGCATCACACAACTCAGCACCAAGCATGCTCATATTCAGCCAGAATACAATACCCTCGGTCCTTGATGGACCAAGCGAGAGCGAACAATGTGAGAAATGAAAGGCGTCGCGAAACGGCAAAGAGCGCGAAAGGAGGACATGAGCTGAGCTGAGCTGACTTGAGGCACGCCAGGCTGGGCCGGAAAAGAAATCGGAGAATGGTACAAGGGCAAAGGAGAGGTAAGAGGGGGAAATGAGAAAGAGGCATTACAGGTAGCGTGCCTATCTGAGTGCCTGTCCGAGTGCCTGTCTGCTGAAGGCATCCCACGTCTTCTCCGCGACACATAGATCCGAAGACCTACATGTAGGAAAGAGGAATATTGCGATCTGATCCTTTTTCGCGTTCTGCTTCTTTGGTGCGGGAGGTGAGCGAAGAACAGCAGCGATTTGTCTTGCGACGCAATTGCCAAATCGGTAGTCCTTCTCCCACATCGCGCCAGATCGAGCCAAATCGAGTCACGGTTTATCGCTGCCTCGATCGTTCTAATGTGCTGTCAGCTTGCCGACACTGGCCGAGTAGCTGAGGAAAGTGAGGGAAGTGTTCGAGGTATCGAGGTATCCAGCTTATCTGCCAGGCGATGCTTACCAAGAAGAGAAGAGAAGTGTTGCCATGCTCTGCATGTCATGATACTGATGACTAGGTGAGGTAGCCCGTGAAGCTTCACACAAGGTGCGTTGGCCCGCCCTTGTGCAATGCCGCCAATGCGGGAGCGTTACATAATCACCACTACACAGGTACAGAGCTACAATGGCAGGACGGTAAGATAAGGCAAGGCCACGACAGCACATCCTGTGTTTCAGCCATCAGCCTTCTCTCCAACGTATAGTAAGCACCCCATCACACGCGACATCTCAGCTACGCGCTATGCGCACGACACTGTACTTCGGTACTTCGGTACTTCGGTACTTCCGTCTCGCTTTGCCTTTTCCGTCTCACTTCGCCTTCATTTCCCCCGTCAGCAGGATAGTAGACGCCAGCTCAGCTTTCGCCATGTAATCACTTTCCTGCATGCTATCGGACCGATACCATACTACCTAGTGCTACTAGTCTTTCTCCTCGTCTCTGCGCTACTGTGCTCGCGACCTCCGAGGATCTAGCTCCTGGGATGGATAGGAAATGGAAACTTCGTGCTTCGCAGGTGGCGTGACCTGGGAATGAGAAAGGCTTATGGGATATGCCCAGCAGGGAAAGAACGGAAGGGAAGAAGGTGACAGAAAGAGAACGGAAGAAGGTGGGGAAAGAGAGAGGTTGTAGCATTTGCTGGGCGTGAGTGGCTGACTAGCTAGGCTGGCGTTGGTGCTGACGAAGCCTCGACGCTGGCGAGTGCGAGGGGTGGATGCGACTGTGGGTGAGTAAGGTAGAAGGAGAAGACAAGCACGATGGCAAGACTGAGGCAATCTACCCGTCGTGTTCTCGTCGACCTTCACCTACCCGACTACCTTCAAGAATATCACAACACGCACGTATTCCTGTACACGTATGTTTCTCGAACACCCGTGCAGGAACACTGTGAAGGAACAAACGAACGACTCACGGACGGGCTTCCATTGCTTCTATAAGCTCGTCTCA
>Ga0058702_10000843_pt1 | contig 12075 bp, 21 predicted proteins | sample AgamicOrSfe_FD_83781 | JGI IMG/M metagenome (GOLD analysis project Ga0058702, IMG submission 83781) | Agave microbial communities from Guanajuato, Mexico - Or.Sf.e | ecosystem: Host-associated > Plants > Phyllosphere > Phylloplane/Leaf | place: Guanajuato, Mexico | collected 2012-05-30
CGACTATACCGCTGGGGTGGGGAGATGGCAAGGGAAAGTGAGGAGGGCGAGGGAGGATGGGGAGGATGTCTTGAGCAGCATAGCTTAAAGGAGGGGTGTAGAGAGCGAGATGTGGTTGTTGCTTGAGTCTTGATCGCTTGGAGAATATGTTCACTACACAAGGCTGAGTAGTATGGGATAGGTCAGCAGCACTTCGCCAAGCTGCATGTCGCGCTATAGAACGAACATGTATGCCATGAAGTTGGCGATACATAGATTGTTGTTTCTGCGTCTCGTCCTGATACTGTAGGTTTGAAAGCTCGGGCCGACAAAAACCGCTCGCGTGCCCCTCAAGGTCAACAACCAGTCCCTCATGATTTCCACGCAACAGCGCGCGATGTACGCTTCCCAGGCCATCTGAATCTTGACATAGGGTTCCCTCCACCCTCTCACCCTTCATGTCTTCCTCTACCTCTCCTCAATACCCACCCCGGCACTTACCATCCACCTCTCGACCATGGCGTCCTTTCAAATCCCATCTCCTCTCTCCCGGTAGCCGCGCTCTCCTTCTCTACCTCCTCAGCCTCTCCCTCTTCTTGCTTTACGGCCAGGCGAACTTCTATCGTGATCCTGGCAGTATCTTCTTTGTGGAGAGCAGGGCTTATGAGCGGTGGTATAGCGCGTGGAGGGGCAGGCAGGCGGAGATGTTTTGGGGAGCGGGGATGAAGGCTGTTGAGGAGGCCGCAGGACATAAAGGGCTGCGGGCGGGGACAGGCGTAGAGGACGGGAATGGGGCTGGGTCTAAAGATCATGCGAGGATAGTGATACCTGGATTTGGGGGTGTGCTGAATCCGCTGAGTCTGGGTAAAGCTGGACCGCGGCCGGAGGTGTGTGTGGTGTTCATGACGGTGGAGCGGCAGGGACTGGAGAGGCAGTATATCGAAGTAGGTACATACATACAATCCCGTCCTCATCAATTCACTACTTGCGTCCCTCCTGCGCTTCCACTATACCCTACCTAGCCTCTCTGAGATCAATCCACCTACAAACTCCCACTGATCGCCTTGACTCTGTAGTCCGCCCTCTCATCCCTCCTCGCCCACCTAACCCCCACCGAACGCCGCTCCCTCCATCTCTCCCTCCTCTTCGCCTCCACACACCCGACCACGCACCCAACATACTCCTCGCCCCTCCTGTCCCACCTCCTCGACTCCATCCTCACCTATAGTTCCCTCCTTGCATCCTCCGACACCACAGATTCTTCGGATTCCTCTTCGCTCGCTTCGCTCCCTACGCTCGCCACACTCGCCTCCCACGAAGCCAGCGGCTCCTTCCACGCAAAAGGCGTCCTCGACTACACCCTCGCGCTGTCACACTGCCACGACGCCACTTCCGCGCCGTACATTGCCGTATTTGAGGACGATATCCTGCTTGCGGAAGGATGGTTCGCGCGGACTCTAATGGCGCTACGGGAAGTATCGGCGCGGATGGAAGCGCGCGATCGAGCACGCGGCGAAGAACACACTCCGCCCGCCGCTGACTCTGGCACAACATCTGCACCCACGCCCTCAAGCAACTGGCTGTACCTCCGCCTCTTCAACCAAGAGCGCTCCATCGGCTGGTCCGGCAGCAAACCTCTATCCAACAACGAACCCCTCCTGATCACGCTAATCTCCCCCCTCGTCTTGTCCGTTCTCCTCCTCCTCCGTCGCCGCTGCCGCCCCCTCCGCTCCCTCTTAACCAACGGCGTCCTCGCCACAATCTCTCTCCTCCTGATCCCCTCCATGATAATCCTCTTCTTTGCAAGCGGAAAAGCAAGTCTCCTACCACACGCAGCCGGTGTGTACGACGAGCCGTTCGGGTGCTGCAGTCAGGCGCTGGTGTTTAATCAAGCGAGGGTGCCGGGGCTGGTGGGGTATCTGAGAGACAATTATGCTGCGAGACCGGACTTACCGAGTGAGCTCAGGATGAAGGAGGTTGGTAAGTATGATATGATGACGAGGGATTATGCGAGGGGTCAGGGGTTGACGAGGTGGAGTATGTATCCGGTTGTGGTGCAGCATGTTGGTGGGTTTTGTGTTCGAAATTGAAAATGTGGATCCTGGTGTGCTGACTATGATAGGCGTACACTCGTCTATCGATGGCGCGGATCATGAGTCTCAGGCTATTTGGAGTATGGCTTTCGAAAATCTTAACCCAAAGACACTTGCCAAAGATCATGCACGGATGGTAAAGGAGCTATACAGAAACCAGGCTTCGGCAAAAGTAGGATGAGTATAAGGGAGATTTCAATTACCTAGGTACTGTCGCTACTTGCTACCAGATCAGCAAAGGAATCGATTTCCTAGCTACACCCACCACGAATTGCTCTGACTCTCTCCTGAGCACGCACCCCCTGATAGATCACTATCTCTTCATGGCGCAGGTGGAACAGCTCCACTGCCTGCGGGCACAGTGAGCGCTCGCACGATGTTGGCCGCTGAAGGGCTGGTGGCGCTTCGCGAGATCGGTTTGGCTCCAGGATTGACGTTCGAGTCAGTACTAGTGAGTGTGCTGCCAGACCCGGGAGCCACCGTGGAAGCTCTTGTAATGCCAGCAATGCGGGCCGCAGTCAAGGCTGGAGGATTGTCGGCTGATAATGGCGCAGTCGAGTTGCTGACGATCGGAGCAGGCATCGAGTTAGCAGTGCCAGCGGGCATGATGTTTGCACTGTTGCTTCCGTCGCTGACAGCAACGACTGGTGCCTCTTCCACCCTCTTGGCTATCTCCTCCGCCTCTTCCGGAAATCCTCCAATTTCTTCTGCAATGACACATTGTATTAGCTATCATGTCACAACGTAGCAAAGCAGCTGGGAGTGTTGGGACAACTTACGATCCATAATACTGGCCGCCTCAACCTCAAGCACCATATTTTCAGCCCTCTTCGTCCACCCAAGCTGATTGGCGATCATATACAGAGCGCTTAGGAGCATGGGAATGAGAGTGAGAACGACCATGATGGACACCATTGTGTCTGGATTTCTTCTTCTTTTGGGAGTATTTCTTGAGCCGTGGATGACTGAAGTCTTTTGCTAGACGGTGGGCGATCTTGGGATGGACTCTTGCTGAAGAGGAAGTCAGTGATGGTCAATATTAAGGACTCGGAAAGTATCGAGAAGAGATACGGCGAGGCGGAGTGTCGTGTGCAGATCAAAGTGCACATCCAGCGGCAGGAAGGATTGCAGTCAATGCTCAAATCAAGGTGTACATACCTGCAGTAACAGCCGCCTCAAACGCAAGAAGCTTGAGAAACCGCTTCGGTCTGACCACAGGCCGGAGATCTCTACGAGCACGACGTACTGGAGGGCTCTTCCAGATCTTCTTGCAAACGATGTGGGAGATATGGAGGAAAAGGACCACGTGAGCGACGGTGTCTACAGTGTGTACAGCAGCGTGTGAAAGCGAACCAATGTGCTTGGCGACGACTTTACAAACAAATTCCGGTGTGATGAGGAGGAAGAGGTGTTTGCGGTAGCGGCTGGTCCGAAGCCGTTGTATAGAGCGTCCGAAGCGGTATCTGATGAAAGCGATATTGGTGGCTGGTGCCTAAAAGTTGTGGTGGCTGAGGTGCCGGTCTAAGGTGAAGAGCTTGAGCTAGTGATGCGGTGGTTCCGTGCGGTGCTTGTTTTGTTGCGGTAGTATGCGTCGATAGACACACAGCTGATGCTGCTAGGAGGATTGGTTGTGTGACGCAGTCTAGGAATATTTGTAGGCTTTGATATGATATGATTGGGGAAAAGAGAGAAGAAAGGGCGAGAATCAAAATTAAGAGCATTTTGTAAAATTCATGCATGATCTTTCGAGGCAGTTGCGCTGAGTGGCGCCTGCCTCTGTCAGTATTCTGGTCGTATAACACTAGGGAGATTCGTCACGACCACAAAAACAGCACGATGTACCATCTGCCAGTTAGGGGGTTGTATTGGCTGGGTGTTTGGCTGCTTCTTCTGCTGGTCAGCGCCATGTCAGCGTGATGCAAAATGCGGGATGCTCTATAATGTGTCATCCAAATCCCAATGCTGCTCGTTCGCCAGATTTCGTAATAGTCGATCGTACTCTTCTCAGCCTTGCGAGACGAAGAAAATGCTTGTCTTGCCAACAGTTATAGCAGCGGGTTCGACCGGTACTCCGGTGCATCCTCATTCTTTGGCTTCTGAACGTCATTGTCAGCCTCGAGCCCAGGCTCTGGCGCGTCCTCTTGTTCGACAAGGTACTTTTCTGCCTCAAGCGCAGCGATACACCCGGAACCTGTTGCACACTGTCAGCCTGTTTCAGCTCGACTGGTTGGAGAGAAACTCACCTGCACTCGTGATCGCTTGTCTGTATTTCTTATCTTGCACATCACCGGCAGCGAACACACCTTCCACGCTTGTTTTGCAGTTTCCTGGCTCGGTGAACAAGTATCCATCCTCATCCGTCTTTAGCTGGTCTTTGAACAAATGTGTTGCCGGCTCGTGACCAACAGCGTAGAACAGCCCATTCGCCTCAATACTTTCCTCCTTCCCTGTCTTCAAGTCCTTGATAACCAGACCCGTCATGAGCCCTCTTGCTTTCTCCTCTCCAGTAATCTTCGTCGCCGTAGTGTTGTACTTGATCTCGACCTTTGGATTCTCGGCCAGCCTTCTCGCATTGGCTTTGGAGGCTCGCAGGACATCCTTCCGCACCAGCACCGTCACTTTGCTGGCCTTTTTCGTCAAGTATATCGACTCTTCCACAGCACTGTCACCACCACCAATGACTACTAACGGCTTGTTCTTGAAGATTGGCAATCCGCCGTCACACACAGCACAAGCACTGACGCCGTTGTTCCAATACTGCTCTTCACCTTCTAATCCCAGTCGTCGCGCCTTTGCGCCCGTAGCAATGATCATAGAGTCTGCTGTGTGCTCCTCCTCTTCCTCAGTCTCCTCGTCTCCCATTGGGTGCAGCCAGTATCTGAATGGCTTCTTGCTCAGATCCACGCGCGCAACAGTTTGTGTCACGATCTCTGTCCCGCTCTTCTCACTCTGTGCCCGCATCTTGTCCATGAGTTCACTGCCCTTGATCATGTCGAAGCCGGGATAGTTCTCCACTTCATCTGTCGTGGTCAATTGTCCACCAGCTGCAATACCGAGGGCCAAGAAACCCTCGTAGAGAACAGGTTTTAGATCGGCGCGTGCAGCATAGATGGCGGCTGTGTGGGCTGCCGGGCCGGAGCCAATAATGACTACTTTCGAATGCATGGCACGCTTTGTGAGGGAACTGGCTATTGTGCTTTTGGCTGCCGGAGTTGTGCTCTCTCGTGTAATAAAGGCTGCTGCTGCAAAGGGGACGGCTGCGGCGAGGGAAGTTAAGCGGAGTGAAGAGGTGAGTGGCTTGAGGAGCCTCGAGGAGAACAGTTTGTCGGTGGATATGGGAGGCTGGAGTGAAGAGTAGTGTGATGGGATGAGACGAGATGGTTCAGTGGTTGTGATATAATATCTTGCGATCAATAATGAGAAAACATAATTATCAATCTTATCGAGAATCTTCCCTTGTTGCACGTGACCAATCTTGGCACTTTCTGGCTGGTGTTGAAGGATGAATATTGTCAAAGGGTATATACAACTACATCATCGTCATACCAGTTCGACACTTCGAGCCTAGTCATACCAGTTCGACACTTCGAGCCTAGTCGAGACACTCCCGATCTGTCGTGTTCTTCAATCCTCCAGGCGACTTCGCCGGCTAGTTGCCTGCCGCTTCTTTCTGTGCCTTTATTTCCTTTGCTTTCGCCAAGACGACAGCACGGAATATGTCTCCCTTCAATTTTCGTGATAGAAGTGAGGACCCTTTCCCGGCAAACGCTTCGTTGGCAGCGTCGACAGGGCTTTGCGGCATATCGGACTCGCTATTGGAGAGCGACTCTTGCTGCTTGAGAAGCTCGATACGTTTTGCTAATTGAATCCTTTGTACTGCAATCTTGAGCCGAGCCTTGACTTGACGCGAGCGAAGTTCTTTGACGAGATCCTTGTCCGTGGCGGATACACCCGTGAGCCAGTGGTGCTTCAGTGCTTCCTGTGGTAGGTCAGTTACAGTCTTGAGGAGCAGAGAAAGGAGGCATGCATACCTTACTCGTCGCACGACGAACAGGATCCGTCTGAAGTAGACCCTTGATGAACTCTTTCGCGTCATTGCTTATGTCCTTCCAGTATCTTTCGTGGAATGTCACCCTGTTGCTCTGCGTTTCTGTGATCAGATCTGCGAGCCCTTCGCTTCTGAATGGTGAGTAACCACAAAGTAGGGTATACGTGATGACACCCAATGACCACATATCACAAGGCTTGCCGTGACCTTCGCGCTTCATGACCTCGGGAGCTGCGTAGCCGAACGATCCAGCCATTGTTGTCAGGATCTCGTCCGGCTTCTCCAGCATCTTTGCAATACCGAAGTCTGCAAGTACAAGCGCTGAGTTGTGTTCGGGGGTTAGATAGAGCAGGTTCTCAGGTTTTAGATCTATGCGACATCAGCTGTGCCTGCGAGCAATGAAACTTGAGAACCATACCGCGATGGACAACATTGTGGTCGTGTAGGTAGTCAACAGCTTCAAGGACTTGTCGTATCGTTTGAGAGCCGTCTTTTTCAGTGAAGCGGCCCTCATCGACGATGCGCTGGAACAGCTCACCACCAAGTGCGAGTTGTGTGACGATGTAAAATTTGTCCTGCAAATTCCATCAGCATTGGCCCAGTGTTACTGTCGTGACCTTGCTCACTTTTGACTCGAACCAATCCACGAATTTTACAATATGAGGATGGTGCATATTCTGCAGCATTTCCAGCTCTTCGTATACCATCGCTTCATTGCCCTTGACGTTCTTCTTCATGATGATCTTGACGGCGACCTTCCCTGCTGCGCAATCTGCTTCTCGAACGATGCCGTAGGTACCAGCGCCGAGGGTCTTGCCCATGCGGTATCGTGACCTTGTGATGGAACTGTTAGCGTGTAGTTGCAGGTCCCCACTCTTGAGGTACATACTTCTTCTCATAGCTATCTGGCTGACCCGAGAGTCTGTTGAACATGTTGGAGACTGGAGGGAGGACGTCAGCTGCTGGCTTTGCGTATTGCAATGGATGCAGCATATATCAATAGTAATATAGGTAGGAGAACGAAGAGAACTATAGGTGATCGTGGATGTGTAGAGTATACGGATCTTTGCTATGGACAGTCTGGGCGATCGATGGGACGAAGGTGTTAAGCCTCCGCTGCGGAGTGCTGCGATCGCTTGAGATGGCAGTCGCAACGGGCACCCTGCTGCACATCTCCTAGCCTTCGGCGCATGGTAGCTTTTCACAATACATCATCCCAATGACCAATCTTGAACTTGCTTTGTAGTAACTTTTCGCTTGTTCGAAAGCAATTATATCTTGTGAACGCTGGGTGATGCAAAATCCTTCTCAGCATATAGACAGACTCACCCGCACTCATATTTCCGCAGATCGAGGTTGTAGTAGCACAAACTAGTGCTGAGTCTTGAGGCTGATTCAGCTCGTGCTACTCAAGTACTAGCCTCGAGCCAGGTGATGAGGATGTCTATCGGGTAGATGAATCGCTCGCGAAAGGTGTGATGTGATCGCGGCGATGTGGTGTAGACAGCGGTGATGTAGTGGATGAGTGTATTGGGAGTGATGATAAGGTTGATATTACCAAAGATTGGATGAGTCCCGCGTGGAAAAGGGCTGCGCATTGTTGTTGGATCGGCAGCTCCACACGGTCGCCAAGACAGGGTCCAATCTGAAACAACCGATATGTGTTTCATGATCTTGAGGTTAACACGCAGTTGATGTCTTACTCGATTTGAATTGTTTATGGGCGAAAATAGTGACTGTGGAAGGCCATGAGTTGCGAGTAGATGCGAGTGGCAGGCGTACCCAAGATAAACCAGATATATGATGGCTGTTCGCAGGAATGACGCTTCTGTGGCCAAAGCACTGGTATTGCTGGTAGGCTCGAAGAATCATGTCATCTTCGTGGACTAGTAGGAGTCGGTCATTCTGTACCTATGTCAGTGGCGGTATGAGTTTACTAGATATCGTCGGGAAGCTTAGCTGCCAATGATTGCACCTCCAGTCATGGCGGGAAGAGCTCCGGTCGATTTGACATGTGCTCTGGACTCACGCCATGATAGATCCACAGACAATCTGAGTGATCTCAATACACCACCTTCATATTATATCTCATCTACCACCTTCCATTCTGCGGCTGAAAAGAGTGCTCTCTATAAACGAAGCTTGCAGCATTTCAGTCTCTGTTCCCACCTTGACTTACGTACGACCCCGAGATCTGAATACTTCCCACCATGTTTTCGACCAGAAGGCTACAGAAAGTAAGTCCCAAGCTTGTAGGAGGGCTGTACTTCAAACATTAACAACAGCAGGAACTCACGAAGGTATGCTTGTTAGCTCACTCTGCTGCGAGTGGCTGAAGCCAATCATTGCAAGCAGGATGCGTCCATACTAACCTGCACTCAGATACAAGCAAGCACACCACCAGGAATCGATCTCGTGACTGCATCAGACTTCAAAGAATGGGTTGGGTCCCCCCCAGAGCACCAAAAGCAAGCCTCTTAAGCTAACCTTTCTCAGTACATGGACATCCGCGTCCTCGACGCCAATCCCATCTACGCCAACGCAACCTACCGTCTCCGATTTAGCTTCTCCTCAAAGTATCCCATAGAGCCGCCAGAGGTCGTGTTCGTGATCGTGCAGACACCGCCACGTGCCATCCCGCTACATCCACATGTCTACGGTAATGGCATAATATGTCTGGATCTACTAGGAGCGTCGGGGTGGTCGCCGGTGCAGAATGTGGAGAGTGTTTGCATGAGTTTGCAGAGTATGTTGACCGGGAACACGAAAGCGGAAAGGCCGCCGGGGGATGCGGACTTCGTGAGGAGGACGGGGATGAGTGGGAGGACGAAGGGGATGGGATTTGTTTATGATGATGATACGGTGTAGTGGTGGGCTGAGAGAGGGTTGTGCACACTGGCGGGAAACGTTCGCGGCGTTTTGGTGGGAAAGGCAGGATCTTTGGGATTATTTGCTCGGGACGAAGGCGAGTAAGTAAAGCCTATCGGTGTTGCTGGTTCAGGTGGAGATGACATGGCACCTGATGAAATGATGTACAAGAATTATGCTCGGTATTGCCTTCATCGTATAGACAACCACCGCCGCTTCCGATGGCTGTGTCTTCCTAAGGATCCTCTTCGTCTATGCTTACAAATCCATCTTGGTGGCTCCCATGGCTGCTGGCTTGAACTAGTGATTGCTGAGTCATGACGAGTCTGCTCCAGCACTCTTCGTCCAAGCTGGTCTGCATTCGAGCTGTTCGGTAAAGTGCCAAGTAGGTGTGCAGTCTTGCGCATGTCGACAAGCTTGCAGGCCTACTCTTGTCCGTTACGCATGATTTCCGTCCTCGCCGCACAATAGCCCCCGAGCATACTCCGGCTCGATGCACTCTCCTTCACGCAGCGCGGCTCCAAAAGTCTCTCCCTGATTTACCCGTGCCTTCAATATCAATCCCTTCCACGCCAATCAATCATCCTTGTCTGGATACCATTCAATTAGCACACATCCATGGCCACAATCACAGTCCATCAATCCGCCCACATCTATCATGCCAACCAAATCTACCACGCTCACACAACTCACCTCTGCTTGTGCTTCGGATTCCGATCACATATGATATACACATAGCCCTTCCGCCTCACACTCTTGCATCCTTCGCACAGTTTCTTGACAGAGCTCCGCACTTTCATCCCGCGTGCTATCGTCGGCTGAAGGGCGAGTGCTACTGGGCTGATTGTGTTGGTCTTATTCGTGGTTGTGGAGGAGCAACTGGTGCTTTGCAGATGTGGTCGTAGGAGCGTGCGGGTAAAAAGCGTAGATGTTGTGAGAGTGCGGGCGGCTGTGGAGGTTACGGGGCGGGCGAGCATGGTGCTGCGGATGGCAAGGGCCATAGATTGGGTAAGGCTAGAGGTGAGCATTATGACTGCTGGCGCGAGCGTGTGCGCTGTCCTGAGCAAAAGATGGACAGGGATTGGTCCAGCCACGCGCAATGTGCTTTGGGTGTCAAGTCTATGTCGGAATGGGGTGCAGCAGATCCTGGGTGGTGACCTCACTGGAAGTAGAAAAATGTTGTAATGACTCGGCCGGCTGTCGTGCCACGTGTGAATACCCGGCTGCACTCCGACGACGACAAAGACGACAGCATGCAGGCCGTAGTATACTGCACAACAATATTCCACTTCACACTCTGATATATGCTCTGGCAGAATCTCCTTTTCTTGTACATGCCATCCAACTCTGAATTTGTACGGTGACTGTGCTTTTTGACGTTTTTCATTTTGCTGATTTTGGGTGGGGGGAAAGTGACTTTGTGATGAGGAAATCCACTATGAAATTCGTGTATATTGATCCAGCTGATTCCCCCTCTTTCGTACTCGTGCCGTTAGTGTCTTCTTACTAGAACTGGCACCCATGTCACAATATCTTCCGCTTTTACCTGAAGTGGCGAAAGGCGCAGCTATCATCGCCAGTCTTTTTTCTTCATTTCCTTGTTCACACCACGTCAAGACGATCCGTGGACCAGCTCGGCGGCGTGCGTTATATTGCATATGGCGATCGTGCTTATTCATGAATTGCCTGGTTAGCTCAATCGGGTTAGTAACTTCGTTCACCTCCCATCGGACCCATCTAACAGCCACACAGTAGAGCGTGAGACTCTTATTCCGCAAGGTTGCGATCTCAAGGCTGCGGGGTAAGCAAAAGGCCGCACAAGTCCGCTCGAACTCACGCTGATATCCACAAGTTCGACCCCCGCATCGGGCTGTCATTCTACAATGTAGACTGATCCATGCCTGCATTCAATTGCAGTTATCCCTACACGCAGTCTTCTTTTTGCATTTTTTTTACATAGGCCATTTGCCACAACCCTGCTCATGTTTTTGGTGTTTGATGTGGCATCATTGCAGGCGCGAAGAGTGCATTGGGAACGGGTTCTTGACGCGGGGAGAGTATGTCGACAGGTTTCGAGGAAGAGAAGGAAGATATTGGCAAAGCTGTGAGATGACAGACACAAAGCTTACCAGGCACCGGATGAGTGACGAGAGCACAGCTTGATCGTCATATCCGGAATTACGAAGCAGGTATGACACCAAAGCCTGATAGGCTATCTCGCCACGACATTTTGTTGTTTCGTACTCATTCCCCCTCGTCTGGTATTGCTCACTTGACCTTGACTCATCAGTCGATGACTGCCATTACTTAGTGGCCTTAAGCCTAAGCAGGAATGCTGATAGCGAGCAGAAGACAGTGGCAAAAGAGAGATGGAGACCGGACGCCGAACGAAAAAGCAGTATATTAGACTTCTCACCAGAGTCAAGCGTAACATTCGGAGCACCTTCACTTTACGCTATTACTAGTCTGCTGATACTTCTTGTCTATGGCTGCCCTACCTGCACTGACCAACAGCACCCTTCTCAACACATTATCGATCGAACAATCTAGCGGCTTCGACCCCCGCATAGGGCCACCTCTCTACATTGTGGGACTTTTCGCTTGCTTTCGCTCGGCGTCCTCCTTATTCACTCTTTGCTCTTTGACCACTTATTTTTACACAATCCATGGCTTACATATGACCTTTCATCTGTGTCTTGAGCCCATCTTGATCTTGCCGCGGCATTTGTCCTTTTCAATTTGACCTGGGCTTTTTGGGACTACTCATTTCTTGGACTGGTAATGGCTATGGCCTGGTGGCCTTGATCCTCGGCAGATGTCACAGCAAAGAGAGGAGGACAGAGCTTCAAAGGACAAAGATGGGATCCGGATCAAGAGAGGGAAGATAGCGTACTAGACTTTGCAAATGCCTACTGCGAAGCAATCGGAACCATCTTGCTTATACCCTACCATCGAAAGAGGCAAGCAATGCCCGCACTCTACGTCAACCCTCCGTATTACCCTTTGCATCCACTCCTTCTCCCCTCTTACCCCATACTTCCCCCCTCCCTGCCATGCCCGATTAAACCCGCCATATACAGAATCTCC
>Ga0058702_10000844_pt1 | contig 12069 bp, 8 predicted proteins | sample AgamicOrSfe_FD_83781 | JGI IMG/M metagenome (GOLD analysis project Ga0058702, IMG submission 83781) | Agave microbial communities from Guanajuato, Mexico - Or.Sf.e | ecosystem: Host-associated > Plants > Phyllosphere > Phylloplane/Leaf | place: Guanajuato, Mexico | collected 2012-05-30
CATGCTAAAAGATGAAGGCCCTCGAGTCGGATCGAGTTACCCTCCCACCCGGGCTTTGTGTCGACAATGAGCAGCCCTGACTCGTACAAGGAGAACGATAAATGATGATAATAGTCGCAACGAGGACGACGACACGCTGCAGACCGCGTTCTATACTCAACAGTCCGGTCACAAGTACATGCCCAACCCAAGGTCAACAAGCGTGATCTGGGAAGTCTACTGAAAGATGGCAAGACGAGTGGCTAGGACGGGCAAAGTAAAAGAAGTGATACAGCAGTGTGAAGCGTACACCGAAGATTGACACGGTATGAAGAATGGAGGGTAGAAGACGAGTCGACGATACGCTGCAGAACGCGGTCTACGCTCGACAGCCTAGCCACAGGTACGCGCCCAATCCAAGATCAACGAATGATCTGGAGAGCCCAATGAGAACACAGGGATGGCAGGACGAGTGACAAGGACGGCAGAGCAAAGAGGCGATACAAAAGCGCAAAGCAATACGTTGAGAAACACGGAACAAGATGATGTTGTAATGAGGAAGACGAGGTAATCAGAAGCTGGCGTCGCGTTCGCGTTCTTGCCTGACCTTCGGATTTTGCCGTCGCGACGCGGACCGTGCGAAGTCGCTGCCATCAAGGTGTGTGACGCCAGCATCTCCTGTGCAAAGGTGTTCGACGCAAACAGCTTGAAAATGCAGAAAGTCTTCAAAAAGTAGGAAGCGGCCACTGAGAGTCGCAATTGTGCATGCTCTCTCTGGTCTGTCTAACGTCTGCGCGAAGCTGTGCATCTTCATAGCCTTGATCCCGCCTATGTGTCGCCCTGAGACTGAGCAGGAGTTAGAAGCTTGGTAGTTGCATACAAGCCTCAGACTCATGTCGTCCTTCTCGAGTACTCATCGATTGTTGCCGAAGTCGCCAATTTGCTTAACGCCGAAAATGGGTCGTAAAAGCCAATTCAACCATCCCTTGATCCACGAGCTCGATCCCAGCACTATCCCCTCTGGCAAGTCATGTTGCAGTGATGATCTTGGTGGATGCATGTTGATAGTTCGAAGTACAGTATGAGAGTGTTGAAGGATGGGGTTCGCATCGGATTGCTATTTGAGATGGCGACGGAGACAAAGGAAACACTGCTCGGATGGGCATGTGGCCTCGTGATGAATATCGAGAGGCACAAAGAATGCTTGTACCAAATCCGGGGTTAGTATGGCAACTGGCAGCGTGCTGGTTTGGAAGACATTGTTCACATAGGACTGATGAGTCGTCATCGGCTAAAAGCCCTTGAGACACCTAGAGACAAAGTTCAAAGATGATAATATGATTCATGTCCTATATGCTTGAAACCCCTTGACCCCTTTGTGATGCTGTATAGATATTTGTTAAAACGCCATAGAAAACAGTAGCAGCCATGGTGGTCTCGCTTGTAACGCCAGGCAGCCCATATCGCAGTGTCATGTTTGAGTAGAATGATCATCAGTGCTATCCGCCATCTTGAAGCGGCTCTCGCTGTATCTCGGGCTCTACAGCTGTGATTTCCCAGCGCCTTGGGGCATCGGTCAAACCGGGCCAGATGTCACGAGGCAAAAACTCCCCCATCTCACGGACAAAGTCTTCGCGCATGGCAACATCCTCTTTATAGAGGGCTGCAATCTCACGGCGAGCCTTGTCGGCAACACGCTGCATCCGAGCCTCGACAGTATGTCGACGGTTGACCTCTTCGAGCAATGAGGCGTAGGATGTAACGAAGGATTCATAGAAGTCAGTCAACGAAGCCAAATCTTCCGCTTTGGCGAGCAGAGTTTCCTTCAGTGTGTTCCAATTGTTACCGTATAACTTTGCAGCGGCGATGAAGATGGGAAGACCACCTCCAAGCGCGCGGAGAAGATCTAGCACACGATTGAGGAGTTTGTGGCGTAGGCGGATGGCTTGTGAGTATGCTTGCAGTTGATCGAGTGTTGTCTCCATTTCCGAAAGACGTTCGCCTATCTCAAGCATGACATCCTCAACCTCTTGAGCATCGTTATCCACAACGGCAAGCATTTCCTGACGTTCATGTTCGTTTAGAGGACCTAGAGGTAGGTTCTTGTACAGACTGTCTTCCGGAGCTTCGGAGGCCGAGGATGAGTCGGCTTGACGAGCAGCTTCACCTCCTCCCTCTGTGTGTTTAAGAGCCGATGTGCAAAGATCGTAATGTGCGACCAATGAGCTTAGCAATGAAGCCATCTCGGTAGCATGTGTTGTAAGGGCATGAAACAAGGGCGGTATGAGAGATGTGTCATCCTGGTTCTCGGTGGCCTGGTCGGCATCTTCTATAGCAAGGTCGAGTGTACGGATCTGATCGTCGAAGGAGTCTTGGGAGCGTTGAAAGTCGTTTTCTGCTGCTTTGTGCGAATCGATGGTGCTGCGAAGTGATTCGATGAGGTTGAGGTGTGTGTCTTCGTCGATAAAGTCATGTAGTGTTTTCTGTTTGTTGAGGTTGGTACCTATCGAGTGCAGTTCCGAAGTGTCTACTTGGGTGTTGGTCAGCTGTACCAGGGTGGCTTGGAGGCGGTTGTCGGCGAGATCGAGCTGGTGTATCACTGTCTGACGCTGTGAGCAGGAGTTTCTGCGACGACTAAGCCCGTCATACCTTGAAATCGACATCGGTCTCGCGGCCGACGGTATCCAGACCATCTCTTACGGCAACCAAGACGTTCGCTTCTTCCAGCACTCCTTGCCTAACAAAGGCATTCTTGGCTGACAGCACAGCCGTCTCCTCGACCAGACGTCTGGCCGTTGTCACGACATGGTGCGCTCGCGAGACCGAGGCGGTTGAAGATAGAGAGCGCTTGGCCGCGACAAAATGCAGGACCAGGCGCTCGAGTTCATCAAAGTGTTCACTCATGCAGAGCTGCTGACTTGAGCATCGTCTGCTCGGACAGCGGGCTTCTACTCTTTGCGAGATTATGAAAAGTCACGCAAGAAACACCTGGATGGCGCGAGTGTTGACTTTCGCGGAAGTCAGCTTGACATCCGGTCGCTAGCGGCAGCTGGCTTGAGACAACTTTCACAGCAACTTGCAAGCAGCGACCCAAAGCTCTTTCGTCGTGGCGTTGCGGGGGAGCCGGACATGATCCTCCATCCGCTCCGGGGTGCTTTAGTTCGCAATTTAGGGTTGCGATTGTTATCTGTCTGTCGCCTGCCTGATGCGGCTTGACAGTTTCTTCTCATCAGGATTGCTCCTGTTCTCAGCATTCTGCGCCCTATCACCGAGCAGGGATCTAGAATCCATCAGTTTGCTCTGTTATGTCGCCATGCTGTTTTCTGAGTCAGAGTTTGCAAAGCTGTGCATTTTCTTTGTAGTATGACTAATTGAAACGTAAGTCGAGGCGATTCCGGTCTGGGTCGAAGAGGTAATCACGCCCCCTGGCTATGAAGCCTGGGCAAAGACCGTATGTCGAAGAACAACCATGACAACAGGATAGCATGGAGTTATCATTATACATTTCAGGATACGTCTCCGTACCAAGAAGCCGGTCGAGATGGCACTGCTTGTAGCGAGATTTGACTCGAGATAGCGGCTAAGTCTCTCCGGATATGATTGATTACAGTGATAGAGTGGGTACGGAAACGACCTCGCTTGTAAGTGGTCGATGCTGAACCCTTCTTCGCCCTCCGAAGACGCCATATTGCGAATCAGCAGCTTAGAGATCACCATCCTGTCCCTTGCAGAAGCCTTACTCGAGTACTGTCGCTGCGTCGCACCACCGCTTACATACATTCGTTCATTTTCCGCCAACCCGGGCGACGTTCAACACAAGCCATTAATCCGGTCGCACTGCCTCATCGCTTTCGTACGAACACGCGGTCAAGCATCCGGTTCCGTTTGGTTATAACCCGCGCCAGGAACGCCCTTGTATGAGAGTCCACCTCTTCCAAGATGGCGTCAGATATGGATCCTAAGTCGCAAGCCAACGCTATGTCCGACAGTCGGTCTGATCCTCGCCATGAACTCGAAGGCCTCTGCCACCATGATCACGCACACGAGGGTCATAAGTTTCGCCATCACGACAATTCTCTCGAAGAAAACATTTCAATTCCTTCAAACTCCAGACATGCCGAGCAGGCCATTGCTCCCTTCTTGGCCAAGCACATTCCGACACAGTACAACCCTGTCGGCCACCTTGTGCCACAGTCTACAAACACAGACCTTGATCACGATCATCACCAAGACACTTCAAGTACAAAGTTCTGCTACCGTCACCGTCCCGACCTGAAGTGTAGGCGTCAAGCGAACGAGCCCTCTATGGAGCAACTCCAGAATGTATCACGCTACCTCCTCTCTGCCATTGACTCACTGTATGCTGACATGTCAATAGGAACTCGGTACCGTCTCTCAATCCGACCAACAAGCCATCTCCCATGTCTGGTCCCTCTTCTCCGCCGCCCCTTCCAAGCACCGCAATCTCATGCTCCAGGGCATCCTCTCGCAATGTTGTTTTCCCCAACTCTCCTACATCTCCGCTTCCGTTCGCGACCTGATCAAGATCGACTTCCTTTCTGCCCTGCCGCCAGAGCTAGGCTTCAAAATCCTCTGCTTCCTCGACACTACTTCGCTGTGCAAGGCCGCTCAAGTCAGTCGACGCTGGAGAAGCCTTGCCGACGACGACGTCGTCTGGCACAGAATGTGTGAGCAACACATTGACCGAAAATGCACAAAATGCGGATGGGGTCTGCCTCTGCTTGAGCGCAAGCGACTGAGAATCGAAAAGAGACAAATACAATTGCGCGCCATCTCTCGGGGAACCAACGAGTGGTCGCCAGCCATTACCCCGCTTGTCGAAGATCCTGTATCTATTGCCAACACCACAACTGCACCGACGAATAAAACTCTTGCCATTGTTGGAGAGAAGCGCAAGCTTGAAGATGAGCCCACTTCACCGCAGAAGAAGTTGTGCACCCCAGCAGCGGGTGAAGACGAGGTCAACTCATACTTCCAACCACAAACAAGAAGACCGTGGAAGGACGTGTACAAGGATCGTTTCAAGGTTGGCACCAACTGGAAATATGGCCGATGCTCGACAAAGATTTTCAGAGGCCACAAGAACGGTGTCATGTGCTTACAATTCGATGAAAATGTTCTGATCACTGGATCCTACGATTGCACGGTAAAGGTATGGGACATCAAGACAGGAAAAGAGTTGAGGACACTCGAGGGTCATACTTCAGGCATTCGAACATTACAGTTTGACGACCAGAAGCTCATTACGGGATCCATGGACAACACGACAAAAGTCTGGGACTGGCGGACTGGAAAGTGCCTGAGAACATTCCAAGCTCATACAGGTGGTGTGATCTGCGTCAACTTCGATGCTGGCTACATTGCTTCAGGCTCGATGGATCACACCATCAGGATCTACGAAGTTAAGAACAGAGCGTCCTATCTGCTCAAGGGTCACACCGACTGGGTCAATGCTGTGAAGCTCGATGTGGAATCACGCACACTGCTCTCTGCCTCAGACGATTGCACAGTACGTTTGTGGGACCTGGATACACGCCGATGTATCAAGGTCTTTGAAGGACATGTGGGGCAGGTGCAGCAGCTCGTAGCTCTTCCTCCAGAGTTTGAGCTTGACGAGGCTGACTTGCTCTCTGGCGAAAATGAGGATGACACGTCTTCTACTTCCTCAGGACCCTCGCTTGCTCACAAGCACTCTCATCATCCCGCAGCGACATTCAACGAAACGGTGGTTCCATTCTGGCCTGACGAGCCTGAGCGTCCAGCACCTCCTCGATACATGCTTACTGGTGCCTTGGACAGCACGATCCGTCTATGGGATGTTCACGCGCCTGCTGTGTCACCCGTTGTAGATGCAGCAAACCCTGTACAAAAGCCGCCTACCACCAACGCATGCTTACGTACATACTTCGGACACGTCGAGGGTATTTGGGCGCTTGCAGCAGACCACTTGCGGATGGTGTCTGGATCAGAAGATCGTACAGTCAAGATCTGGGATCCTCGCAGTGGCAAGTGCGAAAGAACATGGACGGGCCATGCTGGACCTGTGACATGCATTGGACTGAGTGACAGTCGACTTGTGTCAGGAAGTGAAGACTGCGAGGTGCGCATGCTATTGTTTAACACAGGAGAAGGAAGCGAAGGTTGCGAAGAGAAATGATTTGAAAATGTTTTTTGGATGATGTTTTAGCATAGAACCACTTTTAGCGAAGGAGCCTGGAGTATTAGGGAGATATCACACAAGAATGAATTTATTATTGACTACTGCTCGTTGCATGAATGATATGTTATTGTTGAAATCACTAGACCATTGTTTATTGTGAACCGCCCGGTGTAAGACAATTGGTGACAAAGTGAGGACTGCTATTCTCGTCTGAATGAATAGGAAACAAGGGGTCTGGGACAATAGCAGGTTTATACAGACAATGACTTTCATACTCCGTAGTCGAGTGAGAGACATGAATAGACATGAATGGAGTTGGACCGTGCTTGGACCCTCGGGCTTGGCTTTATATGACGCTCGCTGCCTTGAACTTTCTCTCAGTCGCAGCAAACTGGAGTCACTTCCGACAGCCAACACCAACCCACCGCAGACGTCGAGTCTCACAAGCCTTTTCCATTCTTTGTTTCAACCAGTAACGTTCCTTCTCTATCGAACCCGGAGAGAGAGGAAACCACCGACTTTCGCTCGCATTGCGCCAACTTTGCAGCCGCGCATAACCCACTGAACAAAGACCATTCACTCTTGTCCGCCGTCTTTGGCAATTGCTCTCTCACCACCAAGAACTCCAACACCCTATACACCTACTACACTCCTGACCTCACCCACTCGTCCTCCCATCCGATCGCCGCCATGGTTTCCCAGAAGAAGCCCACCGGTGTTGCGCGCAACGCTCGCGGCGGTGCCATCGCAAAGAGAAAGGGCAGAACCGATCGCGACGGTGACCTCGTCATGGATCCTACTGCACGCGCTCGTCCTGGTGGTGGTATCAACAAGGGTGGCAAGGCAGGCGCACCCAAGCCTCGCGGCGCAAAGCCCGGTGCTCGCGGCGCTGGTTTCGAAAAACAACTCGCCAGCCATGTCGGAGGCTCATCAACCGCAGTGCGCACACGACCAAGCAGAGGACTGGAAGAACTCCGAATCACTGGCCACAAGAGCAGTAAGGCAGCATCAAACACAGATGGCGGCTTGAGCTCGCTCATCGTCTGGGTCGAAAAGAGAGCCTCGCTTAAAGCAAAGAGAGCCGTCAAAGTCAAGAAGGTACACCAACCAAATCCCACCCGTCCCACCTTCTCTCAGTCGCCAGGTCCGGTCCGCTTTCGTTTGCAGCCAATCTCAGAACGACGACCAGAAACCTCGACACTGTCGCTTGCTTTCTGATACTCCATCAGACCTTCAAGCTTTCTCTCGTAATGTTGTACTGACATCGCATATAGTCCCGAGCCGAAGGTGACGACCTGATAATTTCCGTCCCTGGAGAAGACACGGCCCACGTGTTGCGCCTCGATGGCTTTGTTTTCGCTGGAGCAAACATCAAGATCGAACGAGCCGACTCCGACTCCGGTGCTTCCAAGGAGGCTGCCATCGCCATGCTCAAGGGTGTTCTCACCAGAAGATACATTATCGACACCAAACTGCTCGATCTCAGCAACCTTGCCGAAGACCCCGACCTCAAGGCTGCCTCAATCTTCGACAGCAGCTCAACCACGAGCAAATTCTTCCCTGCCATGATGAAGGTTCTGGATCAACAATTCAAGTCTAACGCCGAGAAGAACGAGGCCATAATCAGCGTCTCTCTCGCCAACAACCAACTCCCAACCGTCAGTCCTGTCACAACTCTCGCCCAGACTCTACCACAGCTCAAGAACCTCGATCTCTCCAACAACGCCTTCAAGGACTTGACTGCTCTTGAAGCATGGAGACGCAAGTTCTCAAAGCTCGACCACCTCATCGTCACTGGCAACCCTCTGGAACAGGCCGAGCCCGACTATACCTCCAAGCTCTTGGCCTGGTACCCTAAACTTCGTCTCCTCAACACTGTCCAAGTCCGCTCTGACGAGGACGCCAAGACTGGCCGTCAAGTCACCGACATCCCCTTCCCTATCAGAGGCCCCAACTTCCAGGACGAAGGTCAGATTGCCGAAAACTTCCTGCGTACCTTCTTCGCTGGCTACGACACAGATCGCACCACCCTGGTCCAGCACTACTACGACGAGCAGTCAGACTTTTCCTTCTCCGTCAACACCGCCGCTCCTCGCGATCCCACAAAGGCCAGCGACACTGCCCCTCAGGAGTGGGACTCTTACATCAAGGGCAGCCGCAACTTGAAGAAGATTACTCAGCTTCCTGCCAGACAGAGCCGCCTCTCCCGTGGTGCCCAAGCCATCCACGATCGCTGGTCTATCCTTCCTGTTACTCGCCACCCCGACCTTGCTACCCAACCTCAGAAGTGGCTTCTCGAATGTCAATCACAACCTGGCGTCCCCGACCCCACTGGCGCATCACCTGTCGGTGTCGACGGCTTCCTTATTACCGTCCACGGCGAGTTCGACGAAATTGACGTTAGCAACGGTCAAGTCAAGAAGTCTCGTTCTTTCGACCGCACCTTTATCCTCGGTCCCGGCGGTCCCACCGGCGTCCGCGTCGTCAGCGATATGCTCACCATTCGCGCCTACGGAGGTTTCGCCGCCTTCGAGCCCGAACACAACGAACCACAAGTCCCAGCCGAGGCCGGCGTGCCCGTTCTTCCACCAGGACTCACACCCGAGATTGCCGAACAAATGCTTCTTGAGCTTCAGAAACAGACTTCCATGACTGTTCAGTATGCAAAGGACTGTCTCGAACAGGTGCAGTGGGACTTTGACCGCGCCCTGCAAGCTTTTGCCGCCGTCAGAGCCAACCTTCCCGCCGATGCTTTTGTCCAGGCTGCTTAGGGAGACTCATCAACTATGGATGAGGCGGAGGATTCTTTTACTCTCAAGGTCGACAAGATTTGACGATATGATCACAGCATCAGTGACTGCCACCTTGCCGACTCACCAACACATGCATTTTCAACATCGGAGTTTCTCGTTTTTCAAGCATTTTCAAAGGATCAAAAACAACAACACTGGGTGGTTGAAGGAGACCTTGGAGGATGCGCGATGCTTTTTATTTCTCTCTTTTCTCAATTTGCGATGGCGCTTAATGGAGTTTGATGGGTGTGATGAGGTTCGACCTCTTTTTTTTTTCCATTCCTTTCTTGTTCACCTTTTTCAAATTGAAGGGCACAGATGGCTGGAAGAGAGGCCTGTTTTTACAAAGTCGAATGACGAAGGAGATGTCTCAGAGGAGACAGGGAAGTACATAGAAGTGGCAGCAACGCATGCGAACAAGTCGAAGGAAACGCTCGTTGCTAAGCACACAACAAGACATAAAAACACCAAAAACACATTTACAATCTCACCTCTTAACTTTCAAATCTTTGGTCAAACGTGATGGCATTCCAAACCAGGAAATGACTGACCTTTGACTCAAACTGTCCTTATCGATCTTTTCCAAGGCAACATGTTCACCGAGGTATCGCCCAAGGAGTATGCGTGGCAGGCAGTTCAGCGCCGAATTCAAGGAAGAGATTCTTTGGAAAGTAGTCGAGATGTAAGACTCGATACTACACAAAAAACTTTCCTAGTCGAAGCTTTCGTTGGGTATCATCTTCCTAGTACATCCGCTACGACTTTGTCATATTAGACCAACGTTGCAAAGAGGCGTTTCTCGATCGTTGTGAATCAAACTTCTATCCTGATTTCGTAAACAACATACAAGTGACGCTAATAGCGACCTTCTATGTCGCTAAGAAGGCTGCTTGTGGAATTAACCATTGCTTTCCTGCTCGGGAGGACAGCCGCCAGGGATGTATCAAATACAAAGACCGGAGCATGTTTGCCATCGGCTTTTACCAGGAAGACTTGGGTCAGATAAAACTGGATTCAAAGGCCATCCTTTTCAACCCTGAAGCCTCGGACATACCCCAAACGATTCTGACCAATATTTAGTCAGAGTGATGATACCGGAGGTATCCTATGAGAAGGGCAAAGAAACCGATGTTATGGAGAGTCCTACCCCTATCCAACATTACCATCACCGGCTCCATATGTACGCAAAGACGCTCAACAGACACTTTAGAGACTTCGTGATTCTTTGGGGATCTACGGTATACATCGAGGGCATCGCCAGGTCCAGATTTTTGGGGGCGGCATCAAGAAAATCAGCGCCAAAGATCTGTCTCGGGCAAACCAAACAACAAACATATCCAACGTTGCTCGGAATTGACTTTGGGGGCCGAGATGGACTATATGCGAGTTTCATATTGAACCACTTGCAGATCTGTTTCTGAAACATCGAGAAGACCGGCCTTGGGGGTCTAATTCAAAACCTCACTGCACAAACAGATGTTAGTGGAGCTGTGAAGAGAGGAGCGGAAGACCGCCAGCATTACTACTTCTATCGGTTGTATACGGATTGCAAATATCAAGACAGGTCATGGCGCGATCCACGCTGGATTGTTCCTGGCTACTTTCCTCATCATGGCTGGACATCTTGGCGTGGAGCGTATGGAACTATTTTCCGCCTGAGCAGGGCAAAGCCCGATGTCGTATCGAAACAGGTGGAGAATGAGAAGAGAGTGATGATCATTCTAGTAATGAAGCCTTGGGTCCGGACTGGGTGGAATAGAGATATTGACTCTGGAGCTGGGTGATTCTCGCAATCCACGCCTAGAAGACGGCGAAAGGATCTGAGGACGAGCATGATGATGTGCTCTTCTATAGTCCCGTTGTTCGAAACGCATGGGCTGTTTAGAGTCTGTCACTGATTCTCTGCATGCATCTCTGTGGAAACGGACGCCCCCAATTGTCCTTCGTGCATTTTGATGGTGGGAGAGGCTAACAGAGAGTCGAACACGAGATGTTCAGGACCCCTCGAGGCTCAGGTACCCTTGGCAGTCCTCTTCCAGCCACCTGATACATGGCTCCCTATGCACAGCAGACCCTAAAGAGTGTTATGTCTCGTCAGGATGGAAACTGGGATATACTCGCCGGTTGTGAGATTATGTATATTGGAGACACATGCATGCTACCTACATCAGAGCTTGGATTCATTGTCCTTGGTGTGACGATAATCATAATGCCAGTCACCCCTTGCCAGATCAGCTCTGACTTGATAGTTCTCCTCTGCGTCCTCAACAATCTGCATATCCAGGTCGACAACAGCCATACCCTCAGCAGAGCTTCCAAGACGTACAATGGGTCCGACATATGGTGCACACACTTGTGACAAGCCAGCATAGCCTTTTCCTGGCGGACCTCCAGCGTTTGCAAACACGATAGCACAAGTGTTTTCGAAGCAGCGAGCTGTGAGCATGGCGTCCAAGAATGTCGCTTCGGCAGTAGGGTTCCTGGCCAAGCCAGCAGGTGAGCAGTCATTCAAAGTCCAGAAAGTCGGGATGATAAAAAGCTTTGCTCCTTGGGCGATCATCTCGCGGAAAGCTTCTGGAAAGGCAAGATCCCAGCAGACTAGCATACCGACTTTGCCGAATGGAGTATCGAAGACGGGATGAGGGTCACGCGTTGAGCTTGTGAGGTGCAAACGTTCGATGTCGCCCCAGAGATTCTTCTTGACGTATTTTCCTAGAATCTCGCCAGTACAGGATATGAAGTAGGCGACATTGAGAAGACGTTCGCTGTTTTCATCGTCTTCGGTAAGAATGCCAGTACTGTCATGCTCTGCGTCGGTGTGCAGCTCGACAATAGTTCCAGGAACGATACAGATGTTGCACTCTTTAGCCAGAGCCTGGTATTTTTCGAGGTACTCTTTCCAGCTTGCACATGACGCTTTGAAGTTAGGATCGTGAGGTAGCCAATTCGTGAGATGGTACTCTGGTAGAACTGCTAACTCAGCACCTTGTTGGGCAGCTGATCTGATAAAGTTGGCAGCTTTCTGGAAGTTTTGTTCGACATGAAGAGGCTTATACAGGTCAGCAGGTTGGCTATACAATACATAGTAGTGTTCGTACCTTGGGGTGCAACTGGATC
>Ga0058702_10000847_pt1 | contig 12042 bp, 15 predicted proteins | sample AgamicOrSfe_FD_83781 | JGI IMG/M metagenome (GOLD analysis project Ga0058702, IMG submission 83781) | Agave microbial communities from Guanajuato, Mexico - Or.Sf.e | ecosystem: Host-associated > Plants > Phyllosphere > Phylloplane/Leaf | place: Guanajuato, Mexico | collected 2012-05-30
CATTTTCAATAGCTACAGTCTCCTCAGCCTGTACTCTAGCCACAGTACTCTTCTTGCGCCCTCTTTGTCGAGGCCGCACAAGCTCTGTTGCCTCAGGAACAGGTGGCTGTGGCTCTTCCACTTCTCGTCTCGGCTTCTTCCGAGTTGCCTCAGTAGATGTCATAGCTGGTACATCAGAAGCTCTCCGCTTTTTAGACATGACAAAGGCGTATTTTCGCCCCGATGTTGCAGTGGTCGGAGTAGTGGAATCTCCTTCGCTCTGCACCGGACGGTGGCCGGCTGATGCTAGCAGCTCGTCATATGCCAAACCATCCTGTAACATCGAAACAAGGGTACTTGGTTGCACTGTTGAGACAAATTGTAATTGCTGAGGGTCTCGATTCCAATCTCGCTGGAGAGATTTCGCAGTGTTTTTATAGCCTATTCAGCATTAGCAGTCATCCCTGCGATTATTGTACGCATCTGGGCGTGATGGCAAGTGGGCGGAGCGTACCGCACTCTTGGAGATACCTGCGTTACACAAAAACTGTTAGACGAATAATCAGGACAATGTCGCTGCCATTGTAGACTTACCGCCATATCATATAATTGACATGATCCGTGGCAAGATGCGCCGCCATAATGACAAGCGCTATGCGCCCTATATGCTGATGGTGATGAAGGCAATGATGATGAATGTGCGACAACTTTCGTGATTCCTCCTTGCTGAATAACTGGCGCAGGACAAGGCGATGATAATGCGAAATGCGCTTTTGAACAATGCCACGGACTGAGTCACACCGTATATACGAGGATATTGATCTTGATGCTGGAGGACAGATGTTGCACAAACCACACGAGGCACAGATTGATGATTGGTTCGCGACTCAAGGTTTGCGAATGCGGTTCCTGACGGGACGAGAGTCTAAGCGCTCCCCATGTCTTGGCATTTTTGGAGGCTGATCCACGCCACGTGAGATCGTCTCTCTCTCAAAAGCTGCAAGCTTCGGGCGACGATCAATAAACATCAACATCAAAATCAACATCAACATCAACATCAACATGATCTCATGACAGCTCTGACATCTGTACTGCTCGGTCCACGTCGATGGCGCCTTATATCAATATTCCACCCATCACACGCGCTCTCCTCATATGCCTTGTCACGTTCTCCGTGCTCAATGGCTTCGCACGATACCACGCATGGCAACAAGATGGATCGGCCGTCCTCATCGATAGACGCTACATAGCACCGTACCTCACGATTGTTCCTGGAAAATCATTACCGAGGTTTCCTTGGGCTTTCGTCACAGCAACATTCGTGGAACAGAATATAGCTGGTCTTGTCATCACAGGAGCAAGCCTGTTCTATGGTGGTCGATATCTGGAAAGAGCCTGGAGCTCGAATGAGTATGTCAAGTTCGTCCTCATCGCGGTTCTAGTGCCGAACGTGTTGAGCTGGCTCATCTACATCATCACACATATCGTCACTGGGAATGAGGGCGCTTCGTAAGTGATGAGTCTGCTCAGAATAACTGTCCCCAAGCTGATTCCACAAGGTCTACTGGTGTCAGTGGTGGTATCGCAATACAAGGCGGGTTCCTCGTAGCGTTCAAGCAATTGGTCCCGGAACACACAGTTAACGTCGGGAATGGAATAATAAAGATGCGCGTAAAGCACTTTCCAGCAGTTTTCCTACTCCTCAACACCATCTCGGGCATTATACTAGGCACAGATACCGCAATGCTCCTGGCATGGATCGGCTTCGTCAGCTCATGGACATATCTGCGGTTCTTTCGAGTCTCCCCTGTCGTCGATATCACTAGCACGGGTGACAGCTCCACCTCAAGAGGAGACGCATCAGACACCTTTTCGTTTGCGGCCTTCTGGCCGGATATTGTCCAGCCATATCTGGAGATTATCGGAGAGGTCGTTTACAAGACGCTTGTTTCATTCAAGATTCTGACACCGTTCACAGCGGAAGACGTGGATGTCGGGAATATGCAAGCAACTGTGCGGAGTGGTGGAGATGTACTGCCAAGCTTACTCAACAGACCGAGTGGTAGGAGAGATGATGGAGAACGAAGAAGAGCACTGGCGATGGCAGCGTTAGAGCAGCGAATGCAGAACAATACGTCGACAATGAAACCGCCAACGGCAGCCTTGACAGGACCGTCACCTCTCGGAGAGACAACTTACGAGCCGGATGAGCCAACTCGCCCAAGTGCTGCAGTGGCGCAGACTTGACGGACATTATGAATTGGAAACTCATCATTCATCATCAAAACCCAAAGACGGCACCCTTCCCAGAAACTCTCCTCCCAGCACTCCGTCCCTCTGCTGCTTCAACAACCCCTCCACATCCACCGCCCCACCTGTCAGATAGCGCTCACTAACGCCCACGTTGACCCTCCTCGCCAACAGACCCTTCAACTCCGCCCTCAACGATCCCATCTCCGCCTTACTCATTCCACCCGCCACCTTCTCCTTCTCCTTCCTCCCTTTCCCCTTTCCACCCGCCTTCCCACCTCCCTGACTCTCCGTCAGAGCTTCAAATTCATCCTCATCCATGTCGACCCCCAGCTCCTCCGCCGCAGCCTTATACCACTCATCCGCCCTCCCCTGCTTCTCCTTCGCCATTCCCGCATCCGCCAATTTCTTTGCCAGCACCACCCGCGGCTTCAGCGCCGCCACAACGCGCGCGTCGACATCTAGAGTGCGCATGAAATAGTGCGCCTCTTTCTTGCCGACTGCGTTCGGGGTCTTCTGCGCTACGGCGTCGCGCGCGTGCACCTGCGCCACGAGGCGGCGCACACCGGCCGCTTCTTGCGGCGCGCATACGAGGATGCTAGTACCGGGGTTGTCTGCACGAGCGGTGCGGCCCGAGCGGTGGACGTAGGTGTCTGCGGCTCGGGGAAGGTGGTAGTGCAGGATTAGGCTGACGTCTGGGATATCGAGACCGCGGGCTGCTACGTCGGTAGCCACGAGGATTGTGCTGCCATTGCTTGTCGTTGCTGCGGGGGAGGAGAAGCGCTCGATACTGCGCAGTCGAGCTTTTTGCGGCATTTGTGAGTGAAGCGCGTGAGCTGTCAAGTTGAGGTTTGTGAGGAAGGGCACGAGTCGGCGGACGGCCGAGATTGAGTTCACAAAGACGAGGGCGCGCGTGTTGGGGTGGTAGAGGAGGAGCGTGTAGAGGTAGAGGTCCTTATCTGTTGCCGAGGCGCATTCGATCAGACCTTCGCGCAGGTTCGCCGCCATTTGGGAGATGGGGTTCACGTCGATGAAGAGGGGTTTCTCGTCGCGAAAGTTTAGCTTTTGCAGGAGATACTCCATTGAGGCTTGATTGGAGAGAAGGCCGTCGGAGGACCGGGAAGAGTAGGCGCGCTTGGCGAGTTTTTGTTGGAGGGTTTTGGAGAAGGTGGCGGAGAAGATGAGGGTTTGGCGGGCGATGGTCGGGTTGGTCGAGGTCGCTGGGCTGGTGGGAGCGGTGTGCTCTTCATGCGTGACTTTGCGGTCGAGTGCGGTGAGGACTTCTTCAAGCTCTTTGAAGTGACCCTCGCTGAGGAGGCGGTCGGCTTCGTCAATGACAAGGAATTTGATCTCTTTCAGCGATGACAGCGTGCCTGCGCCTTCGCTGATGACTTCCCAGAGACGGCCTGGTGTGGCGATGACGAAGTCTGCGTGGGCGAGGACACGCTGTTGTTTCTGTATCGACAGTCCTCCTGTCAGTGTGGCGATGACGGGGCTGGGGATATGTGGTTGCGAGCATAGCTTCGTTAGGTGTTCTGCTATTTGATGTGCCAATTCTCTCGTAGGCAGTATTATTAGTGCGGTAGGTTTCTTTGTCTCGGGCCTCTTCTCTGCATCGCCATACTGGCTGAGCCAATAGTCGTATATCGGTATACCAAAAGCCAGTGTCTTTCCAGACCCTGTCGGTGCTTTCCCAATGAGATCATTACCCTCGAGTATATGCGGTATAGCGGCCGCCTGAATCCGTGTAGGTTTAGGGAACTTCAGCTTGGAAAGGGCCGCTGCCACTGGATCCGACAGATTGAGCTTGTTCCACGCTGAAACGTCAACGCCGTCTTCGGCTTCGCCGTCCATTGCTTGCAGTATCGAGAACGGCGTTTGTGGGAGACCTGCGTCTTGCGTGGTCACGGTCTTGCCTTTTGCTGCAGCCGCCTTCTTCTCTGCTTTTCGCGCCGCCCATTTCTCTGCCTTCAGTTTCGCGGCCTGCTCTTTCTTGGTCATTTTGCCGCTCTTCTTTGCAGGCTTACTCTCGGGCTTGCTATCTGACTTGACGCTCGGCTGCTTTGCTTCGGCCTCCTCGTCAATGCCATTCCATTCGTCCTCCTCTTCGAAGTCAATGCCAGACTCTAACTCGCCGGAGACAACATGTCCCTGGCTATTTGCCTTACACTTCTTCGACACATCCTCCCGACCGTCATCCTTGACTTGAAATATCACTTTGCCTCCCTCCTTGACAATCTCGGTATCACTGAGTTCTTCGAAGAAGTCACCGTAAAGTCCTTCAAAGTCGCCCATGCCCTCGGGAAACCCGGCTTTCTTCCACGTCAATTCGTCAGCAGTTGCTGCTCTTTTTCGTGGAATAGACGCTTTTTGGGCAAGTGGTGCTTCTTCGGCAGGATCTAGCTTTTGTCTTTTCCGCGCTTGCATTTTGGCCACTTTGGAGGGCAGAGCCCGCTTTTGTGATGGGACTGACATGGTCGTGGATGTTGCTCAGCCTTGTCTTGTGTCACCTGATCACACGATTCTCACAAGACGGGCTGAAACAATGATTAAACAAAAGAAACTGTGTTGTAGGAATTTCTGCAGAAAATCACGACCCACTTCCCCAGACTGATCGACCAAGATGTACCGTACTTGAGACTTGGACCTACGAATTTCGCGACAGTGACCTCGTTGTGGTTCACGTTCACTTCTTACCAACACAATCTACAATGGGAAAGTCTTCCAAGGACAAGCGAGATGCATATTACCGTCTCGCAAAAGAGCAAGGCTGGCGCGCCCGATCCGCCTTCAAATTATTGCAGCTAGACGAGGAGTTCAATCTATTCGAAGGAGTCACTAGGGTTGTTGATCTGTGCGCTGCACCTGGGAGCTGGAGTCAAGTACTGTCGAGAGTCCTGATCAAGGGCGAGAAGTTCGGACGGGCGGCATGGACAGATAAGCAACAACGGCTGAAGGATGTGGCCTTTGGTGTAGAGGCTAAGAAGGATGACGGAACGGAGGAAGGAAACACCTCGAGTAATCCACCAGAATCAGCCAAGGCTGCGGAGGATCAAGCTCCTTTACAGCCGCGCCGAGACGTCAAGATAGTAGCTATCGACTTACAACCAATGTCACCACTTGAAGGCATAGTTTGTCTCCGCGCCGACATCACTGCTCCCTCGACAATACCTCTCCTACTATCAGCGCTCGACCCAGACAAGTACGACTCGAAGTCTCAATCTATAACCGCTGCGCATCCCGTAGACCTCATCCTCTCCGACGGCGCGCCTGATGTCACTGGTCTGCATGATCTAGACATCTACATACAATCTCAACTATTATGGGCGGCACTTAACCTAGCTTTATGTGTCCTGAAGCCAGGCGGTAAATTCGTGGCTAAGATCTTCCGAGGAAAAGATGTGGACTTGTTGTATGCACAGCTGAGGATCGTGTTCGAGAAAGTCACTGTTGCAAAACCGAGAAGTAGTCGTGCGAGCAGTATCGAAGCGTTCATCGTCTGTGAGGGCTTCAGAGTACCGGAAGGGTTTGTACCGAGCATGGAGCAGCCTGTTGGTGCAGGAAGGAAGATTGAGGGTACAGAGAAGCCGGAGCGGATAAAGACGGAGCCGTATCGACGTGTAAGAGAAGATGGGATCACGGAGCTTGAGCTTGGGTCAGATGAGGAAGAGGATGATCGGAGGAATGGAGAACAGAAGGATATCAGGTGGATCGCGCCTTTCCTAGCATGCGGAGACCTGGAAGCATATGATGCAGATGCAACATATCATTTGCCTGCTGACCACGTCAGTCTGGATCCAGTGCAGCCACCTACCGCACCGCCATATAAGAAAGCTTTGGAGATGAGACGGACTGCGGGTGGAATGTATGGCAAGACGAAGAAGCAGATACCATTACGATGAGCTGCATTGTCAAGGACAGTTTGGATACTCAATAAGCTGCATTGTCAAGGACAGGCTGAATACTCAACAACGATCATGACGGCGTCAGTATGGCATCACTCGCCATCGAACAATTGCTTACTTGTCCTTATTGACAAAGCGCATATTATATTGATCTATCCAAATCGAGACCGGAACCAAACTAAATTACAAGGTGTCTGAAGATATATCCCGTATCCATTCTTCGCGACAGAGTGTCTCCGCCTCTCGTTATAATACCAGCCGAGATGCAGTAGGAGACACTCTCACAACAAGGCCTGCAGCACGACAGCGCTAACTACAATAGCAAAGGTCGAGCTACCGCATCCGCTCATTACAGATGTTGCGGCACTAGTAGCATTCCCAGCAAGGTCTATGTATGGTCAGTGAAGTGTAGCCGATCATCAGCGGGAAAGCGACCTACGTGCGTCTCCGAAGTGGCCAGAACCACCGCCCAAGTTACCACCGCCCATGATGAAAGGGTATGACTCGCTTGGTGTAGAGCTGCTTCCACCTTTGCCGGACGAGGAGCTGGAACCCTTGCTGGAGGAACTGCCTGATGATGAGCTCCCACCTTTTCCGCCCGAAGAAGAGCCTGATGAGCCACTCCCGGATGAGCCACTCCCGGATGAGCCACTCCCTGATGAGCCGCTCCCTGATGAGCCTGAAGATGCACCTGACGAGCCGGAGCTTGATCCACCACCGAACCCGCGGCTGAAGAGTTGCAGAACTCTCTTCATGAGAGGGGGATGAACAATGGGATTGCTAATGGGATGAATTGAGTCATCACCTTGATAACCTGGGCGAACTTTGGGGTCCTCGAATGGTCGTCCACCGATAGGGTGTCTACCGAGAAGATAATCAGGGCTATCGATTGGAGAATCGACTGGGCCGCCACGACGGCGCTCGGGACCAGTTGTTTGATCGATTGGGCCTGGAAGATGATCCTCGAACCTCTTGGTCACAGTCATAGACCAGTCATCGTCGTCTCCGTCGACAGGAGGGCCTCTAGCCTCGATGGCGTGTCCCTCGGTAGTAGTAATGGTGCTGGCAGAGGTGATGACAGTGTTGTCGCAGACAGCATGAGTGCCGCCGCAACGTTGACGGTGCGGATGAGGGTGGTGAGCTTGCCGGATTTGTCCAGAAGGTTGTCGTTGGGTAGGACGGCAGCGGAGCTGAGAGTGGCAATAGCCAACAGGATTGCTTGGAGATGCATTGTGATTGCTGATGTTGTGAGATGTGGTGTGAAAATTGCTTGGGAGAATGCCTCTGAAATTCTGGCGAGTACTTTATAAAGCCGTAGAGTATGATAGACAGAGGCAGTGTAACAGAGAGTGGGTGATGTGCATTATATAGGCATCATCATGTGTGAAATGTGGTCATGAGAGTACCGGGGCATGTTGAAAGACTTCCAATAAGCAATAAAGTCAATGTCGATTTGAGTATTATGCTTTGAGGCTGTACAGGCCTGCACATGAGGATAAATGGCTGGGCCTTTTCCTTGACAGCACTCTTCACAGACCTCCAGCATGTCTTCTTCTAGCAGTAAGCAAGTCTGCTCCAGCGTCTCTGTATCTGGCATACTAACTCGATCAGGTATCATCATGGGCGCCGTGATGGCCAGCGTCATGTCAAGCGCAAGCTCCTACGACGACGGCAGCTATACAAGCGGTGACACATTCTGGAGTCCACTGGTCATCTTCTGGTTCAGCGTTGCTGGTATCTTCGTCCTTCTGGCCTGCCTCGCCGTCGTCGGAGCGTGCGCGCAAAAGAAAGGGCTCAGAAAGCAACAGTCACTGGTACAGCCCGCACCCTTGGGTACTGGCACGCTGAGGACTACTCACAGAGTCCAGGCACCGCTGTCTCAAGCTGTATCGCCTCAACACCCTATGTCGCCGAGGAGCTTGTTCGACAAGTTTCACCGTCCTTCGACATTGGCACCGCCGAGCTATGAGAACCCTCCAGCATACGACGTCGAACGTGCTGTCACGACCGATGGTGCTGAGAGATCCAGTGGTATACCTTTGAGGGAGATGTCGACGCTGGATTCGCCGGTTTGACAACATGAATCTGTCAAGCATGTCACAATGACAAGATTTTTCTACCTCTCAACACAATGTTGCACTAGGGAAGAAGGGAAAGGACGAAGCTTTCGAAGGATAATAATGTTGGAAAGGAATACTGCCTGGTGCACCTCGAGAGTGATACACGTCTGGGATCGCAGGCAGTCCCAGCTCACACCAACTATGAGGCACAAGTTTGTAGTGTGAGATCAAGTGTGAGGTCATCCTCGAAGGCTATTGCGTGTAGTAGGGCTCGCAGGCTTGGCGGTGTTTCTCACGCGGAATGGGCTGTATTTCGATATATACCTTCCTATCTGGGTAATCCTTATCACCCTGGACCACTTCCAAGCTTCCTCTCTTCCTCTCCTCCTCTCGTATGACATAAAGCTGTTTGGATGCCGCTTCTGCTGTACCTGGCTTAAAAATCGTGCTTCCATCACACATCTACACAATCCCAGCAACATGGACCCAGAAAAGGCAGCCCTCGCTGCACAGGCTGAGCAGAGGCAGCAAGCTCCCCGCCGTGGACCAAATTACAAACTCGTTTCCCTCGCTGGCCTCGTCTTGATCACCTACACTTTCTTCACCACTGCCATTCCCTCCTTTATCGACATCCTCAAGCACAAACACCACCCAGTCATCCCCATTCCGGTACCAGCAGCATGTCCCCAAGTTCCAGCGCTCTTCCCCAGCAACCAGACGGCCAAGCTCAACGAGATGGACGATGTCTTCAACAAGGAGGTCTTCCGCCAGCTGCAGGTCACTCGTTTGTCTACTGCCGTGCAGATTCCTTCGGTCTCCTACGACGACCTCGGAGTCATTGGTGAGGACAAGAGATGGGATATCATGTACGATTTTGCTCTATACCTAAAGGCTGCATACCCCAGGGTGCACGCCGAGCTTGAGCTGGAGAAGGTCAACACTCACGGATTGTTGTATACCTGGAAGGGAACAGACGAGTCATTGAAGCCTACGCTTCTCATGGCGCACCAAGATGTCGTCCCTGTACCTGATGCTACTGTCAATGCGTGGACCCATCCTCCGTTCAGCGGCCACTTCGATGGCAAGTATGTCTGGGGACGTGGTTCCAGTGATTGCAAAAATCAGTTGACTGCTATCATGAGTGCTGTCGAGGCTCTGCTTGAGGCGGAGTTCAAGCCTGCCAGGACTGTGCTGTTGTCATTCGGCTTTGACGAGGAGGTCAGTGGACCCGAGGGCGCCGGTCACCTTGCACCTTTTATTACTGAGCGCTATGGAGAGGACTCAGTGGCTGTTATCGTCGATGAGGGCAGCACCTTCTCTACTGTTTGGGGCCAAGTCTTTGCTTTGCCAGGGGTATGTTCATAATGTCACCAGCAACGTACGTATCAAAATACTAACGTTCTTGGCGTCAACAGGTTGCTGAGAAAGGTAAAATAAGTGGTGTCCAGTCCAAACCTTTTTCGTTTTTATAGCTGAAACTTTATTTGTCAGGTTACACCGATGTACACATCACCATCAGAATGCCTGGAGGTCACTCATCGTAAGTTCACTCTACGGCACTCCTCCCGAGACCTTTGTAGACGATTGTCATCGTACTGTAGTCCTGCCAATCCCAGGTCTAACAAATAGCAGCATTCCTCCTCCCCACACCAGTATTGGTGTGCTCAGTGAGCTCATCACCATGATTGAGGCAAACCCTTACCCAACCACCCTCGACCGTGACACCAACCCGTACTTCGGATTGCTTCAGTGTGCAAACAGCTATGCTCCGGACTTCCCCAAGTCTCTGCGCAAGCTCATCGACACGAAGCCGGGTCACTGCCACGACAAGCTTGCTCTTGAGGCTGCCGAGATTGGTGGTCCCGGCGTTAAGTACCTCATGCAGGTGAGTTTCAAGATTTGGAATACTTTACCAGAACATGAGTCCGAGTGGATGCGCCACGACACCCTTCCCCCGAGACTCTTCCACCTTTGTTTGGTGACATTTCTTCTTCAGTCTGTTTCCTGACATGTATATAGACATCTGTCGCTGTTGACATCATTTCTGGCGGCGTCAAGGTCAACGCTCTTCCCGAACGTGTTACCGCAATTGTCAACCACCGTGTCAACCTTGGCGAACACCCATCTCAAGTTCACAAGAAGGTTGAGAAGCTTGCAAAGGAGGTTGCAAAGAAGTACAACCTGACTCTGCACGCATTTGACGACATTGAGGAACCTTCCAGCATCCATCTCAGTGCCTCAAATGACCACACTCTCGAGCCTGCTCCTGTCACACCCACCTCTGGTGTAGTCTACGACGTGTTGTCTGGCACGACTAGAGGTCTCTACCCTGACGTTAAGATGGCACCTGGTATCATGACTGGCAACACAGGTACGTGTTGTCTATACCTTAACAGCGCTTAGATGTACCTTACTAATTGCATTGCTAGACACCCGATACTACTGGCCCTTGACCAAGAACATCTTCCGCTTCGGACCTGGTTGGGTCGCTGGTGAGGAAGGTCTCGGTCGTATTCACACTGTCGATGAGAGACAGTCCATTGCTGCTCATGTTGAAGCTGTCAAGTGGTTCTCGCGCTTTGTGAGGAACATGGACCAGGCCGAAGTCAAGTGACTGGATACCCTTGACAACCTAGAGTTTCATACTGGTCGCAGCTTGTAAATAATAAGTGGTGAGATGTAAAGAAGTATACATAATCAGTAAGAAAAGTATTAGTCTAGAAAAGCATTACACATGAAGCCTTGAACCGCTGTGAAGTACACATACACAATATGTGTGCGCTGCTCTTACTCTTGGGCATGTCAATAACTATCCCAAAACGGTGCGCGGAGTGTGTCGTCACCAATCTGACGAAAAGTGTCATAGTAAGATCGTAAATCGATCATGAGCAAGGGAAATTTGTGCCAGGGAGTGCCGTAGGGATATCATTTCAGAAGAGGCATTGAAATAACGGTCAACAAATCCTGTCTTTTTCGCGTTATACCTGGCACATAGATCATCTCTGAACCTTCAATCCCGCAAACACAATCCACACTCCCAAAGCACCCGCCAGCAATGCCACCAACACATACAGAAACACCTCCATCCCCACCTTTTCCACCAACGCCCCTATCAAAAACGGAAACACCGCCCCACCAACCTGCCCGACACTCCCCACAAAGCTGACAACCGCAACATGAAGTCCCCAGGGAACCAGCTGCGTCAACAGCACCACACCACCGGGATACAGCGGCCCCATGAGAGATCCAACACAGGCCACTAATGTCACACACACAGCTGGCGGCAGGGTCGCTAGTGCCAGTATCAATTGAAGCGTGATGGCGAGTACTAGATACGCAATGTTTGCGGTCCGTACCCCTACGCGTTCCGACACGAAACCGAGACCTATGCGACCGAGGACCATGCCGCCCCAGAAGAAGGACGAGGAGAGTGCGGAGAGGAAGGGGGAAGCGTGCCGGGAGCGCGAGAGGTAGGTGACTATCCATCCTGAGATGGCGGTCTCGGCGCCCACGTAGAAGAGGCAGTAGAGTGCGGAGAGGTAAGTTGCGGTGTACGAGAAGATGGCGCGGGTGATGGAGGGAAGTGCGGATGGTGTCGAGGTGGGATCTGGGGATTCGGAACGTGGTTGTGGTTGTGGTTGCGGTTGTGGTGGTGGTGGTGGTTGTGGTGGTGGTGGTGAAGAAGGAGGCGAGACGTCCTTACTGGTGTCATCGTGCCGCTGATCATCCCGAGCACGGTACCGTGCCGCATCTTCATAGCGAAAAGCGATAGGTAGAACCACCAATTCAATCGCCGAGGCGCCAGCCTATGAGTCCAGCATCAGCGACCTCTTCACCCAAGCAAGACC
>Ga0058702_10000851_pt1 | contig 12019 bp, 5 predicted proteins | sample AgamicOrSfe_FD_83781 | JGI IMG/M metagenome (GOLD analysis project Ga0058702, IMG submission 83781) | Agave microbial communities from Guanajuato, Mexico - Or.Sf.e | ecosystem: Host-associated > Plants > Phyllosphere > Phylloplane/Leaf | place: Guanajuato, Mexico | collected 2012-05-30
GCCTTGATCGGCAGCATCTCAACAATGTGCTTTCTTCCAGTTCATTCAGGTGTCTTCTTCATAGGCGCCATACTCGCTATTATCTCAAACACCTGTATTGGAGCCAGTTTCGTCCTGCTGAACTCATTTCTCCCGGTCCTTGTTCGATACCACCCTGTCGTGCTTTCTGCACAGGCTGAGCAGGAACAAGACGATTCCAATAGAATACCATACAACGATGAGTACCTCGAAAATGACCGCGATCTCGAGCCCTCTGCTAGCGTTGCCTCTTCGTCAGGACTTCTCACTGGTAGAAGTTCAACTCCCGCCGCAAAATCACACGCCGCAAAGTCTAGCATTTCTGCCGAACTTCAGATCTCCACCAAGCTATCTTCCACGGGCGTTTCAGTAGGATATGCAGCTGCAATCCTTGTTCAGATTCTGTCCGTGTTTGTCCTCTATCAACTTGGACAATCCACTTTCTCGCTTCGAGTCGTCGTGTTCATTGTTGGAGCCTGGTGGGGTCTCTTCAGCATTCCATCCGCTTTCTGGCTGCGGCCTCGTCCTGGACCACCATTACACATCTCTGGCAGTACAAACAATGCGACTATATTCTTCGCCTACTTGAGCGAAGCCTGGAAGTCTCTGGGAAGGACCGTAGCTCGAGCTCGCCGTCTACGAGACGTGCTTACCTTTCTCTTTGCTTGGTTTCTGCTTTCTGATGCCATCTCCACCGTCGGGGGAACAGCTGTGCTCTTTGCCAAGACTACTCTCGGCATGGAACCTGCATCTCTGGCGCTCATCAACGTCGTTGTTATGCTTTCTGGTCTCATTGGTGCGATGAGCTGGACACGTGTGTCGCGTGCACTGAACCTCGGACCAACGCAGACGATCTTAGTTTGTCTTGGTATCTTCGAATGCATGCCACTCTATGCTTTGCTCGGGTCCATCCCCGCTGTGCAGCGGCTTGGGTACTTGGGATTGCAGCAGCCCTGGGAGATGTATCCCATTGCACTAATCTACGGATTGAGTCTAGGAGGACTCAGCGGATATTGCAGAGCTCTCTATGGAGAACTGATTCCGGAGGGCTTCGAGGCGACATTCTACAGCTTATACGCCATCACAGACAAAGGTAGTAGCATCTTCGGGCCAGCAATCGTGGGTGCAATTACAGATGCGACTGGCGATATAAGACCTGCCTTTTTCTTCTTGGCTGCCCTGATTGCGGCACCGGTGCCGTTGATGTGGGCAGTAAATGTTCAGAGAGGTAAAGCAGATGGGCTGGCTATGGCCGAAGAGCTTGATCTTCGTGGACACGACGAACAGCCCGAAGACTGAGACTGGTCACGTGCGTGACACGACATGTTTCAGGTTATTGAGACAACAATAGCAAACAATAGCACTCCATGACTCGAATGTTGCAACATCAAGGCTGTCGTCAATAAATCCGATGAGTTATTCTCGACGCTCCGCCACATCCATGGCGATGTTGTGGGACAGATGGATGTTATGAAACACTCGAGGCTGAGGGCGGCTAGCTCAAACACGCAATCGATTGCCTAGCAAACACCAGCAGCGGTTAGCACCTTTCCGGCGATGTGTCACATCACAAACGAGATTGACTTGTGAGCTCAGACAGGATCAACGACATTATCCGACTGAGACAAGAACGAAACAGACAAAGAGATTTCCACCCCAACGACCGGACATAGCCAAACTTCACAGCGAATCCTTTCTTTCATGTGGCCATTGTGCACCTCTCTGAGTTCACAAAGACTTTTCACAGGATCTATATAACGCGTGTATTCAGGTCTTTTCTTTGATCGTTCACCAATCTCAATACCACACCGCTGCGCGACTACACATCACCTCAAAACAACACACATAGCTCGGTCGCAACAAACCTACATTACTTACAGCACAATATGGTGACCATCACCTCATCCCTCCTCACAGCAGCACTGGCGCTTGCTCTTGCCTCAACCACCACGGCGCACTCCTGGATTGAGCAAATCGCCCTCATCAACCCAAACGGCACATACAGCACCACCTTCGGTTACCCACGTGGCTACATCGGACGCACCGATCCCGCCTTTACCGGCGGCGCCATGGTCAACCTAATCCCCTCCCTCACCTCCGACCGCACCCGCATTAACTCCTCTGACCTCCTCTGCATGTCGTCTCAATCCTCTACCTCCTCTCAACCCGCCGCCTATCCCCGCCTCAGCGTCACTCCCGGCAGCACCGTCGCCTTGCGCTACCTAGAGAACGGCCACGTCACCTTACCTCAAAACCAACCTGGCAAGTCCGCACCCTCCCGCGGCACCACCTTTGTCTTCGGCACCACCCAGCCGCTCGACGACGAACTCCTTACCGACGTCCTCGCCTGGAACACCAACGGCACATCAGGCGACGCTCGTGGCTCACTCATCGCAGCAACAAATTACGACGACGGCCGCTGCCACCAGATCAACAGCGGCGCCATCTCCAAAGCCCGTCAAGCGCAATTCCCCAACCCCGTCCCTGGACAACCTGGCACAAACTTGGAGACTTGGTGCGAAACCGATGTGACGCTGCCGGCTGACTTGGAGCCGGGGAGCGTGTACACGGCGTATTGGGTCTGGGATTGGAAGACGCAGCCGGGCACGGCGGGACTGCCGGGCGGGAAGGACGAGTACTATACGACTTGCATGGACTTTGATGTCGTTGCCGAAAGCAACTCGAATGAGACGTCAACGGTGAAGCCGACGGGTGCAGTGACAGGTCTGCCTCAGCAGGATCCAAACACGCTAGCTGTGAGCGACTGGGCAAGTCGTACGGCTGTATCAAGTCTGCCTGACGTGGCATTCGCAACAATGTCGGATTGGGGCAGTACACAGTGGCAGAGTACGGTGATTGCAGCTGCTACACCTGCGGCTACTGCGAGTAGCAGTATTTCTTCTGCTAGTGCGACTATTGCGGCTACTTCGACATCAGCATCTGCGTCCTTGGCTGCGACTTCGGAACTCACTTCTGCGACATCGTCGACCCAGCTTCTCTTGTCCGCAACAGCACCAGCAGTGTCAGCATCGACCTCATCAGCGTCACCGTCATCGCAGCCCCCGACTTTCCCGGGCCAAGCACTGGTTCCGGTACCTCTTCTCCAGAGCCTGGGAAATGGTAGTGGCAGTGAGAACGCAACTGCGAATGCAACCAGCACGACTCCCACCACATCCTCCTCCTCAGCCAGTACCTCTTCTTCTTCTTCCTCTGGTTCCACCTCTTCTTCCTCGGGTTTCACCTCTTCCACCGCACTGGCCACATCCACATTCACCGGCATGCCTAGCAGCCCATCCTACGCGAACTCTTCCTCTTCAGCAACAGCGACAAGCATAAGCACAGTCACAGACGCAGCTAGCGCTGTACAGGTCCTGACGGCCCTCATCACTGTGACAGCCACGATGCCGGCGGGACAGAGTGTCATGGTTGTCAAGGGGGAGCATGTGGTCACGTTCAGTTTGTAAAGTTGATGGAATGTGATGTGGACGGGATATGGATACCGACAGGATCGGGAGTGGATATTGACTTGCAATTGGACGGAGGCAATCTGCCGCAAGCACATACAACAAGGGCAGGATTGTGGGTGGAAAGGGAAACTTCTCGAATTGTGCACACTACACACCGGCACGAGGGTTTGTGCAGAGATCGATTGGGCGTGTGGGCGTTCGTGGGAGCACTGTAGCAGTACATCATGGTAGCATAGAGTAGAGCAGTATCTCGGAATCAATTGAACAGAATAGTGTGGATTCAGGTCTCATGTCCTCCTTCGATGTACAATGAAGCTCACTGTCCTTGCCACTCGCTCCTAGTGCCCATAGTCCTTTCACCTCCGCCCTCATGACCCGCGCTTGTCCACGACGACAGTTCACGTTTACATGCAATCCAGTATCCCCCTCGCCATTTGCGCAGGGAAGGGACTGCCCCTGGTGCTCACAGTCCATGTTTTCTCATGCTCCACGCGACCTTCCTTCCACATCTTTCCACATCTTTCCGCATCTTTTGTCTTGTTCAGCTAGCTCATCGCCGCACCGCCCTGCCCCAACAGCCGTCGTCCTGCATCCGCACACTCGCTCCCTCGCTGCCGAATATGCTTCTTCTGCTCCGTTTTCCCCTGCCGTCGGGACACTTCGATCGACCTTCTACGACTGCAACCGCTTCGTCTGCATCTCGACGATCTTCTCTTCTAGACTGCGCGTGTAGGATTCTATCCTCTGGACGGCGGATTGTAGGGCCTGTACCCAGCATACACATTAGCAAGCGGTTCGCCATCAGTGGAAAGGGCGGACAGGAGTAGGAAGGTAGGTGGAGGACAAGGAAACATACGTAAATGTCCTCTGTCAAAAGCTCGTTTGAGACGCGGTATTCCTCGAGGATGTAGTAGTAGACCGCTGCGCCGGAGAGGGTGCTTCCGAGGAGGAAACCGAAGATCCTGCAGGGAGGAGGGGTGTTAGTGGTTGTGCTATGCTGACGCTATCCGCGTTGTGCATGTATTCTTGATCTCGTGTAAAGTCCCGCATGCTGGTTTCGTGTTGCACGTCACCCAGATCGGGTATACCATCTTCCATTCTTACGCAATACACCCCGACAACAAGCTTCGGCTTCCTCTCTAGCCCCAATTCTCAAGTCCATGCTGAGCCACGCTCAAAGAAGCATTGACAACAATCACAGCATAGTATAGCATAAACAAGAAGCAAGACTCACCCTCCACGGAACGCGCCGACCGGTTTCCGCACAGCAGGAAGCGTGCCGACGGCTGTAGCTTGTGATCTCTTACTTGTGGTCTGGAAACTGCGGCGGAGCAGGGTCGAGGCTGGAGAAGGCGCGAAGGCAGAGGTGGAGGTGCGTGCGAGGAGGGAGAGGGTGCGGGTTGTGGACATTGTGGTGGTGGGAGGGCTGTGGTGAGCTAGGATGGTGTTTATGGTATTGCTGGCGAGGTAGGGAATGCAGATGGTGATAGTGATGGATTCGTGAGTCCTAGGCGATCACGCGGGTGAGGTGTTGATGCAGATGGGCAGCACGGGAGCGAGCAAGCAAGGAGCTTGTCACCGGTCTAAGGCCGAAACAGCGCTAACCACGTTGGGACTCCAAAGACTTCTATACTGATTACTTCCAACACTCGGTCCCGAATCCCAATCCACTGACCATTCGAAACTGCATGGGCAGACCCTATGCCGCCGCTGCTACTGGCGTACGACGTAAGTAGATTGAGGTCAATGGAGGTGTGGTAGAGTGCCGTGACGGACTGATATCCGGCCCAAGATGACGACAATGGTCTTTGACTTCGAGTTAGATATACGGTAATCCGGTATCACATATACCATATAGATACAGACTGCTCAGGGAAGTTGCAGCATCTCTTCCGCCCTGTCTTGGTGTCTGCCTTGCCAAACCGCCTGGGAAGTTCGTCACAATGTCCACCACAGAAGAGCATTTCAGCAAGGACCTCAGAAACCTCCACCTACTCTATGATTACGACGCCGTGACACGGTACAGCTAATGGCCCAGAGAAATGGCGTCATGAGATCCGTGCGTGAATAAAGCTGTAAAGGGAGCATTTCTCAGCATAGTTCTGTAGTCTAATGGTCATAAATTGTATCGTGTATGCTATCCACGGCGGTTCAATGGCCGGCCCTGTGAACTAGCAGGAGCCTACCTATCAGTGAGGATCGACCTTAGAGTAGTGTACGATCAAACCTGATGGGAACAACCAGATACGTATGACCCGGCGAGATCTGCGAGATGCGCGATGGTGTGTACTGGTAGAAGACGCAGGTAAAGACGTGCATTGCTCAGCTTGAACGGGTGGTCTACAGTCACAATCAAGCGTCAGATAGTCCTCAGGGAGAGTGCTGTAGATGTTCTGGTTGGTTCTGCATTCTCAGTCAATAGTGTCATTCCTCAAAGCCCACAAACCCTCCACAACCTCTTCCATCTTCTTCGACGCTGCATTGTGATACATCTGATTTGTCAGCATCACTTTACAGCCCTTGATCTTGCTTGCGGTTTCCATGCTGAAGCCAACGTCGACATACATGTCCTCTGGAGAAGTTGTTAGTATTGCCTGATATGTCACGTAATTCGCCACATACCTGTGTATACTGCAGCATAAACTGGGACCTCATTCTTAGCCAATTGATCCACATCATACAGCATAGGCCATTCTTCATCGTCAGCCAACAACTTCGCCACACCCTCCACCTTACGGAGCTCAGAGTACGATTCCAGCATGAATGGAAACACCATCTCTCCTGTGAAGTAGACCGGCCTGGAATCGTCATCCATGGCAGATTGGAAGTCAAACTCTGGAAGTTGCGACATGACACGCTCCGCAGACCACTTCGACGCTTGCTTCCCTTGTAGATAAATAGCCTCATGCAGTATCGCATAGATGATGTTGGTGTCGAAGTTCCCCGCAGCCTCAATCATGCCTGTGGTGCCACGCGTCAAGTGCCCAAAGTTCTTCAAATCGCTCGACGCACGGAGGACAATCTCGTGGACAGAGTCGATACCATCGTGCATTCCCAGGGCAATGCCGAGCTGAAGAAAGCGTCGAGCACTTAGGGCGCCTTCCGAGGGCAATCGAACAGTGTTGTCACCGAAGCGTTTGAGAAAGTAGATGATGTCCTTGACGCGCTGTACATCTTCCGGAAACTTGGCGTAGTACGCTTTGTTCCGCTCGACGAGCTTCGCAAACGTTCGCTTGTATATCTCATCGGGCTCAGCGGAGAGTGGGGGCAGTCCTGCAGTGATGAATGCTTCTCGTAGTCCCTGTGGGTAGAATGACAGGTAGGTTGTTGCGCAGAAGCCACCAAAGGATTGGCCGATGATGCTCCATTTCCGCTTCTTTTCGGGATAGCCCTTTGTTAATGCTTGTCGTATGGCTTCACAGTCGCGCACGATGTTGTCTGCTCGGAAGGACTTCATGTATTTTGCTTGAACCGGATCGTCACCTCTCAGGCCTAGTGTACTTGCGGTAATGGTCGTGCTCAGCCCTGTGCCACGCTATCAAGACAACATCAGTCATGTTCTTCATCATTATGCATGCCACGGTATTGGTAGGAGACGATGACGGACCTGATCAAGGTATAGCATCTGATAACCCTTATCTAGGAAAGACCTTGCGAGCGGCGACGATACCTGCGCGGGCCGTATCTCCATTCCAGGTCCTCCCTGTAGGTAGCAAAGCCATGGCAGCTGCTGTTTCTTCTTGCTGTCCTCGGAGGACTCGTCCTCTGGTTCTACAGGTGTCTCATGCTTGCGGACGCCCCGTGCGAAGAGTCGTAATGTGCCTGTATTGGGATTGGAGTAGTCGCGTAATGATTCGAAGAGATATTCGGTGACTGTAAGCTTCCCTGGGATCAAGTAAGACCTTTGCTCGAGGATCTTTGCAGCAGGGATGGCCATCATTGAAATGTGAGGGTCAATCGATAGGAGTCACGCAGGGATCCACATCCAATGAGCGATGGTGATAGCCGTTGACGAGAACATACAAAAAGATGAAACACTCGGGAGGCGTGCTTCAAGTAGGGTTTGTGTTGACCTCGATCATCGTACACTATCTGCCTCGTGAGTTACGACTACAGATTGAGGCAGCAGCGACGTTGCAGTGACGTTGACAATATGGTCAAGAAAGACAAAAAGGCCAAAGCCTCTGAGAAAAAGGCCCGAGTAGCAGCAAAAGTAGAGAAGAAAGCTGTCAAAACAGAGAAAAAGACCAAGTCCAAGACCCAAGCCCTCGACAGCGATGCAGAGTCAGAAGCTGACCTTGACGCCGTCCTCGCCGAGTATGCCAAGCAACAAGAGGCCTTTCTGAAGGTCAGTGAGACGATTTCCGCACCACCTTCAGCAAGAAGTTCTGCCACGCTTCTCGGCTCGCCTGTCAATGACAACGAGCTTTTCCTGTTTGGCGGAGAGTATTTCAATGGGCAGCATGCCAAGTTCTGGAATGAGCTTTTCATCTACAATACTGCACGCGACGAATGGAAACTCGTTACCTCCCCGAACTCGCCCCTACCACGTAGTGGTCACGCGTGGACGCGAGGCAGTAACGACAAGGGTATCTATCTATTCGGTGGAGAGTTCTCCTCACCCAAGCAGGGCACTTTCTACCACTACAACGACTTCTGGCGATTGGAACCTGGCAGCAGAGAGTGGACGAAACTTTCTGAGGGCAAGAAGGGTCCCCCTGCGCGCAGCGGTCATCGTATGACGTGTTTCAAGAAGTACGTGATACTGTACGGTGGTTTCCAGGATACTAGCTCACAGACGAAATATCTAAATGACCTGTGGATCTACGACACCGAGGCCTTTGCATGGCATCAGCCTGTGTTACCACCTGCAAGTGCGAAGCCAGACGCGAGGAGCAGCTTTTCATTTCTGCCACATGAGCAGGGTGCTGTATTGTATGGTGGCTATTCACGGGTGAAGACTTCAGCAGTAGTGGGAAAGGCAGGGAAAGGTGGGCAGCATCAGGCAGTATTGAAACCTATGGTGCATCAAGATACGTGGTTTCTTCGGATAGTACCTCCGCCTCCCGAGGCACCACAGCATACACTCCCTATTGTTCGCTGGGAGCGGAGGAAGCGGCCAGCAAACCAGCCGACACCCGCAAGAGCTGGTGCGACGATGTGCCATCATCGTGGTCGTGGTCTTGTGTTTGGTGGAGTACATGATGTGGAAGAGAGTGAGGAGGGCATCGACTCTGAGTTCTTCAATACGTTGTTTGCTTGGAACATTGAGCGTAACAGATACTTCTCTTTGACTTTGCGCAGGCCAAGAGCTGCACCGAAGCGGCAGACACAAGGCAATGATAGAGGAGGCCGCCGAGGACGAGGAAAAGCTGATGAGGAAGAGCTACTACGGAACTTGGCTGCCCTAGAGGCTAAAGGTACACTTGACACCGAGGGCGAGACACGGAGCACAGCAAGTACTACGCCAGCCGAGCCCGACGAGGAGGAGAAAGACGCCCTGCCTGAGAAGCCAATCCTCTGGGAGATGCCGCATGCCCGCTTCAATGCCCAACTTGCTGTACAGGACGATGTGCTGTACATTTACGGCGGGACCTACGAAAAAGGAGATCGCGAATTTACGTTTGATGAGATGTACTCAGTCGATCTGGGCAAGCTTGATGGCGTGAAAGAAGTGTTTCGCCGTGAGCCTGAAGATTGGCAGGGCAGTGAGGATGAAGACAGTGATGATGAATACGATGAGGACGACGAAGATGACGACGAAGCTGAGGACAACGAAGGCGTGGCTTTGGATTCCGCTGTGCCAGAAAGCATCGCCTCACTCAAGCTGGACGACTCTACGTCCGTCTCCACGCTATCATCTCCAACAACGGCGAATCCGTTTGAAGGTGACACTGACGATGCTTCCTCTGCTTCCGCTCTGACCGACAACCTCCCACACCCCCGTCCCTTCGAGTCCCTTCGTGACTTCTTCACCCGAACCGGCAATGCCTGGCAGCAGCAGCTCCTGGACGAACTCGCCTACGTCTACGCGCCCGAGCACAAGTCCGTCAAAGAACTGCGCAAGACGGCGTTTGACCGTGCGGAGGCGAGGTGGTGGGATTGTCGGGAAGAAATCCGCGTGCTGGAGGATGAGGCGGAGGAGGCGGGTATTGGGGAAGTGGTCAGCTTGGAGGAGAGAGAAAAAGGTGCTGGCGGCGCCGGGAGGAGGCGGTGAGTTGAGAGGGGTAGTTGGTGTCTACAGTACTAGGATACAAATCTGAACGAGATACTTACGACATACTCTGCCAAAGACTTTTTGATTTCTGTTTGATGACGGTACTCCTGGTGCCTACTGAGGTCTGGCTCGCGCTGCTATGTCGTCGCTGATTTCGTGGTATTTAGACACGCAGCGAAAATCCTGATGATAGTCATGGATAGCTCATTTCAGTCTTCATTGCCACGTAACTCTCCAGGTATTTCTTATGGCCAGGCTCGCCTTTCTGCGTATCTGCCTATCGTGCTGGATGTAAGCATCTGTAGATATCCTACTGCCCACGACACTCTCCTGACGACTCTCGGATTCTAGCCGGCTCTGTTGGGTCGCTACTGCCTCACTTCGAAATAGAACTCGTTGCATAGAAGGAAGGCACGAGAATCAGAACAACGAGCGTCATCAATGTTTCCAGATTCCAACTTACATTGTACCTCTGATCATAATGATATTCCGACGTTCCAATGTCGTGATGCTCGCCACCGCAATTGTAACGACCTCTTGCCAACATATCGTCCACGACGATGCCCTTGTGCTTAGCACAGTCCCTCCGTATCAGCCATACCTCTGGCTGCATGTTCCCGACTCTGACCGTCCTCGACACACTGGACCAGGACATCAGTGAAAGCAGACTTCACAATGCGATTCCATACTTCAAGCCCGCGTACCGACGAAGCTGCTCCGAGTTTCTGAACTCTCTTTGACTTTCTTTCCATGGCGCCGTTTGCAAGATCGTCTTGTGGATAAACAAACCACCACGCCAACGACGCTTAGAGGACGGTTGGAGGACGCTCAGAAGACGCTCAGAAGACGCTCAGAGGACGCTCAGAGTTGCCTCACATCTGGGTATAAGTAAGTTGCCATTGCCAGTTCAATTCTTCTGCAATCTCAAAGCTGACACGAGCATACCTTTTACTACAACCGTACCTTCTATCGCAACCCTGACCAGAACCTTTACGGCACTCTTCCACACACAACTGGACTCCTCTTCCAGTACAATATCAACCTCTACCGTCAACATGCCTCGAGCTGCACGCACCAACATGCCTGAAATGGCACCCGATGTCGCCGCAATGCATGAGCGTGTGCGAGACGGCCGCTATGCCGGCGTGGCAACCACCGAGCTGACTCAAATGGGTCAAAATTACAACCAGATCCCCTATTCGACCTTCGACTATAGGTGGATGATGTACAAGCCTTTCCGCAACAGCCGCGGCGCGTCGGAAGCCAAGGCCACCCTCCATATGAAAGTCGGCTGGACCATTACCGGCGAGGATATCTATGCGCTGATTGCCAACAACGATAACTGCCAATACTGCATCGTTGAGGACGGACGCAAGACGGATGTGCGAAGACACATTGCCGGCTCCCAGATCGACGTCTGGGCAGCCGGCCTGCGTGATGAAGAGATCAGGCCTCGCAAGGGGAGCATCTTGACCAGCAGGGGCGAGATCATCAAGAGAGCTTTGAAGGAGGAAGCGAAAGTCCAGAACGCGAACGGCACGGCTCCCTCCAGGTACCACAACGATCAACTTCAGAACGTTGTCGACCTAGGTATCTCGGCCGATACTGATGCTGATGTCGTTCTGCCCACGGTCGCTGGACCGGTCGCCACTCTCGACGTCACTCTCCTCAATGGCCTCAGCATGTCCGCCATCAACCAAACCAACGGCAATACCATTGCCGACGTCAACATGTTCGCCAACAATGAGGCCAACGTCACTCACCCGGCCGACGTTAACATGTTCGCCAACAATGAGGCCAACGACACTCTCACGAACGGGTTCAACATGTTCGCCAGCAACACAGTCGACAACCCTGACTCGGACATCCAGTGGGTCCCCGGCTTCAATCCGCTCGACCCCGCCCTCTTCAACTACGCTCCTGCCTTCGACGGCAGTCTCCTCAACGGCGCTCAGCCCAACCTCAATGAGCCTGAGGTCGTTCCAAACGCTTTCGACCTGATGTACAACACTCAAGTCGACTTGACTGAGCTAGCCGCTTTTGCCTTCGACGGCACTCTCCCTGTCAACTCAGCCGACCACACTGTCGCCGGTCAGGACGACAATGTCGACGCTGAAACCAACGCCAGTATGAAACTGTTCGTGCAGGGCTACGTCCCCGGCACTACTCCTGCTACCGACGGCGCTCTCGACAACAACCTCGACATGACCGTCGACAACTCCCCCTTGGACAACGCTTGTGACCCGCTTTGGAATTGTCAAGACGACTTGGGCGGACCTGCCACCTGGGCCCTCGACGACACCCTCCCCGTCTACCC
>Ga0058702_10000853_pt1 | contig 12006 bp, 14 predicted proteins | sample AgamicOrSfe_FD_83781 | JGI IMG/M metagenome (GOLD analysis project Ga0058702, IMG submission 83781) | Agave microbial communities from Guanajuato, Mexico - Or.Sf.e | ecosystem: Host-associated > Plants > Phyllosphere > Phylloplane/Leaf | place: Guanajuato, Mexico | collected 2012-05-30
AGCTGGTGAAGGATTGGGATTGAGGGAATGAGGCTCGTAAAGAGCGGAGGTCGATAGGAGGGTAGGAGGGATTGCAGTTGGAAGTTGGAAGAGGCAATTCGTACACTACGAGTCAGTCACGGGGCCGTTGTTTCTCGAAGCAACAACAGCAACCTCCACCACATCGCATAGCGATCAAGTCTAACCTCCGCTTCGTATTGTCCTCTCCATCCAATACTTGACGACTCAGTAACACCTTCACTGTCTCATCCTACTCCTCATCAAGGCGTGAATAAGGTTATCGGCACGACCCTTTCACGGATCCTGCACGGTGGGAACGAACGTCTCGTATACAGTCTAGCCACAAACGCTCGGCTTGTCTCACCCGGTCCAGTACCTCGCTGCCTTCACCGCCATGTCCAGACCTAAGCAGACGTCTTCGAGACTCTGTCCTCGGACGGAGAGGCGTTCCAATATCCGGCGTTGTCAAGTCGATTACTCTGTTGCGCCCGGGGCGTGCAACGGGAAAGGCCGCCTCGTCATGGTTCATGACTTGTCTCCGCATGTTCGTGTTGCTCTTTATTCGCCAAGTAGAGAGTCAGAGAGCAGGGTACGTGATACGGTATTGGATGACATTCACGACGTGAGGTGAAGCTTGCCGAGGCCTTGCAAGGTCGAGATGTTTGATGTTTCACTGTCTGTCGATCAGTGCCCGTGTTATATTGTCTGGGGGTAGACCTCTCGAGAGCGGCAAGATCTTGTCACAGCTACATTGTGATCATCATACTCTGCAGGCAGAGTTGATCCTGATCTGTATCATTCATTTGCCACTTCAAAGCTCACAACCACGATGACTTCCATTCTGCTTCCCTTGCTGGTAGGGCTTCTGGCTCCAAATGCATATGCCCAGCAATTTGCAGGGACCACCATTAACAACACCCTTCCAAATGTCCCTAATGCTGAAATCACGTATTGGAATATACCTGATGTCAACAACAAGGCCACGACCTTGATCAACTATTCTTCCCTGAACACAACAGGGAAAAGGCTTGTCCCTTCTGCCGTTCAGCGTGTGGTCATCTTCATGCATGGGTATGTCGTGACTTCTGTATCGAAGTATTCACCAAACTGACAACACCAAGTGACAATCGCGACCCTTTCAATTACATGAACTACATGCTCAGCGCATTGAGTGCTGTTCCTGGACAGCCGCAAATCAATCGGAACTCTGTACAGCTTGTGGCACCATACTTTCCTAATGGTGATGACAAGGCTGGTGGAACTACTCAGCAGACACTTGGATATTATGCCTATCCTTGGAATGTTTCAGCGCCTGCTGGGTATGGATCGTACACAAATGTTCTTGTGAGTGAATCGCTTGCCACCAGCAGGAACATTCGCTAACATCTTGTGTAGGCATGGAGTGGTTCAGGTTTGTGCAATCCGCTGCTGGTGGAACATCACATACCCCAGATGTACACTGAGCATGCTTGAGACATTCGCTAACACCTTCTGTAGGCTGGATGAACGGCACATTCAACCAGTATCCCATTACAAAGAGAAGTGTATCATCATATACCGTGCTTGACGATATGATCACGTATTTCGACAATAAAACACTCTAGTGAGTTATTGCATCTCAAGCGGATGATGGCACGATGGTAGCATGCATGGCACTTCGCTGGCATGCTTTCAATCTGTTTAGACTCTTACCTTCGAGGGCCATGTGCTAACAGCCTTGCAGCCCCAATCTGCAGCAGATTGTCCTTGGAGGGTATGTTCAAGCTTATAGATAGCGCCGTAGAGAGAAGACTAACACTCAAGTAGACATTCTGCAGGCGCGCAGACGGTTCAAAGATACACCGCTGTCAATAATAAGCTTGGCACGAAGACACCAGTTTCGTACTACATTGCCAATCCTGACTCCTACGTCTGGATGTCGACGGACCGTCCGTTTGACACTACTTCTTGTCCAAGTTATGATTACTGGCGCATGGGTCTCTCACAATACACAAACACATAGTACGTTTCGCAATGATAAAACTCATGCCCAAAGATACTGATTCGAGACAGCGGAGCATCTCTGGTTGCATCCGGAAGACCAGCAGTCTTGTCGAACTACTACTCACACTCAATTCATTACGCTCGTGGAACCGACGATGACGGAGACGACTCTTCTACTTGCGGTGCCTACACCGAAGGCAACAACCGCAACGAGAGATTTGCAAACTTCATCACCTCATTCCCACCTCCGACCTGCAGCAATGGTGTCGCCTGTAACACAGTCGACTATGTTCCCGTGGGACATGACGCGGGTGCTATGATGGCGTCAACCGCAGGTATCGACCGCCTATTCACGGACAATTGGTCTGGCAATGGCAGCATGGCTTACGATTATGGGTGTCCAAGATTGTATACTGGCGATGACCCATATGCTGATCCCACTTGCGGCGTCATGAAGACACCTACCAATGCCGGCACTTACGACGATGGCTTCGGATACTCTGGATGTTACAGCGACTCTGAATACCCTTCCAACACTCTTCCATACACTGCATACACCGGCTGGTCTAACGCCACCATCAATACCTGCGTTGATGCTTGCAGTGCAGCTGGATACTCCCTTGCTGGTGCTGAGTCAGGAAATGACTGTTTCTGCGGGAACTCCATGTTCTGGCAGACCAATGGACCTCTGACTGAAGCTTCTTGCTCTGTCAACTGTACAGGCAACTCCAGCCAGATCTGCGGAGACTTGGACAGAATCTCCATCTTCTCTTTGAACGGCGCGACACCTGTCAAGAACCCACAACCATCATCTCCCGCCACTGTCGGCACTTTCAGCTACGAAGGATGCTACAATGAGATCAGTGGCCGCGCCCTGCCAGGTGCATCGAGCTTCACCAACTCCATGACTGTGGAGACGTGTGTTGGGTTCTGTAACTCAAAAGGCTACGACATTGCTGGGCTCGAATACTACTCGCAATGTTTCTGCGGTAACCAGCTTTCCGCTGGAAGCAACAAGACCACGGACAACTACTGTAACTTCCCATGTGCTGGCAATCAGACTGAGTTATGTGGTGGCAATGGTTACCTCAACGTCTATGCTATCAACTCAACATTTGGACTGCCGTATAATGGCAGTACCATCACCAGCTCATCCTCGCTGGCACCGTCTACGGTCTCAACAAGCACCAGCACGTCTGCAACCTCAGCAACGACATACCCAGCAGCTACAGGTGCCCTCTCATGTCCCCAATCTGATCAGGAAACCTTTACCACAAACGGCGATGTCTTCGTGGTTGAGTGTTTCGTTGATCGAGCTGGTGGTGACATCAACGGGGCTGTGCCATTCGTGATGACACTGGAAGCCTGTATTGCCGCATGTGCAACGACTGCTGGCTGTGTCGACCTCTCATGGCTTCCCGGCTCTGATCCCAATGGTTCGCCTTGCTACATGAAGAGTCAGATCGATCCCGCTGGCAGCAATAGTGCGGTATGGGGCGCACGATTCATAGGTAATTCGAACTCGACTTTCGTTTATGGCAGCACTACCAGCACCACCAGCACGGCCAGCTCAACCTCAACACAGTTGTCTTCGACGAGTGTGCTCTTGTCATCGACCACATCTACTACAGAGGCCCCATTCACAAACACCACGTCGCTGTCAAGCAGCACCGTCGTCCTTACGACATCGAGCATTTTCACCAACAGCTCCGCCAGCAGTTTGATCAGCACTCAGCCAACCTTCGCAACAAGCAGCATCCGTTCTAGTGACTCGACCACCAGCTTGACTAGTAGCTCGACTAGCACGCCCGCAACACTTGCTGACTCGACTTCCACTTCCGCAGACTCAAGCACGTCCGTGCCAGAATCATCGTCCTTGGTGAGCAGCACGACCAGCGATAATGCTGTCACCACCAGTGTGTCCTCGCAGACTTCTTCGTCAACGCAACTGGCTGTCACGACAACTTCCAGCAGTGTCCCGGCCACTTCAAGCACCACAAGCAGCACAATCTCAAGCATACAAAGCACGCCCGTCCCCGTGATCCCATCGCCTCCCGCACCAACAACCACCTCCACAACCTCCAGCACCTCAGCAACACCCACTCCAACAACCATCCAATGCCCCACCGCAAACTCCACGACCCACACCGTCAATCTCTCCACCTTCGAGATCGAATGCGCGATGGACCGTAACGGCCCCGTCCTCTCCGTACAATACGTCAACTCTCTCGACGACTGTATCGCGTGGTGCGCCAACACGACGTCCTGCGTGGACGTTTCTTGGGTCGCAGCGCCGAATGCGCCGTGTTATCTGAAGGATGCTATTGGAGATGTTCTTGTGAATACGAATGTTTGGGGCGCTAGGCTTGTGGCGGTGAGTGGGAAGGCTGTGCCTAGTATGACGTCAACGACTTCTTCTTCTTCTGCTGTTGCTGTTGTGGCTACGTCGAGCTCGAGCGTGCGGGCGAGTTCCTCAGCTGTGACCACATCTTCGGTCAGGAGCAGTTCGTCTTCGTCAGTTGTCTCGAGCGTCCCTGTTCAGAGCCCGACCACTGCTGTTGTCAGCACGCCTTCGAGTGCGCCCGCGCAGCCTGCCTCGAGCTCTTCCTCCAGCGTTGCGGTCATCTCGCACGCGACTCCTGCAAGCAGCTCTTCAACCACAACGGCGGAGACCATAGCGAGCACGCCTTTCAGCACTTCTCACAGCACTTCCTCGACCCTAATCTCCCTGACCAGCACTTCTCACAGCACTTCCTCGACCCTAATCTCCCTGACCAGCACTTCTCACAGCACTTCCTCGACCCTAACCTCCCTGACCAGCACGGCAAGCAGTTCAGCGGCCGCTCCACCCGCGAGCTCGCTTTCCTCATCAAGCTCGCCTTCCAGCACGCATTCAGCTGCGCCGGTAAGCACGTCAGCTTCAAGCACGTCAGCTCCAAGCACGCCCACAGTCGCCCCTGCACCATCGAGCAGCACGTCCTTATCCAAGCCTGTGTCGCCGCCGGCGTCGTCTTCGTCCAGCACGACGATCGTGGTGGCGCCGATCCCTACAAATACCATCGTAAGCACGAAACTGTCGACCGTTAGCACATCAAGCTCCTCTTCCTTCTCAAGGTCCAGCAGCACGGCGTCTGTGGTTGTGCCAATCCCCGTCACCAGCAAAAGTGTGCAGACCAGTAAAAGCACGTCGACTCAATCTCAAGCGAGCAAGAGCACCTCGTCGAAGTCAGCGGAGACCTCCGTAGCCGTCTCGTCTTCTCATTCTTCTTCGTCCTCGGCATCATCGTCTTCGCACGCGGTTGCTTCGAGTAGTAAGAGTGTGAGCTCTTCGTCTACAAGCAAATCGTCATCAAGTGTCTCAAAGTCCAGCGTCTCGGCATCGACCAAATCGACGAGTGCAAAGGCCCAAACGACAAAGACAGTGCCAGTGTCAGCGTCGGCATCTTCGACCTCCAAGGTTACTTCTAGTAGCAGTAGTAGTAGTAGTAGCAGCAAGCCCACTTCCAGCAGCAGTACCAGCAAGACATTGAAAGCAGGAAAAGTGACGTCTACACAGGGCGCTGTTGCGGAGACTAGCCCTAGCCTCAGCCTCTCCCGCACACTTACGACGTCGACCAAGAGCAAGGCGGACACGACGAAGAGCACGAGCGTGGGTACCAAGACAGGGACGGGAACGCATGCTATCGCGGCAGCATCGACCTCAGCTGTAGCGTCACCAACATGCACACCCAACACCTGCCTCAAGGCGTTTGAGACGCATCCCAAGAGCGCTGAGAAGGTGTGTGGTCAGTACGCCGAGGGTGCCGAGAAAGTGGAATTCGTCTCGGTTTTGGCGAAAGCTTGTGGTGTCAAGACTGGGGATGACAAGGGGTGGATGGATAAGGTTGGGGATGTTTGTCCTTGTTTGACTTCTTGAAGACGATGGTGAGGATGGGAGGGGATGATGAAGGGAGGGGAGGGGAACAGGAGAGGAAGGTCGATCTCGCGTTTTGATCTATTCAGTGTTTTAGGTTCATGTGTACCATACCATACTATAGCTACTTTTACCATCTTGTTATTCTTACAAATCTCCAAGCTCTGCCCATTCAGTAGTCATGAGCGACATCCATCTCCTCTCTGCTCCCACTCACTGAAGATACTGCAATAGCGCGGATTCGAGCACAGCAAGCACGATTGCAACAGACAAGAGTGCAATCCTAATATCGTACCGAAACTCCCCTTGGTCCAGCTGACATGGTGCCCGCTCCAACCGTTGTTGCCGCTGGAGGCGGTGAGCAGAGTGTTTGAGCGGTCAGTTGTCATGTCGAAGTGCCTCTATACGGCACTATCGAAGTCGTGCTTGCGTCCATAGAAGCTGTGGCTGGAATGGTGACTGTGAGAGCTGGCGTGGTGATCGCGGAGCATGGTGCGGTGACTGTGGAAGCTGCTAGGTTCATTGTGGCAGCTGGAGGGAGTGTGGAAGATGGTGAGGTTGTGGTTGGAGTTGATATGCTTGGAGGAGTGCTTGAAAGTGTGCTGGGAGGAGTGAATGGAGGAGTGGCTGGAGGGGTACCGTTGGGATGTGTTGGAGCCGGTGTGCCTGTCGCAGGTGCCAGAACAGCAGGAGAATCCACACTTGTCGAAATTGGAGGTGCAAGCACACTCGTCTCGGTAGCCGAACTTTGACAGCTGGCCGCGGCAGCATAGCTATAGCTATTGAAGGCCGGGGACCAATTCCAGGTAAACCGACATTAGCCTACAAAGGACAAGGTGGTTGGCAGATGTACGGTCTCGGTGTAGTCGACCGTCGTATGGTGGAGTCGAGGAATGCTCTGGAAGTGGACACAATACCTAAGTGTCCATCTTGCGAGTGGCGAGCTTCATGATTTGGCTCTATGATATGGCTCTATGATATGGCTTTATGATATGGCTTCATGATATGGCTCTGTGATATGGCTTCTCAGCATGCTAAATTGGTAAAATGCCAAACCTACTCCATCAGCACAACATACGACGCGCTGGTCCGTGTAGTTATTACACTGTCCAGGCTCGAAGAGTAGAAGTATGCGGCGTCCACGCAGCATTGGTTTGGTTCGCAGTAGGTGTTCCCGATTGGGCATGCAAATGCGCCATAGCCAGCATTTGCAGTGCATGGATCCCCTTCTGGTGGTAGATGCATGCCGTGCCACGGAGTCTGTTTCAACAGTAGCAAGAACGTGGCAAGATATGCGTGGTGGTCAGGTTGGAATTGGAATGGCAGGTTGAGAAGCGCGTGTGGTGCCGAGGGGCGCTAAGCTAGCCGCCATTTGAGTTGCATTCAGACTGAGCTGGAGGTGAAGTGAAAAGATCATGATTTTATAGCATGTTGTGCTGTAGAGTGCGCAAGGAGTCAAGCTCTCTGACTGTTGTTGAGGAGAAGATAATGGAAGAAAGACAAGAAATAGCTCGAAGCTATAGAGTGTGAAGCTAACACAAACTGCATCGATTGATCTTGCCGAGCTACCTAGGAATCACAAGATCAGCTGCACAGAATGCTTCATGATATGCTGCGCCTTACTATTCTGGGCATTGTCCGAGAGAGGAGAGGTCAGAATACTTCCTTACGCCAATCATCTGCTTTTGTACCACCGTACTTGCCTGACCATAGGATCGAAGCTGGCATCTGATTTGACCAAGCACTCTCCCTGGCCTGCACGGGGAGAATACGCACGATCGGTAGTTAATGCCAGACTTCGACCTAGGAACTATACAGAGCTAGAGTCTTGCCTGGAAAACGCCCTCGAAATGATAGGGTCACTGTCGTCGCGTTTCAGGACTCGATCACTGTAATGTCTGATTGATCGTTCTGCAAGCCCATCTTTTGTGCCAAATTTCCAAGAGCAGTCTTCGAGAAGACTGTTGATTCGTGGGAGGCTCCAGACCATTGCAAATTTCCGGCGTAGGATGTTCTGTAAAGGATGAGGGCTTCTTCGTCATACCCTTGAGCCTCCTTGATCTTGCCTAATCTTCCCAAACACTTCGAAATATCAGCATGATCATCGCCGAAAAGACAGAGAAACATGCTCCATGCTCGTACGACATATAGTTCCGCCTCGTCTAGCTGTTCAAGACGGTAGGCCGAGAGGCCCAAGTCTAGCAAACATAGGCAGACATCAATATCATCCTCATTTTCCTCGTTGAGAAGCTGAAGCCGTTTTAGCGAGTATTCTGTAGCAAGAGTATAGTTCTTTCGTTCTATCTCAAAGAAGTTCAGATTGTCGTAGATAGAACTGATTTGTCCGGAGGAATAGTGTTCAGTTTGGTTGAGCATTCGCAGACAAATACCTTCCGCTTGGTCGAGCCTATCCTGCCTGATGAGGTTCCTCGCCAAGTCCAATTTGCCATAAAATAGCAGTCTGTTTAACGCCTTTGTCGCCGGTAGAGTCTTGCTGGCGATTTCCACAACATGCTCAAGCTTTGCCTGCGCGGCCTGGAGATTCCCTGAATTGCTTAGGACTCTACCCCATTCCCTCGATACCTGCAGATAGGCAAAACTCGTTACGCCACCCTGCTCTTCGGCCACCCCTGCAGCGGCACTCAGGATTCGTTCCGTAGTTGAGTTGTGACCAATATTGTATAGATGATGACCCACATGATACATAAGGCTCACCCATAATGTACGGCCCGTTGAGTCGGCCGGTATATCCCTTTCTACTTCCAAGGCATGTGTAAGGAGAGAGTTGTATTTTCTGATAGAATACTGCCCGAAATGGTCATCGAAGTGCAGATAAAGTAGATCCATGAACGCACATCTATACCATCTGAGTCGATTGCTAGGCTGCAGCTCAAGCCATCGTTTCGTGGCGAACTGTACCAGCCGATGCATCTGGAACGTCGTCCCGTCCTGGTCGACAGAAACCAAACAATACGCTTGGAGAGTTGCTATGTCGGCATCGAAATGCATACCCTCAGCTGCGTCGTACGTATCATCTTTCTCGCCACCAGAGTACATGCGAGCTGTTTGTAGCACAAAGTCCGGTATCCCTTGACGATTGAAGAAGGACATCAAAGACAGTAGTTGGGCTGCGCTGGGGAATGTCCCACGTATATGATCGAAAGAAATCTGCCAGGTAGTCACAATGGAGTTCTTCGCACTTCTGTCACGGCGGGAGTCTCCAGCGTCCCCATTCAGTACATGCTCGTTATTCGTTCGGCTGGTCGACTGTTCGAGTAGCTTCATGTATCGTGGGATGGTCATACGTGGTCTCATCCTGTTGATATAGGCTGCAGCTTGTGAGATAGCTAGTGGGAATCCTTCGAGAGCTTCGCATAACTTTGAGTGTTCCTCGTGTTCTCCTTGCGACCTGCTGTCTAGTTTTGTCTCCAACAAAGCCATAGCTTCTGTGCTGCTCATGACGTCGAGATCGATGATACTTCTGTGCCTACCGACAAGACGGACAGCGAGATCACGATTCCTAGAAGTGAACAGCACGGTGCCGTTTCCAGACTGCGGAATGAAGTCGGAGATTGCTCGACGCTCTTCTGTGGATTCCGATTGCAAGTCGCCGTCAATGTTGTCAAAGAAGTATTTCGTCTCATCGCAATTATCTACAATGAGTTGCCAGGTGCCGTTGTGCTCGTCGCTAAGCCATCGCTTCACCAAAGGGAGTACATCAACATCTTGCTCATGACCTTTCAGCAAGCCAACTCTCAGCGCTATCTCCCTATACCCTTCGATGAATCTTGTCGAGTTTCCAGCATGGACCCAGAACACCCACGTTGCTGGACTGGCCAAGTGAGTCCGATATGCAAACTCAATGGCGAGTTGAGACTTGCTGGGGCATGTCAGCCAAGTAGAAATCCAAATGAGTGCACTTACCCAACACCACCAAGCCCGACAAGGGCCACTCTAGAGCCTGCAGAGTCAAGGTAGTCATTGATCTGATCTAGAACATTTCCTCGTGCAATGAAGTCCTTATCTCTGCTAAAGGGTATGACCAACGAAGGTCGAGACGGTGAGCGCACAGGTAGTGCTATAGACTTTTAGCGAGAGTTCAGGACATTGCTTGCGGGACCAGACTGACCAGCTTGGTAGTTATTATAGACATTATGATTGCCACCTGTAGCAATATGAAAACCTGTGTTGTAGTCGCCGGACAGACGAATACCTGCCATACTATGATCTCAGGTGACATTCATGGCGGCCAGGCAAGACGAGCAGGACAACACACCTGGGGGAGGAGACGAGGCATGTTGAGCTCAGGCGGGGTAGTCTGCTATCTTGCACCTAATGCGAGCACGTTATCAACGCGGGTCGACCTGACCAATGAGGCACTCGTAGAATCTGGACACCATGCCACGTGAGGAGCTTTGCTAATCCATCCTTGTTCACCCCCATCTCATCTCAGAGAATCACTAGGACATACATGATCTGCTGACCTGCCTTTAGTGCTAGACTTGACGGTCAGGCAGTACGCTTACATGTGGTCATCTAGCTACTTCGCGTTCGAATCCGTAACGTTATTGGTAAACACATTGTCTCGGCCACCCTGTCCAACTTGCAAACCCCTGTTATGAGCTCCTGCAAAAGTGGTAGTATTGTATGTTGTCGTTCCGCCCTGCTTCGCCACCGCCTCGTTGACCGCCGTTCTGAACAACTCATCCTTCATCATGCTATCCTCCTTCAGGAACTTCTGCAATACAAGCAAGTCCTGGCCCTCGAGATCGAGTTCAGGGATTTCTTGCTCGACTAAAGCAAATTTCTTCTCTTTTGACGGCGGGAAGTTCGTCTCGAGTCCACTTGTGAGACGTTGAAGGTCGTCCAACAGGCCCTTGAACTCATCTCGGCCGTGTATGGCCCACCGTGCCTTGCGAGACCATCCTTTCGCATTATTACGACGAGCAAGTGAGACCCGTTTGAATGCCTTAGTGATGGCGCTCACGTCTGCACCAAACACATCATCAGAGGACTCGAGAGTGTTCTTCTTGGCTCCCTCCTCTGCATCTTTCAGCAGTTTCTGGATCTGCTCCAAGGTTGCTCTCAGCTTCGGTAGCTTTTCAGGTGGGAACGCAAGACCAGTCAACCCGAGGTCTTTCGGGTTCTGATCAATGTCCAGATCTTTCAGACCGACAGCTTCGCCCCATCGCGACAAGTCAAGTTGGACGTGCATCAGGAGAAGTGCATACGTTGTCGCATCACGACCAAAGTTCTTGCCGATCTGGATGTATTGGAAGATGTCGACAACGTCGTTGAATAAGCCGACTACGGCAAATGCTAGTCCTACTGCTTCTGCCATGTAGAGTGATCTGAGACAGTCGACTTCAAGTAAGTGATAAGTCCGAAAGAGCTATAATACTTCATTAGATATTGCCAGGGAATACTATGACCTCAAGTACAACTATACCGTGGTTCGGATAGTCTATAGAAGGATTAAGGACGGTATGAGCGTGTGTTCAGGAGGGAAAAGGATGCGTGACAGCGGTGATGACATGGACGATACGCAAGATAGCTTCGCAAGCTCCTCGATTTCCTTGCATCCTCCGCGGGGCATGCATATGCAAGCCAGCCGTTACAGCAGTAGTGGTATCGACGCCTGGGGTCTAAAGCGGTGAAGCAGAATGAGCATACAAGCCCGTCGTCCTGGTATAAATGCATGGATACTCGCAATACATCGTCTTTGCAGGAAAATTGGATCCGAATACAAAGTCGTGCATTCACCAAGAAGCAGAAGAAAGGTTACTCTTCGGCAGCGTGTCCATTAGAAAAGGGCTTGTAAGCTCGTGACGCTACTGCAAGAGCGGGATGTTCGTCTACCTTAGCCCAGCATTGTCCACCTTGGGCAGGTGATGAGAGAGATACATCGATACTTATGTCCAGCTCGTTGAGGAGACGGGATACTGCAGTCAGCGGCCACCAGAAGAATCTAGGAGAGGCCGATGGAAGGAATAGATGCTGCGCTCGTCAATTATGCGGCCGGCAAGCCTCGCTGCATATCGTCACATCTTCACCGATAAGGAACAGAATCGCAACCAGGGAATCAAGGTAAGAAGGACATATCCTAGTAC
>Ga0058702_10000856_pt1 | contig 11974 bp, 14 predicted proteins | sample AgamicOrSfe_FD_83781 | JGI IMG/M metagenome (GOLD analysis project Ga0058702, IMG submission 83781) | Agave microbial communities from Guanajuato, Mexico - Or.Sf.e | ecosystem: Host-associated > Plants > Phyllosphere > Phylloplane/Leaf | place: Guanajuato, Mexico | collected 2012-05-30
GACATGACCAGGGACAGGGACAAGGGTATGGCCATCCACAATCGTATGGTCAGGAAGGTGTCGTTCGAGGTTATGCATGAAGAGAATTCTCGCGGGCCCGCTGCTTGCTGGCTGAGCAGCCTGAGAGGCACGACAGAGATCTTCCCGGCCGTGGCATGAATGATGATGAAGACCCAGCATGGGCATGAGTATGGGATAAGGTAACACAATGAATGTATGATATGATCTGCCAACCTCACTCCTCCACAATACTTGAAAACATCGTCGACAGACACTTGAGTCCGTTTGCTGCTGTAACGTAGATGGAACCATAGTCAAGTAACTTTCACAGCCGCTGACTTCAAGCACGCAGACAGAGACGCACACGCTCGACAATGTGTCGTAGCACTAGCATCATGCTTCTTGACTAATATTTGTGTGCTTCCTTCGACCACACAAATCACGACTGCTTCAGGTCCCTTCCTGCCAGTCGGAACACTTGGGATGCTGATGTCGCAGTCAGAAAGTACTAAAAACAATTTACACCACTACCACAATCGTGACTGCGAAGTGATGGTGAACGTGATGAGCAAGCCAATGGGTCCGGCTCTTGGGCACAACCTGGGTGCTAGTTGGTCAATTTGCTGAACTTGCTTGAGATGCAAGGACGGTCAGTCGTATGATCTTCACTGTGCGCGGCATCGAGTCTACCAAGGGACTTTCCGACCCTTCTTGTGAAGCAATGATGCAATGTGGTATCAGTGCTGGGCGAAGTAAGAAAGATACAAAGCTGCCAGTTGCAATGTTTCCAGCCTGTCACCTACGCTACTCTTTCCCTAAGAACGTCAATGCCGCTACAACCAGCGCGTCCACACCCGTCTGCAACGTCGGCTGTATCGCAGGCGCGAAGCCAGCATTGTGATTATACGGCACCGGTTGTTTCTCCATATCCTGCTTTGCATAACCCCCGAAAAACCAGAACATTGACGATGCGCCCACGCTCGAGGCTAGAATACCAAAGTCCTCACTTGCAAGACTCGCCACGCCGTCCGGATTGTGCCTGTCGCCGAAATAGGTCGAGAACGACTTTTGCACTGCCTTTGTAACGGCCTCGTCGTTGCTCGTGAGTGGGAAGGATGTCGTTGGCTCAATTAGCGGCTCCTTGGGGCACCTGCCTGCCACGCACTCGGCTTTGACGATGCGCTTGACCGCCTTGACCATCAGATCTCTCGTCTTCGGACTGACGCTCCTCAAGTTCAACCGCAACGTCGCCATCTCCGCAATGATATTCTCCGTCGTCCCCGCCTGAATCGCCCCGACCGTGAGAACTGCAGTCTCATTCGGTGGACACTCACGGCTTACAATCGTTTGCAGACGAATTACAATATAACTCGCAATGACGACCGGATCGACCGTGAAGTGCGGCATAGATCCATGCCCGCCATGTCCGAAAATGGTGATTTTGAAGCTGTTGGCGGCGGACATGACGGTGCCGTGTTTGGTGTCGACGGTGCCGGCGAGCTGGGGAAAGACATGCTGACCTAGGCAGATGTCGGGGACGGGGACGGCGTGACTTGTGGGTGAGTAGAGGCCGTCGTCGATCATGGCCTCGGCACCGCTGCCTTTCTCTTCAGAGGGCTGGAAGAGGAAGATCAGCGTGCCGGACCATTGAGAGCGGGACTTGAGGAGCGTTTCAGCTGCGGCGAGAAGTGAGGTGATGTGGAAGTCGTGGCCGCAAGCTTGAGTGTTACTTAGCTAGATGAAGCTGAGCAGGATTCCGATAACCCCTTACCGTGCATGACAGGCTTCACCTCATCATCGACGTCTTTCATAGTAGCTGTGGAAGCGTATTCTAAGCCTGTGCTCTCCTTGATAGGCAAGGCGTCCATATCTGCACGAAGCAGAACTGTTTTGCCCTTTCCATTGCGCAGGATTGCGACGACGCCATGGCCTCCAATGCCTTCTTTGATATCTAGGTCATCAGCTAGTGATCTGAGGGTGCGGGCTACATGTTTAGCTGTTTCACATTCGAGAGTGGATAGCTCTGGGTGTGAGTGGAAATGCTTGTATAGCTTTTCGTATGGAGTCAGATCTGGTCGATGCTCTTGCAAGATGCTTTCGAAGGGGGTAGAAGTGTTAGATGTCATGGCAGCTTTATAGTAGTGGTCATATGGCTGAGGAGTACTATCGTTCACGCTCACGGCAAGAGGTGATCCTGAGGATGGTGTGGAATGCCCGTCTAGGAAGGTGCAACATCCGGTGTTTGAGAAGGATCATTCTTCTCTACCACAACCTGAAGCATGCGTCTCTGCGCTATTCACTGCTCAATCTATCGTGAAGAGTACCGCAACATGCCTTGACCTCACTCCAACCTTACGCGTAGTATTGCTGGCACGAGTGACGAATCTCAATCTGAACCGGAGTGGTTCAGACAACTTAAGTGCTATGCAACTCTAATATTGAGGAAAGTTCCGCCCATGTATCACACCTAACAACTACATCCTCTGATTACGATGCTCCACCCTCATGGCTCTGACCGCACAAAGAGACGGGTTTGAGTGGTGTTACGGTCGCTTCTTGGTCGCGGACGGGCGAACGGAGCGCCGTAACGTTCATGGACTTTCACGGATGTTCCTGCCCAAGCTGACGCCCGAGGCCAACAGGGCACTTCGGCAGGATCGAAATTTTGTAAAGTCTCAGCTGAAACACTATGGATTACAGTACGACGAGCGCGAGTTCACAGGAAACGGGGTCAAGTTGTTGAAAAAGGCATTAGAGGCTGGGAAGTTCGACTCCGTGCCTCCCTCGATCCTAGAACTGGAGCAGCAGTTACGGAGGGAGTCGATTAGTACACGTACGCTCGGCGAGCTGGTCGAGTGGACACCAAATGGATCGGACGAGCTGGTGAACTTCTATTTCCTTGATTCTGCAAACAAACCGGACAAAACGAAGATGCCGGATGGTCTGGCGGTGCCTCTACCACGTCGCAGTGAGTACCATGCTAGTCTCCTAGCCAAGGCAATCCGCAAAGTATCAGGCTTGATGAGCAAGAGAGAAGCTGATACTATGTTGATTGCATGGCACGAAGGTGGAATCGCTAAAGCAAGAGAGGCAGGCCAAGCAGCAGCTCGCGAAGCAGCAGAGGCTCGGAAACGAAAGGATCAAGCTCTAGTGCAATCGCGGACGGATCGCCACGAAAACTATCTGCACTCACTTGACTCAAAGGCGAACAGCCTCGACCCTTCTCCAGTGGGGAGATACCTCTTACACTGCGAGAGTATCGAGAACGAGTGGCCAGATACCAAGAAAGTCGACATGACTCTTGATATACGGTTGTCAAGACAAACGAGAATCTACGAAGCTTCATTCAATATTGGCGTTGCCGAAGGGCCGATGAAATTAATCACTGATCAAGACGCTCTGGATCAGTATTTGGCAGACTCGGAAGGCGATGAAGACGGGGAAAGCGATGAAGACGGGGGAAGCGATGAGGACGAGCAAGGTGATGAAGACGAGGAATCTAGTGGAGACGAAACTAGCGAGCTCGAAGAAGACGACAGAACATCCGGCATCGCTACAGAATCTGCTCCCACCACAACTACAGCTCAAAAGCGCATAGGCTCTACGTTTGCATCAGAAACGTCCAAAAGTCAAAGCCCACGTCGACGCAACGACTCCACCTCTACACCGCCTACAAGAGTCGCGAGACAGGCGAGGGCGTAATAGACTATGAAGCAACCTCTGGGTATCTTACGTTCAAGGACGACCGATTTACGACGTTCTCTGCCAGCCTCGACCTGAACTTCACGAGCGGGAAAGTCGTTGCCATTGGTCGTAAGGCTTCGGACGTGGGACGTGTGACGGAGCAGTGGGAGAGTTACTCTTGGGGTGCATATGAATATGCGCGGGTCGCGAGGTGGGGATGAAAATGAAGACGGAGAAGGAGTATGGCACCGTACTAGGCTATAAATTTGGTCAGAATCCTTACGGTACTCCCCCCGAAGATACTTTCCAACTTTTGTCCTACATATGACTGTATCAGAAACGAATAGTGAGGTAGAATGAATCAATCACGGGATGGTAAGGGCGGGAGCGAACTTACGTCTAGTAGTAATGATGCCCTCGATGGTGTCTAAAGTCATCGGAGAAAGTGAATTTGCAGAGATACAGGCCACTTCCCCAAGTTCCTGATAAAGTGTCTGAGCTGTTTCCGACTCTAATTGCGACAGTTCCGGGTGCTGTGAATGACTTCATACTGCAACGAATCTGGCCGACACTTCGTCCAGACTGCACTCATTGAGGCACTGCCAGCTCAAGGCATGTGAGCTGTATCGTAGTAGTCTTGTGGTCCGGGACGAGCAGATGTCGTGATGTCCAGGATGGTGTGATAGCCTGTCTGGGAATGGAAGGTGGCACGTCCGGTCTCGGAGAACGACTATCTCAGACTCTCACCACAACCTGAAACATTCCATTGCTTTTCCCGCACCTCCTACAGTTTAAATTATCGTGTTCGTGACGCGATCCTCGTGACCTCATACCAATCTTGCCAGTGCTTCCTCGCAGGCAATAACCGTGAACAACTTGTCCCACCATGCCCCACGCCCAACGAAGCCTCGGCCAGACGCAAGTCAGCGCCCAAGGCTTCGGTTGCATGGGATTGAACGCGCAATACAGCTCGTTCGGCGGCTACGACGACACAGAGTCTCTCCGCGTGCTCACCCGCGCCGCCGACCTCGGGTACCCATCCATCCTCAGACGGCCATCTGTCAGCAATCCAAGCCTCCGCACTCATGGCTAATAACACGCTAGCATCACATTCTGGGACACATCCGACATCTACGGCCCCGAGACCAACGAGCAGCTGCTGGGGCGCTGGTTCAAGGAAACAGGCCGCCGGGAGGACATCTTCCTCTGCTCAAAGTTCGGCTACACCTACATCCCCGGCACCGGCAAACGAGGCGGCGGCGTCCGCGGCGACGCAGCCTGGGTCAAGCAAGCTTGCCAGGCCTCGCTGGAACGCCTGGGCGTCGATCAAATCGATCTGTACTACGTCCACCGCATCGACAGCGCCACGCCCATTGAGGAAACTGTCAAAGCAATGGTTGAGCTCAAGGACGAGGGCAAAATCACGTACTTGGGTCTTTCGGAATGCTCAGCGCGCACCCTCCGCCGCGCCCACGCCGTCCACCCCATCACGGCCGTACAACTCGAGTACTCACCCTTCGCGCTCGAAATCGAGTCGGACCAAACAGACCTCCTGCGCACGGCGCGCGAGCTCGGCGTCAAAATCGTGGCTTACTCGCCGCTGGGCCGGGGCTTCCTCACCAACACGATAAAGTCCCGCGACGACATTGACGAGAGCGACTCGAGATGGAACCATCCCCGATTCAGCGAGGAGCACTTCCCCGAGAACTTGAAGCTCGTGACGACACTATCTAAGGTTGCGGAACGGAAGGGCGTCACGCCGAGTCAGCTTGTGTTGGCGTGGGTTGGGGCGCAGGGTGAGGACTTCATCCCGATTCCGGGGACGAAGAAGGTGAAATATTTGGAGGAGAATGCGGCTGCTCGGGATATCAAGTTGAGTGGGGCAGAGGAGAAGGAGATTCGAGGGGAGATTGAAAAGGTCGGGGGAGGAAAGGGGGAGAGATACCCGCCGGGGATGCTGAAGCTGGTGTTTGGCGATAGTCGTGAGGTGGCGTGAACGAGTGAGTTGCTGGAGATGAGTCGTCTGGTCTGTGTAGAGGTTACTGCACCAGGATATGAGCCTGTGCAGAATCCTCACGGCATCTCGGCAGGATACTTACAAGGTTTTGTCTTAGGACTGTATGTGGTTGTCTGTGGTTGAGCGAGGCAGCTTTGTTTCTGTGCTGTTCAGATATGGCGGGGACGGTGGTGGTGAAGTGAGCAGCTTCGCGTTGGGGACGCTGCATTGTCGAACACATCTCACATAGCAAACTCTTCGCGACGTTGTGAGGAAGAGCACCTAGTCGAAGGAGCATATACAATAACAAGGAGGATTGAATCGCGAGATATTATGGTAATAACTTCGTTGCCTTTTTGTTACTAAATGATAGTACATTCATGGACGTATATAATTGAGAATCGCTAAAGAATGTCATATCTGGTCGTTTCAGTTCTGGTCGTGGCGCGGTCGTTTCGTGCATGAGTGTTTTGCTCGTCCTCGTTTCCTCCATTCTTCCTTCTTTCTCATTTCATTCCAAAAACAGCCACCTCACTCATATACACCCATCATCCCCATCCTCAAAACCACCAACATATCTCCACAACCCCTTCTGCGATCGTCAGCACCACCTAATCTCCCTCCCTCACCAATTCACTCTCCCTTCTCCAGATCCCTTTCCCCACCCAACGGCTCCAACGTACTAGCCTGGCTATACCTATTCGCCATATCCTCTCTCTCCTCAATGCCTACCCCCAAACTCGTCCTCCCCCTCGCCATGTGCGGACTCATACTCCTCCTCTCCAACGTCGGACTAATAGCCCTAACCGTCTCCTCTACCGCCAGCGCAACCGCCTGCTGCGTCGCCTGCTCGACCGCTCGCTCCGTCTTAACCACCGTCGCATTCGGACGACGGACATCCGCAGCCGTCTCGGCATCCTCTGGCGGCTTGAACAGGTCGGCCTCTTCATCGTTGAAGTCCTGCCCTGGGTTCACGGTCTCGTAGTCGCCGAGCTTCATGAGCTTGTAAAAGCCGACGGCGAGGAGGGCGCCGAGAAGGGGCCCAAGCCAGTAGATCCAGTGGTAGTCGTTGAAGTAACGGGTTACGACTGCAGGGCCGAAGCTGCGGGCGGGATTGAGCGAACCGCCGGTGTAGTAGACGCCTGGGAGTGTTAGACATGGAGAAGACAGTGGGGCAGGAAAAATCTTGACTTACCACACAGTTCCGCGACGAAAAGAGCGAGACCGATACCGATGGGGGCGAGGTAGGTGGCTTTGTGTTTTTCGGCTGCGAGGAAGAGGATGGCGAGGACGAGTTCGCAGGTGAGAAACATTTCGAGGAAGAGGCCGCGGGTCTTGGAGGTGTTGCCGCCGAGAGCGGTGTTAATGTTGAGAGGACCTGGTAAGATCGCTTGGGCAACAGCAGCTGCGCAGATACCGCCGAGGATCTGGGCCAGGAAACAGAGGAGAGCACGGATGGCTTTGACGGCCCCGATGAGGTAGAGGGCTACACTGACAACGGGGTTGAACCTGATAGGGAGCGTTAGTATGACTTCGGTTATGAACAAGCAGACTGAAACGTACAATCCTCCACTGATACGGAAGAAGATCCAGACGTTTATTGCCAGGGAAAAGCCAAAAGATAAGCTGATGTATTGCAAGGTGTTCGCGTTTGGTGCTTGAGCTAAACCGTGATTCTCGTCCTGGGCATTTCCAGAACTGGCAGCGGCTTCGTTTGCGACTTGTGTACCCTGGAGAAGAACATGACTGTTAGCCAAGTTTCTACTCGAGACTCAATGCGCTCCGAAGAAGGTATAGAAGAGCTGCAACGTACGACGAAGGCGAAGAAGAGGAACATAAAGGTCCCGCAGAATTCCGCTATGAATGCTATTATCTCGTTACGCATAGCGTTGGAAAGAACACCGGAGAGCCGGGCCTTTTGGCGGTGAAGTTTGCCATTGTGCTGGTATTGATTCGCCGGTGGGGTGTATGGCGGGTTAGGCTGCGTCGCACGAGGTCTCTGAAGTGTAGAAGTGCCGACGTTGTTTCGTGGTGCTGGTGGTGAATTGCGTAGTGTTCTTGCTGCAAGAGGTGCCGCGGTGTCTGGGTGTGCCATGCTGAGGTGAGCCGGAGTCAAGTCCTAGCTGAGAAGTCCGGGGTGGGATACCCAGAATCAGGGGCGATGATAGCTGGCGCTTGTAAAGCAGGTTTTCCAAGACGTTGATGCTTGTCCAAATCCAGGCAAGTCGTTGGCGAGGATACAAGACTTTAGTATGGAGAAGATTATTGGAAGTTGACTTGGAAACCAGGAGCCAGGAAGAGCGGGACGAAAGCATATAAAGCCCTGGGCCAGCCTCCCTTCCCCCAGCCGTGGCGACATCGAAGCCAGCAGTCTCTTCCCTCTCGCCATTCGCTGTTTCCGTGCCCGCGCTTTACTGCTAGACTAATCATCGATCTCCATCAGCGGTCAGCGACGCGCACACGGCGAAGGATAAGGCGAATGCCAGGACGATCAAGCCATGACGTGGACATGCATAATCGGTGGAAGCCCGAGAGCATTTTCTGGAGAAGATGGCGCCAAAATGCTCATATTTCAAACATAATCTTCACAACATATCGGCACTAGGGCATCACGCGCTCAGTCCAGGCGCGAACAGCCAACGCCGACGCATGGGTTGCCGATTGCTGTGCCGTTGGCTGCGTCACGGAGGTTGCGGAAGGGCGATAATAGACGCGCCTGTATACCTGTATACCTGTATACCCTCATCAAGCGTGCAACGTGCGGTGCGGTTTGCCACTCGAAAATATCCACAACGGCAGTGACACTCTGCAGACATTAAGGTTTTGATATCCTCGGACTCAATTCTTTCATGAAGCGAGGCGTCGGGGAATGGGTATAATGTATCGTAATGTATGATGATGTAAGGGTAAGCAGACAGCGAGACAAGGCGTGCGCGTGGCGTGGTGAATCGTTCACTAGAATTTCGTGATCGACATCTTGCTCGGGCTCATCTTTTGTCGCATCCCGCTTTCTCCTACCTCGATCTTCGAGTCCTCGTCATCCCGCCGCCCTATCTATCTGATATTCTCACACTACGGAGCTAACTGAAACTTAATCCACGTGGCGAAACAAATAGATGCAACTCCGTCCGCGAGATGAGCAAATGGGAGGAGAGCGATCGATCAGCCTTGAAGGAGCAAACGATGTGCAAGAATTGACGAGATGGGGTCTCGGAGTTTGCTCTCCAGTCTCATTAGACGCTTTGCCCGAGGATGAACCGAGGGGTGCTGTGCGGAGAGACGATAAACATATTGCCAGACATCTATTTCACGTCAATAGAACAGAACTAAGTGCTCAGATAGCAGTACTCATCAGGATAATGTCCCTCAGGCACCGGTGCTTCCAGCCTCTTGCGACCACGGGATAATGATTCAAGTATGTATATGAGGAGCATGGAAGAGAAGTATCAAACATATGTGATAGTATTGTTATAATTATGATGGACGGTCTAAGAGTAGAGGACATAGCGTTCAAGTGATGAGAGCAAATATCTTCAAACATGTATGAAGCGGGTTCCGCGTGGCATGACAGGGCCTGATATCATGAGACCAAGAGTCAAATTCAACGATAGTGAGAGTGGGTTCCAGCAGTGTCAAACAGCATCAGTGAGAAGCATCAGGGATACAAGGATTATGCCACGGTGCACGGAATAGAGGTATTCTCAACATCCTCCACTTTGTCTATGTGGATCCGATCTTGCACGGAAGGCGTCGCGAAGATCTGGAAAACTCATTAGCAATGGCCGAGAATGGTCTTCAGCGTGATGAGATCAAGACTATGAGAAGAAAGGACATCGATCAGAGTCTAATTATAAAGTCCTCATGCACCACAAAGGATGTTGGAGAGTTGTAATTTTGACTTTTGAGTTGGTCATCATAGATGTCAGGAAGAGATGTGATGGAGACTGAGGAGAGGGGCGTAGGTCGCGGATGAGAGATCAAAAGTGAAATGAGAGAGGTAGGTCGCGGAAAAGCATGCAAAACATACCTTGAAAACTTGAAAATATGAAAATATGGTATCGATTTTCGCCACCAGGTCAGTTCACCCTCCGATAGTGTGGGTCATCCATGTCAGTTATCGGGGCTATGCGTAACTTCAAGAGATGACAAGATGCTCCATCAGGATCGCACGCAAAGATGAAATGATGATGTGAGATTCCTGGTGTTATTATTCGAAAATGAAATAAGGAAGAGAAGAAACATTGGTGTGCTCAGCCCTACAAGGCGAAGACCCTAACCCAATGGGGAATATGACGGTCCTCCTCCTTGACTACCTCCAATATATCGTCAACAGACAGAGGCTCCAGCTTCACATCTGCTGCCAAACGTCACATACGCATTTCCAATCACCTCTACGATCATACCGCAGTTGGAGAAGAGACATAGCACGGCATACCCTGGATAACCTCAATCACGCCATGCAGCAATCACGCGGCGGTCTCCAGCTCTCTCAGGATCAACAACCCTCGCGTGACCGACAACAGCAGCAGCAGCAAACAGAAGTCGACACGGCCACAAAACGACAAGCGGCGCGTGAAGTCATCGATATCTTGCATGAAATCAGTATTCTATTGGTATGTGAAATCTTGGTTTTTTTCTTCATCCTGCCACATATTGGTGTCTCCCACCATTGCAAATGATTGGAGAGTCACTCACGGGACGATGGTCGAGCTCAGTTCGTCTTGGATTGTGTCACGCATAGCATTCGACATTCGATTTTATCAGTCTAGATATGTCCCATTGAGCCTCACTCATGGAGAGTCTTCGATACATGTCATCTGGGCGTGTACACGCCAACTTTGTCGTTTCAATAGAGCATGGCATGAACTAATCAAATCCTCGCAGAACACACATCTCGACCGTAAACAGCTCTCGCTTTGCGTTAGCCTGATTGAGAACGGCGTCAATCCGGAAGCTCTCGCCGTATGTTCTTCATTCAAATCTTCCTCATGCAGTACCTTCCTTGCACTACCTTCCATCGGTGTCTGCCTCTTTACCTGCGCGTGCTCCCATTGACGACCGACACTCCTTGCTACAGGCGCCCAGCTGTTTGTAGCACAAACAATGCACTTTCCGTTTGCCTTCCACCAGCTTGTTTGTTACCCTCGGCCACAAGCAGGACATCTCATTCTGCGCTACTAACCTTGCCATGTCGACACAGACCAGCTAACAAACCCATGCAGAACGTCATTAAAATGCTCCGCGACCAGAGCAGCAGCAACGACGACACCAGAATGAAAGACCAAGGCGTCGCTAGGAGGACACTGTGAAGAGTTACCAAATGAACTCACGACGACTGCGAGATGATGCTGTCATGAGACTCGAGCCGAAGATGTTATGTGGTAGATTCCTACTATATTATCACTATTATGTCCGTGCTGGAGCTGCACAAGCACGGAAGCACATTCGCCAGAAGAAGCATCAGCACATAAGAGATACACGGATTGAGGCTGTCTCAGCTGGATTTAGGAGCCCTATAGCCGCAAAATTGCAGACACGCTGCATCTCCGGATAGGAGCAGCAAGAGCAGCAAGTTGCGCCGCCTCCATGCTGCATGTCGAACCACAGTATACACGCCAGAGTTCTCGGGTCACAACGCGGGAGGCACGAAGCAAAAATGTCCTTGAGGGAATGTTCGGACGAGAGTGGACGAAGTACGCGAAGTGGCATGGACGTGGCAGCCTTGGAATGAGGGACGTCGGCCTGAGACGGGGATCGAGGCGCGTTTGAAGAGGTTCTCGCAATCGAGAAGTGTGTCTGCACGCCGCCCACATCTGCTTAGACTGCGGGCAGGCACTTTCGAGTAGGCTTGATTGCCATCACCGACACGACATGGCGGCATCTTTTGCACCGTATCGGCGATGCGCTTGGCTACGATGTAAGGTGCGGCGATGCGAAGCCTTATACATCCTTCCCGATCCTCTACAGTTCTTCGGTAGCGAGGCAAGCGTGTAGCAAGCGTGGTCCTATGTGCATTGTCCCCTGTTCAACACATTTGTCACATTGTCACATCACAACATCACAACATCACAACATCACAACATCTGCCTTGCGCTATCGCATACCTCCGAGGAGTCACATCCTAGTACAGCACGTTATGGAGGATGCTCATCCCTCGCATGCCACCGCGTGCTACCCACACCATCCCCGATCGATTCCCAGCACGCGACTTCCACGCCAGCTCGGTGTATTGTAGATCAGATCATCTCGCATCGCTGCCGGATCGCTCCGCATCGGCGTCACGTCGCCCTCGGC
>Ga0058702_10000858_pt1 | contig 11968 bp, 7 predicted proteins | sample AgamicOrSfe_FD_83781 | JGI IMG/M metagenome (GOLD analysis project Ga0058702, IMG submission 83781) | Agave microbial communities from Guanajuato, Mexico - Or.Sf.e | ecosystem: Host-associated > Plants > Phyllosphere > Phylloplane/Leaf | place: Guanajuato, Mexico | collected 2012-05-30
CTTGTTGTAACTCACCTATACTACTCGAGCCGAAAGTTGCTTGAATGTCTTCAGAGAGAATCTTCTTCACGCCAGAGTCATCGATAATGTCCTTGACCACATCTTGGATCAGAGCTTGAATCTCCATGTTGTGTTGTTGTGACTGTAGGCTTTGCGACCAGACAAGCTTTAGATAATGGATAGCCTTCTGTTATCGATATACCCCGCGATGTCGGGATTCGCCGAGCTCCTTGGAAAATCAAGAGTACGAGTCTGTCGAGAAGCGAGTACTGCTTACCACGCGTCGGCCTCCAAATTCTAGCTTGGCCAGGAACTCAGGAGGCACCGTTGGGACGTATTTGCGCGCTCTCTCGCGATTTGTGCCTCCGAAACCAGCTCCATAACTGATGATCATGTCTGTCGAGGTAGGTAATTGAAAGGGCAACATGAGAGCCGGGTCCAAGAGGAGATGTTCAGGAACTTCATCCTCGTCAACCTCGTTGGCTGGCTGGGCGGGAGTGGCTGATGCTGTTGCGGTTGCCTCGCCATTGGTCCGTTTTGCGGGAGTATTTGGCGCCTTGACACCTGGCTGCCTGTTCAGTCTCTTTTCATTCGCTTGTTTCAGCAGCTCGTTCAAGTATTTCGTCGCTGGACGAGGCAAGGTTTTCTCTCCAACTTCTGCACGATAATATTGCACAGCATGAAGAAGTTGTTGGGGCGAGAGTCGAGGCAGCTGTGAGATGGTCGTCTTCAATGCATCAAGGTCGTCGCCTACAGACGTGCTGATCTGTAACCACTGAAGCAACTGAATGACAGGTGCCAGATATTGTCTTGCGGTGTCCATAGTGGCCTCACCTATCATCGTCATAGAACCATTCTCGTAATGCTCAGGCTGACGATTGTTCGCGACGGCAAAATCTTCCAGAACTGACACATTCATACGAACTTGCATTGCCTTTGTACGTGCTAGGTATTTCCGGTTAGACATGATGCGGTTGAAGAGCTCTGCACCGACCCAGTAGATTAGCTGCGCCAAGACTTGAGTGGTGATCACAGAGTGTATGTCGTATAGATCCATCACGAACAGAGTCGAGGACATCAAAGAGGTGATCATCCTCGGAGAAGGCTTAGCTCTTTGTTTCGGCGAAGGAGGCCTATATCGTTTCTCAAGTGGCTCTGCTGGTCCAGCTTTCCGTCTCGAGCGCAAGAACTTCCACTCATTCTGGAAGTGGACATCTTCGAAGCCGGGTATCGTTTCATGTTCTAGCATGGAGGAGTCCAAGACTTTGTCCATGCGCCTCTCGGCATCGCGTATGATGAGTACGAAGATCTCATTGATCAGCTCCGCAAGATGTGCTTGGAATTCTACTGTAGCGCCCATCATTCCAGTGTCCTTCTTAAGATAGTGCAACAACAAAGTCGAATTGGACATCCAGAATGCCAATATTGTCATATCATACTGCATCTTCTCGACGATGTCGTTCATTCTCTCGGTTGCTGTGGTAAGCAGTATCTCGAGTAGCTCGTGATTTGCGTGATAGTGAGCGTATCGTGCAGCAAGAAAGATGACATTCGCCGGGACAGGCTTCTGACTTGGACTACGCTGCGGTCTCATATTTGTAATGACGATATCCAGGATTCTCCCAAGTTCCGCTTCCTGAAACACAAACATCTGGTCATTAAGACAGCGGTCCCATACGAATTCCTGTTCGTCCTCTTGATCTTCAGGTGTTTCGGGCTTTTCGTCAAGGCCCAAATTACCTAGGTCAACCTCAAGATTCATAGCACTTTCCATCATCATACGTCGTTTTAGCTCGTTTTCCGCCATTTCCTCTTCGAGATGATCTCCATACTCTCCAGATTGATAGAAGTCCTCGCCCATCCCAGCGTTCCCAATTTTATAGCCATTGTCGTTAAGGTAGTCGGACATGTCACTGTTCGGCGCGACAAAGTCCCAAGCAGTCCTTCCTGATGAGGATTTTGCCTCTGGCGATGCTCCATGATCCAGCAAGACCTGCGCGACGTCTTTGTGGTGGTTGGTGGTCGCCCACATCAAGGAAGTCCACTGTTGTACATCTTGCTGCTCCACATTGGCGCCTGCGTTCAGTAGCGCTTTCACGACCCCTGCATGACCGAAGCAGCTCGCATACAGTAGTGGCGCAGTCCCATCCTCATCAGGCCTGTTTACGTCGATGTATTGCTTGCAAGGTCCATTTAAGAGTGTCTGCATTCTCGCTACATCACCATTACTGGCTGACATCTGTAGTGATTTCTGTAATCTTTCTCTCTTCTCATGGTCGGCTAAGGCAGTATCCAGGGCAGTCTTCTCGTCATCGTCGGGTAGGTCTTCTCGATGCGCAGCTTGGGCGGCCAACATTTGGTCCAGGCGGCTCTCAGTGCTAGGTCGTCCGGGGACATAGTTGAGGCTGTCATCGACAGCGACATCTTCAAGCGAAAGATTGAACGCTAGTGGATTCGCACGGACCGACGGCGCAGATAGGTACGTTGCCTGACCTGTAGTCCTCGCTATGAGAACGGTGACGACCTCGGAGCACTTTGCCAAACATACCTTGCCAGGCATCCCAATCCTCTACGCCAGCGTCAAGGGCGGCTGTAGGTCGTCGATCGTCCAAGGTTCTAGGAAGATCCGCCGGCAGCTCGAGAGGCTTCGATTCAGCGACCTCTGCTTCATCGAGTCCTCCATGTTGGATGACGTCCGGATCCATTGCATGGCCAATGATCGTGATGTCAATCTGGACCGCAATGCACACTTCGAAATCGCTACTTGCACCACCCATGTGCTACCCTGCACAGGACAGTAGTAGTATGTAGTAGTTGTAGTAGTACAGCTCGTTCCACCATGGTTCGTCGCCGAACGGACATCGCACGGACCATGAGCTTAATTTCAAACTGTTTACACATTCTCTTGAAACACCTTCGGTATACACAATCGAGAAGACCACTACCTGCCTCAATGCAATTCTGCGAGAAACAAGATGCCCTGCCTACAATGTCCGATCGCATAAGGTCTCAGATTTGCAAGACTTTGCCCAGTCGAGCTGGAAGGTGGTCCTTGTGCGCCACATTCTCGTATTCCCATACTGTTTAGGGGCATTACCCACCAAAACGCCTGGTGCGATTGGCTGGCACAATATGGTCACAAAGGCCGAGCGTGACGCTCGGACGTTGTAGTCGAGCATGTCATGATCACAGCAACAAGATCAAAGGTCAATACAGCACGTCCGTCTTTGCTTCTGGCGTGCCAGAGTGCACCAAAGTCAAGCGAAAATAGAATGCAGAGGCAATACTGCTTGCCCCAATGGAGAATAATCATGTCGTGAGTACAACTTCAAAGGTCCAGAATCTCAACTGCCTTTTACCACACTACATATACTACAAGACACACCGACATAACCAACTTCACAATTCTTCCGCAGATCCCTGCTGCAAGTCGCACTATCAGCCTCACAAGGGGTAAACATGACTGAATGAGAGTAGTGCCACTAATGTGCCACGATCTGCCATATCAGACCTCGTATTCGCGAGCTTGTGATCCATCTCGATAATCACATACCTGGACAATACTTTAGCCTATGTGTATGTGGTAAGCCTTTGAAAGTGCGATACGGCAGTGACAGACGGACGCTGTAGACACCGGTGTACCCATCATATAGGAGTATCTTGGGACGCCAGCAGGAGAATCAGGGCCAAACGATATGCTTGCACTGAAAATGTAGCCTAATTCCTGCTTCTCCGTACGCATGATTTGTACTTTACAGCCCTCCTGGTCTCGACCATTCAGCAGCATATACTGGCTGGCTGGGAAAGCCGAGGCCATGTTGTAGGCATGGTGAAGGAGGTGTAAGGATTTGGTGATGGACGATGGACGGTGGAGACCATGTGCTGTGGAGATCTCCATATTAGGGGTCTAGGCGACCGAAGTCTTAGCGGCGTCACTTGGCGTGGCTACAGCGGGTGGGCGCTTCTGCTAAAGTCGGTAAGGCCCAGGTCGATGGTTGTTGTGTACTGTCCTAGTTGTTGCTACTGCTACTGCTACTGCTACTGCTGCTACCTCACTGTCATCGTTGTCAAGTATCACGACGTCAAAGCCGAATGGACAGGTCCAACCAGAGTGTCGAGCCAGCACGCTGACCACCACACTTTAGAGTTAGGTTCAAGTGACGTTCTTGACGACCTCCTGATACGAATGCGACACTTGTAACCTCTATTTGTGTAACCACCTGTGGTTTCGATCCTATCGTCCTTCGGTCCTATCTTGGTGCAACCTACTCATCCACCCCTAAGATGAAGACCGCAAATCTGCCAGCTGGCGCAGCTCGCCACGGGTCGACCGCGAGCACCTCTGGAGATAGCTACCGTTCAGATGCAACAGTTCGTCAGAGCCTTGACCAGCAGCCGCGAGTGCCACCACTATCACTGAAGCCAGAACAGTGGCAAAGGTATGTCAACGAAGACGCTTGATCACTGCGCTAGCAAGCCAGCACCGGCCGGTTGAACAGCATCGATACTGCAATTGCCAGATATGAAAGAGAATAGCATTATTTGCCGGCGCAACAATAAGCTGATTTCAGCATAGATTTCGAGACGAATCCGACCTATCCCCTCGCGCACACACAGTCACCGAAGATCCTTTCAGTAAAGCCATGGGCAACCGGACAAGATTTGACATAACACCTTGGGAAGAAGAGAGCGGAAAATCTCGCGATGCTGGTCCATCACGGCCGCCATATAGCCAGAACTTCCGACCCGGACAGCCACGCTCCCCCGGACCATCATTCATTGACCATGCTCCGCAAGTCAGCACCAAGTTTGGTGGTTATCTTCATGAGCCAGCAGAGGACCGAAGCCCACGGTCACCTAGCTTTCCAGCATTACTCGGGCGACACGATACCTGGAATGTCGACTTTGCCGGTGCTGATAGAAGACCTTCAGTGGCTAGCACGATGACAATAAGTAGCACTGGATCTGGTCGTCTACCTGCTGGTCGTATGGTGCACAAAAAGCTTCAGGGCTTCTTCGGCGAAGATCCACCGTTGAGAGAAAGCAGATATGGCTCGGATGCAAGCTCGACATCAATAAATCAGATTTATGATGCAAGTGGGAGACCTGGATATTCACGTACAACATCAATGAAGGATGTTCAAGTTAGTGGACAAGCTACTCCTGATTATGGCACAAGACCGAAGACGCCTCCTGCTACCAACGTTACTCTAAGTGAAGTTACGCCGTGGGACTTTCAAGATCCAAAAGTAGGCGTTGCTGCTTTCTGCTCGGGACGGTCGTTCTTGCCTGCTGACACGACTGCAGGATATCCATTCATTCGGTGAAGCTCCGATCAAGGAGGAGCCAATTATTACCCACGATCGTGTTCCTAGCATGCAACGTCGGTTGTCGACTACAAGTACCATTGCAAGTATCAATTCCGTGCAGACCATTGGCAAAACGCACCATAGGAACCCTTTACATCGACATCGGAATAAGGCCACTGGGGACGACCCTTCGCCCTTCTCAAAGGCCGAAAGTCTCTCGAGGCGACAAGACTCGATTGCAATTGGACCCAAAGATATGCCAACGAAACGCTCCGCAAGCCCTGCGGCGAGCCATGCCTCGATTGGCAGAGAAGAGCCTTCCGGCAAGACACAAGAAAAACGATCGTTGTTCAGCAAGCTCAGACATCGCAACAAGCCCGAACGTACCACAGCAGAACAGATCCCTATTCCGACCTCGGCTTCTACCACTTCATTGGCACAACCTGGCGCAAATTCTCGCCTGGGCCAAATCAACGTCGTTCCACGAGGCAGTGTAGTGCCCAGCAATTACGATGCTTCACCTCACTCGGCGAGAACGAACAGCTCCGCATCCTCTCAGCGAAAAGAATCAAGACTGCCCTTCAAGTCTAGAAGAGGATTCACAAACGACCTCAATCTGCGGAGCGACTCCTCCTTTTCGAATCTGGATGCAATTCCCGACTCAAATGCTATCTGGGAGTTTGACACAAACCTGAATGACATGGAGGGTATTGTCACGGGAGCCGCGGCACCAATCATGACGCCTCGCAGTATGGGCGATAACTTCGGGTCCTTTCCGTTTGACGCATCGGCGCCTGTTCAGGATACTCAAGAAGCCCTCTGGGATGCACCAGACAGTTGGGCTGTCAAGAAGGTCGCAGACGATAATGTAGCAGCACTACCGGAGATTGATAATCTCACGGACGTTACGCATGATAAAGACAGTGGTGCAGCCTACTGCATTCGCATATTCCGACCTGATGGTTCATTCAATACCTTGTCTCTAAGTTTGAACACAACAGCCCTTGAGATCGTACAGAACCTCGGCCGCCGAACACTACTGGGAGAGGAACTCGACAACTACCATATTCTTTTACGGAAACACGAAACATCACGTCAGCTTGCTACAGGAGAGCGACCACTACTCATTCAGAAGCGATTACTTGAACAAGCTGGATATGGTGAATCCGACCGTCTGGAGGATCTTGGTAGGGAGGACGTGACTCATCTCTGCCGATTTAGCTTCCTTCCCTCAAAGATGAGCGGATACTCAAGCCTTGATAAAGACCCGGCTTTCAACCGTATGCAGAAATTCAGTACTGTCGACCTCGCCGGACGAAATCTGGTAACTATACCGATTGCATTGTATCAGAAGGGCAGCGAGATTGTTTTCCTGAATCTATCACGGAACCTGTCACTTGATGTGCCGAAAGACTTCATCCAGACTTGCTCGAACTTGCGCGAGATTAAGTTCACAGGAAACGAAGCCTGGCGCTTACCTGGAAGTTTCTGTCTCGCCGCTCGACTGACTGTTCTAGATGTTTCGAACAACCAGCTGGAACAGCTTGAGCATGCACAACTCGACCGCCTCGAGAACCTTGCGAGCTTGAAGCTGGCCAATAACAAGTTGACCTATCTCCCGGACAGCTTCAATTTCATCAAGAGTCTGCGCAGTCTGAATATATCGTCCAACTATTTGACAGAGTTACCTCCCTGCATCTCAGACATTGTCACCTTGACCGATCTCGACTTCAGCTTCAATTCGGTCGCGAAACTGCCAGACCTCGGTCGTTTAGTGAATCTGGAAAGATTGTGGTGTACCAACAACTCGCTGAGTGGAGGTTTCGAGGGAACGTTCGCAAATATGAAGAGTCTCAGGGAAATTGACATAAGATTTAACAATATACTGAACGTTGATGTATGCGCCCAGTTGCCTCATCTGGAGCACTTGATGGCAGGCCATAACTCTATAACTGCGTTTGAAGGCTCGTTTGTGAAGATCAGAACTCTGTATCTGGACCATAATCCTCTTACCCGATTCGGTTTGGACAGCAACACCCCAAGTCTCTCCGCGCTGAGCCTAGCATCCGCAAAATTGTCGACACTTCCGGAAGAGCTCTTTGGACGTATCACCGGAGCTACGAAATTGATATTAGACAAGAATCACTTCACATCTCTGAGTTCTACCCTGGGTAAACTGCAAAGATTGGAGTATCTGAGCTTAGCGAAGAACGGTCTCAATACGTTGCCTAGTGAAATTGGACAACTGAAGGAACTGCGCTACTTGGATGCCCGCGAGAACAATATCAGTTACCTTCCACCTGATTTGTGGCTATGCCGAAGACTGGAAACACTGAACCTTTCATCAAATGTGTTGGATGGCTTCCCAAGGGCACCTGCGAATGTGCCTGTGGAGTTCGATTCGAGAGTCAGTATCGCGACTCCTACGACCCCAGGCGCTATCACTCCCATCTTCGAGGAGGGTGACAAAATGGCGTTGGCGTTTGCTAATGCTCGAAGGCCAAGTGCGGTGTCTACGTCCGGCGGCTATACTAGCGTCAGCAGTTCTCCGGGCGCAGCTGTACGGAAAGGCTCCGTGGTCTCTCTCTACGGCAACACTCGAAAGCCATCCATGCTGTCTCGTGCCTCGACTGATGCGAATATGTCATCCGTTGGGTCAGCGACAACACGCAAAGAGTCCAACCAGCAAAATAGGGTCACGTCTTTCTTCATCGGCTCTCTGCGACACTTGCTACTCGCCGACAACAGGCTATCAGAGGACATATTTGACGCGTTATCTGCTCTACAGGAGCTGAGGATTCTTAATTTGTCCTACAATGAGCTCTATGATATTCCGCCACGTGTGATCCGGAGGTGGCAATATCTGTCTGAGCTTTACTTGTCGGGTAATGATCTCACATCGTTGCCATCAGAAGATCTTGAGGAAGTCAGCGCTCTCCGGGTTCTGCATATCAACAGCAACAAATTCCAAGTGCTCCCAGCAGAGCTCGGTAAGGTCCAACAACTGTCTGTTCTCGATGTAGCAAGTAACGCACTTAAATACAACGTCACGAACTGGCCCTATGACTGGAATTGGAACTGGAATCCCAACCTCAAGTACCTCAATCTTTCTGGGAACAAACGGCTTGAAATCAAGCCGGCCGCTGGCTCCTACTCCCAAGGGCGAGAGACACAGAACCTGACTGACTTTAGCTCACTCACCAAACTTCGTATCTTGGGCTTGATGGATGTCACGCTAATGATTCCCTCTGTGCCTGACACCACGGAAGACCGCAGAGTACGCACTTCTGGCTCGACAATTGGCTCGATGGCATATGGTATTGCTGATTCTCTGGGCCGAAATGAGCATCTCTCTACTCTCGACTTCGTTGTGCCAAGACTGGAGGGACACGATGATGAGACCTTGGTTGGTATGTTCGACGGTGTGGCACAATCATATTCGGGTCATCGAATCGTCAAATACCTACAGGAGAATTTCGAAGAGCAATTTAAGGAAGAGCAGAAGCGTAGAACGTCAAAAGAGACTCCGCTTGATGCACTTCGCCGCACATATCTGGCCCTGAACCGGGATCTTGCCACTCTCGCCAATCAAAGTCGAGAAGAGAAAGAGCGACGTGGACCACAAGCGACACTACGACGATCACCGGCGGCACAAGCTTTGGTGGCCGAAGACATCCTGAATGGTGCCGTTGCAACTGTGATGTATCTACATGGCATGGACCTTTACGTCTCGAATGTGGGAGATGCGCAAGCCGTCCTCATCGGATCGGAAGGTGCCCATCGCTTCATCACAGAGAAGCATGATCCTGCCACAACAAATGAGAGGGCCCGTATCAGAGATGCCGGTGGATACGTATCCCGACAAGGACGAATGAACGACGTTCTCGACATCTCTCGAGCTTTTGGTTTCACGCAGCTGATGCCGTGTATCATAGCTGCACCGTATACTGCTAAGGTACCTCTCCAGGAAGCAGATGAGATCATCTTGATAGCGTCAAGAGAGGTCTGGGACTATCTCACGCCAGATTTCGTCGTCGATCTGGCGAGATCCGAAAGAGGTGATCTCATGCGCGCCTCACAGAAGCTCAGGGATCTTGCGATCGCGTTCGGCGCTTCTGGTAAGGTGACTGTCATGATGATTGGTGTCAGCGATCTTCGCAAGAAGGAACGCGCACGCTTCAGAACACATGACATGTCAATGGGTCCTTCCGGTCTTCCTGACGACTATATGGCGAGCAGACGTGTCAAGCGTGGCAGGGATGCTGTTGCCGACTCTAAGCTTGCACGACTTGATCATGAGGTCGATGCGCCCATAGGTGATGTGACACTGGTCTTCACTGATATCAAAAATTCGACACTTCTCTGGGAGACTTATCCTATTGCCATGCGTGCCGCCATCAAGATGCACAACGAGCTCATGCGCAGGCACCTTCGACTTATTGGAGGTTACGAAGTCAAGACTGAAGGTGATGCTTTCATGGTGGCTTTCCCTACAGTCACGTCTGCACTCCTTTGGGCTTTCACCATTCAATGCCAGCTCCTAGAAGTCGCGTGGCCTCAAGAGATCCTCAGCAGTGTCAATGGCCAAGATGTCTGCGATGCAGAAGGCAACATTCTGTTCCGAGGTCTTTCAGTCAGAATGGGTATTCATTGGGGTCAACCTGTATGCGAAACTGACCCGGTCACTCGGCGTATGGACTACTTCGGACCCATGGTCAACCGCGCTGCTCGTATCCAGTCTGTCGCAGATGGTGGTCAAATCACAGTCTCATCTGATTTCATCTCTGAAGTCCAACGATTACTCGAGACCCACATCGAGAGTGACCGGTCTGGCTCTCAAGGCTCTGAGGAGTCAATGGGTGACGACATCATCAGTGCGGCCATCCAACGTGAGCTCCGGTCTTTGAGTAGCCATGGTTTCGAAGTCAAGGATCTTGGAGAACGAAGACTCAAGGGACTCGAGAACCCAGAGTACATTTACCTGATGTATCCACACTCGCTGTCTGGTCGTCTACCTATTCAACAGCAACAAGCCGAAGCCGCAAAGGCTACTACTGTCATCGACAACACGAAGCGGCGTGATAGCCAGCTCACAATCGATCTGGAAGCTGTTTGGGACCTTTGGGCAGTCAGTCTCCGACTTGAGATGTTGTGTAGTTCTCTCGAGAATCCTGGCGCCGCAGAGCTCAAAGCACCCGAGACAGCATTACTAGAAAGGACAAGGGAACGAGGTGGTGAGGTTACTGACAGATTCTTGGTCAACCTTGTGGAACATCAGGTTTCCAGAATCGAGGTATGTGTATCAATTCGGAGCAAAGCACGCCATCACTAACATTCCCCAGACCTGTATCACCACATTGGCACTTCGGAACATGGTGCATCCATTCGGCAATGGATTGCTCGATCAAGCATGTCCTATGAATGATATTCTTCGGGACCTCGCCAGTCAGCTGTCAGAGTTGCAGCAATTGAAGGCGCAAGTTCCTCAGCTTGCCCTGGCAGATGCCTAGACGTACCCAATGCGAAATCGAGTGCGAAGGGGGCGCCGACATGGCGCGCTGAGCTGAACATTACCAGTATCTAAGACTTTTTATCTCTGTTCTTTCAGGTGTTCAGGGAGAACTATGAAACAGGGAAGGGTGGAAAAGTCCGGAGGGTCGAATCACATTTGCTGCCTACGCAGGGCATCAGCAGCAGGCCGTGTTGCATTGCATGGGCGTCTATTGGGTATAGTCTTCTTACGAAATCAACGACTAGCAGACGACCGAGCGAGGCGTAATAGGGTGGGGCAAAGGCAAGGGCATGTACAATGGACATGGAGAATGGGAGGGATGCCGGACAAGCGTACCTCCAAGCTCTGTCTAGTACGCAATAGATATTTATAATTATAGCAGGGAAGTAGATTTTAGCAGAGCTTCACTACAATCGAGCTTGATCAAGTGAAATTGTGTTCTTCATTGCCACTCCGCGTCCGTCTCCGCCTCCTGATTTTGAAACGCCCCACATATTTCTAGGTCCAACGTTGACACCAACCTCAGAATCTGAAACATTATTACAACATCGAGAGGAACATTGCGCACTTTTCAGCGAGACATTTGCGGCTGTGAGGTTGAGTTGACATATATCTGCTATGTCACCTCGTGTATCACGACAGGCTCCCTTTCCAAACCGCTGTGACTGCTATTCAACATGATAGTTGACAACGTGCATCCGCAAGTGCCTGCCCACGACACATCTCTAGACCTTGTAAAGACGACGTCAACGCAGAGTCCGCGTAAAAGTCCACCATCCGCACTATCCCAAGCAACCACAGTAGCCGAAGTCGAAGCCGCCCTCCGCGACCTCCGCACCCAACACGACACCGTCACCGCCCGCCTCGATGCCTCCCTCGCCCAACACGAAGACCTCCTCCGTCACCTCCGTCGCCTCGATCTCTCCCGCGCCCGCCTCGGCACCCTCGCAAACGCAGCTCGCGCCATTAGCCATGGCATGCTCTCCTCCGCTGCCTCAACAGCAGCTCGCATTTCTACCGCCGTTGAACAGCTCGATCTCGAGCAAGCGCGCGTCAACGACACCCTCGCCGTCGTTGAGCAGGTCACGGAACTCAAGGCTTGTGTCCTCGGCGTGGTGGGCAGCATGGGCGCCCCGCAGGACTGGGA
>Ga0058702_10000860_pt1 | contig 11959 bp, 16 predicted proteins | sample AgamicOrSfe_FD_83781 | JGI IMG/M metagenome (GOLD analysis project Ga0058702, IMG submission 83781) | Agave microbial communities from Guanajuato, Mexico - Or.Sf.e | ecosystem: Host-associated > Plants > Phyllosphere > Phylloplane/Leaf | place: Guanajuato, Mexico | collected 2012-05-30
CCTCATGGTGTGAGCCAGTGAAGTTGACCATCGGGCCACCCTTCTCAAGCTGACCGCGCCATTTGATGGGTGCCTCGGGCTGGGGCAGCGAGGACTTGTTGGGGACTGCAGCAGCACTGCTGACAGCGGCGATAGCCAAGATGGTGGAGTAGATGTAGCTGGAAAGCATGTTGTTTGTTGTGGTATGCGAAAGTAATGAGTGTATTTTCCGGATGTGTATGTCAATAGGTCTTATTGAGGGAAGGGACGAGAGCTTAACATATAAGATGAGCACAACAATATGCACGATGAGCACAAAGGGCATGCCATGCTGCTTTCAGCATGCTTCTTTGTGCTGGCCGGATCGGGCAGTATGACAAAGAGTTCGTTGTAGCGAATATGAAAGAGGTCTCTTAAGATACTGGTACAATACGAGTACGCTCTACTGCGCAATGAGAGAGGCGTAAGCTTGACAAGAAGCTCATCGAGAGTGTATCGTGGTCGAGACGAGGTGACAGTGCCAAAGGCGTTTGGTACAGTCGTCTTAGATCTGCATTCCTCGACAGTTCCGCTTCCGGTTTGTCACCGTACCCGGTCGCTACGCTGACTACCTTTGTCTTCGGTCACTAAGCCCCAATTCAGTGGGTAATCTTCCTGCCCAATGCAGACGATCATGTGCTGGTCTTTCTTGCAATGCTTCACAGTGTTCACACATATGAGTATTCTTGCGTCCCACAACGATTCAGAGCGCAATGATTACTTCACGCGTCGAGGCATAACGATAATGTACGCGCTGGACGCAATATAGAGAGCACAAAGGTCTTGAGTATGTATTTTGTACTAGAGTTTGTTAGTAGTGGGAAGTAGCATGACCTGAGGTCTTTGATTTGGAGGGCGAAAAGGGGCAATGTCCATTTCCGGCCTCCATTGGACGACAGGAAGAAGACAACCTCGAACAGCTCTACCAGCAACGCCGTGAAGCACTTCCAAACCAATACCTCCACCCTCACAAACTCCTCACTACCGCCAAGATGGTTGCCATGTACACTATTGCCGGCCGACAAGTCGGATCCCACGTCGTACGTCTCGCCTAGTCTCTCCTTGGACACTTTCCAGAACCAAGAGCATTAGCAACACCCAGGACTGCTTTCGGCAACGCCAATGCTTTCTCGATGTCCCGCGATACGATGGAAATATATCTGAAGACCAAAGACACTCGCTAATCCATCATGCGCCAATTGCAGCTCGCCATGCTCACCCTCGGAGTCACTTTCAGCGGAGCCGCACTCGCCATGCGCGGCGGCGAGACCTCAAAGAAGCAGGGCCCACCGATCAATGCGACAAGCAAGGAGGAGGAGAACTTTATCAAGTATGTCTTTCCAAGATCTTTGTGCCAGAATCAACGAGTGTGAAGAGGCAGGGTGTGCTGGGCTAGGGCATTGGTTGGAACAAAGCAGCACGGACACTGGACAAAGCCGACGAGTGCATAACATGCCGGAAGAGTAGCTGACACACGTTCGTAGTGAATTCTTGAAGCAGGCAGAGGCGGAGTCATCTAGCTCGGCCGCGACGGCGAAGCACTGAAGGGAGGATCGATGATGAAAGGAGGGAAGAGGCGCGGATGAGTGGTATCGCGGCCGAATTGTACAAAAAGCATCATAGACGAGCAAGAAGGCCGTGACACCTTGGCAAATACAGCTCTGAAACCACATCTTGGGACTCTCCACGCTCGCTTCATGCTTTGGCTAACTAAGATTCTATGCTTTTTCTTCTCCAAACAGATCCTTCTCCACCATAGCTCTGCATATGGGATGGTAAAAGTCGCTGTGCTGCTTGAAGGTCTTCACAGCCAAATCCCTATCGACCTTGACTAGGTGCCTGTATAGTGTCCGTACGAACTTCATCCTGCCAACTGTGCCCAACAATTCCGCTGTCGGCTGGCACACGCTCTTCTCACCTGCCTTGAGGCCGAGCACGAAGAATCGACTGCTGAGTTCCACATTGCGAGAAGTGCCGAAGTGATATGCAGAGTCCATGAGTGGTATGAGAGATGGGTGCAATGGTGTGGATAATGTCTGAAGTGTTTCGAGGAATACGACAGACTGATTCGACACCCACGACTTGATGTCTTCTGCTGATGGTTCGAAGCTGGAAGTCGCGCCTGAAGCTTTGGCCTTTGACAGGTCTTCCCATTTCGAGGCAAGGGCGTAGCATTCATCCACCATTGATGTGTCGAAGTCGGGTTTTGGTGGAAGACCAGGCTTGTATAGAATAGTCTCCCAGTCGAGATCATGAAGTTTCTTCAAAGACTCGGGATCCGAGGCGAAGAAGTCTAAGAGGGTAGCTTTGAAGTCGTATGAGTCAAGAGAACAAAATTTCCAGGTTGTGAAGTACTGTCAAATACGTCAGAAGTGGTTGGCCGACACCATAATGTACCTGTGCTTACATGAGGGATGAACTTGTCCCACTTCTCCTTCCCAATCAGCTTTTCCAACGAGTACAGAAAGGTGAAGCCCTTTTCATACGGTATCGTGGAAAAGCAGTCATCAGGGTCAACGTTCTTGAGGTTAGTAACAAGCTTGGTGAACTCATGGTCGGTACCAAACTGGTTGACCGCATCTGTAAATGCTTTCCAGCCAATGATGGCAGAAAAGTCACGGAACTTCTCGCCATGTACATAAGCTTGTATGCGTCGTTCTAGATATGTCGTCCAGCCTTCGTTCAGCCAGAAGTGTTGCCAGTCTGAGTTCGTAACCAAGTTTCCAGACCAGGAGTGAGACAGTTCGTGTGCTACGACGTCAACGTTCTGGCGGTCGCCGGAGATGACGGTAGGCGTGAGAAAGGTATATATCGGGCTTCGACAGGTCAGCTATGACGTGCAGGAAAATGTACGAACCACCTTGGTGTAACTCACTTCTCCATGCCGCCATATGGGAATGACGGTGGCAACACAAGCATGTTGTAAGTTCCCCACGCATAATCATACACGATCGCCTCCGCCGCCTTGATAAAAGTCTCAGTTCCCTCCTCGAGCTCCCACTTCGACGCTACGAGCATGTCTGGTGCTGCCCATACAGTACTTCGTGGGCCTACTGCAGCACTGGCGATATCACCAGATGCGATCGCGAACAGGTAGCTGGGCATTGGCACTTTTTGCTTGAATACGTAGATCTTCTCGTCGCTGCCGTCGATGGTCTCGATTCCGGCTGGTAGACCACTGGCGACTACTGGCAGGAGCGAGCGAAGGCGGAAGTCGAATGTCGACTTGTTGTCAGGTGTATCCATGCATGGGAGCAGGGATCGGGCATGAATAGCCCGACATTGTGAGAACATGTATGGGTGTTTGCGGTTCGATGTTTGAGCAGGTGTCAACCATTGCAAAGCTGTACACTTCTCTGTAGTCGATACTTGTATCTCCACCTGGATCTGCTTGTTGCGCGCGACGCCCTGCGCGAGCTGAATAGTAAGCGGACTTCCATATGGCTCTTGTCGCTGAGCAGACAGGTTCCACTTCGCTGTCTGCCCGTCAACCTTGACGTCCTTGACATCAAGATAGCTCGTATCTAAGACGATCTCACTCGTCTCAGCGTTGGTTAGAGGACGTAGAGTAAGAGTTACGGACCCAGTCAGCCTCTTCCTGTCGAAATCTATATGCAAATCCACAGCAGTATTGGTCGTCTCGAACCTCTCATAATTGGACAGAGTGGAAGGATCACGATGGACTTTGACGTCGTCTTTTCCAGGCTTCGAGCGGCCTGTCACTGCGTGAATATCTTTCTGCATGGCTGATTTCACGATAATATGTTGTAGTCAAGAGGGACGAGGACGTGTAGTCGCAAAGAGGAACATACCTTACGCAAAGAGGAAGGAGCACGACTTGCTACCCGCTCGATGACCTGCAGCCTCATGCAAGGTACGGGTCCACTTTTCTTCAATGAACAATTGCCCTGATTCCTGGGGAAGCTCAATGCCTCCCAGCCACCTACACACTTGCGCCGTCTAGCACCAACACTACATCTCGATCATTCATACTATCTAAATACTCATATACGCATCGCAGACTATCGGAGGACCCAAACAGCTCAAAACCGCATCATGGCCGACCCTGTCAGTCTTGAGAGTCGCCAATATCTATGCATCAATGCTCACGACTCGGAAGGTAGTCAACGACAGCTTTGATGCACCAGCTGCAGATATCGACATGGCCGGAGCCGATGATGAACTCCAAATCGTAGAAGCATCCGCCGCCGCTGCAGCGGCAGATGCAGCAAACAACGCAGAAGAAGACGAAGACATAGAGATCGCCGACGATGAGCTGCCCAAACGAGTCACCTTCCTCGAGTAAGCTGCTCTTGTTGCAACGGTATAAGGACACTCGACCTGATGCAAGACAGCTACCTCAAGTCGCCTATAGTCCAGCTAGTCATAGGACAAGAAAGCGCACGAACAATATTCAGCGCACATCAGGATCTTCTCACACAATCACCATACTTTGAGCAGAAGTGCGCCGACTTCACGGAAGGTGGTGTCAGGCGGGTAGAGCTTGGCGAGGATGATGTGGATGCAATGGGCTCGTTTCTCGAGTATCTGTACAAGGGCGACTACTTTCCGAAGCGCATGGCGGATGGGCAATTAGAAACAGATGCATCGACACCAGCGATTGACGAGGATGGAGACCAATTATTGCGACATGCACGAATCTACAACCTTGCCGAGAAGTTCTACATGCCCGTATGTCTGCTCCTCATGTGCTATGCGAACGGTATGCTAATTCATCGTCAGCTCCTCAAACAACTCGCTCACTCCAAGATCCACCGCACAACGTCCACAGCCCTCGGAGAGATACAATACGCCCGCTACGTCTACAAGACCACCCTACCTACCGATACCACCATTCGCAAGCCCATCGCTACATTCTGGGCCACGAGATCCCACGTCCTGCGCCACGAAGCAGAAGAGGAGTTCCGCGCAATGTGCTTGGAGTACCCGCAATTCGGTTTCGATGTGCTCAGCTTGGTGCTTGACCACAAGGAGCAGAGCGATGGTGGCTCGGGAGGTGTGTCGCAAATGGCGACTGTTGGTGTGCCCGTCACAGATACGCCCACGACAGGGAGAGGAAGGAAGAGGGCGAGAGGAGCATTGTAGAGGAGGGTGGTGTACATTATTCTATAGCTGTGTAATGTAAAGGCGCGGAAACGGCACAAGAAACACACTGGTATAGAGAAGTGTCAGGCCAGCATCACTAAAAGTCTCTTGAGGTGGCACAATTACAATAATTATCTAAACCATTTGCTATCAGCCTGGTCGCAGCATGCACATACCGCAATAATTCGAGTCTCAACATATACTGCCGCCTTCCAGATTACCATGTTGTGAGCATTGAAATTGTGAATATGCCGACCAAGCGACGTAGATTGTGTATATGTGATTTGGCCCAGACTGTATATGGTGGTGTGTACAAGTTCTGCACTGCAAGTGCATGGCAGTCACGATGGAGTACACAGATCCTGAAGCCAAAGCAGGCAATGATGCACAAGTCACAGTGCAGCAATCTCGATATTCTTCAGTATATATTGAATGACAATACGTTATTCTGTCAGCCGTATCAACCAATGAGTCCATGCAGACACCAAGCCTTCTTAACGCTAGGCTTGGCCGAGTGGTCATTGAATCGTGTTGAACTCTCCACGGGGCCTACATCCATCCGATGACGCCTCCAGAAACCTTACACGCCAACCCTGGGGGACTCCCCACGGTTGTGACGTTGGTAAGGCGTACGGAGTCCTCAAGCGACGATGGACATGGCGGTGAGAGAGTAAACAGATCATGGTTGGAGTAGCGTCCAGAGCGATCGAGTTAAAAACAGCGAGATACTCGAAAGGGTCAAGCTGCAATTTTGCACTTTTTGTGTCCTGGAGGGTGCTTTTTTGGGATGAGGGTGGACGAGAGGTAGGTGTGCTGGTCCAGGGATGACAAATAAAGTTCGGCGTTGGCGGAGTTCGACCCAGATATGGTCTTCACGTTTTTGATCGCCATTAGCATCGTGGAGCCTGGGGAATCCTGGGAAGCTGTGTCCCTGCGAAGGGCCTGAGTTCGAGTCGGAGAGTGCTCATTATTGACTTGTCTTTCCATTTCCTGCTAGTCTGCACTTTCGAGAGTGTCGCACTACAGTCACAGGACAGAAGTCTGAAAGCCCTTTGGGGAGAGTGCCGTAAGGATTCCATCCAGACTTGTGTCCTAGTACTGTATCGCAGAGACCAGGTTACAATGCCTGACGTTACTCTTACTTAAGCGCGGGAGAGAATTGTCCTTTGGTCGCACTTCCCTCACATTCGTCAATGTTAGTACGTCAAGATGTGTAACTCAGTGTAAGTGAGCTGCTGCGATTTGGTATCGTTCCTACCTCCTGCTTCATCGACTTGGCACTTCCGACCCACCGGGGATGACTTCCATCGCCAAACGGACTCGGCCCCTTCACCTTCATACACAGTAGTAATGACCATGTCCAGCAACCGCCGCATCCGACCTGGTGATGCCGATGCACGTGCACAACTTCGTGATCATGCATGTTATAGCCAAGTCCTTGGTAGCGCAAGGAGGGAATTTGGAGTGTGCCACAGCCAGGTAATTAACCGCAAGCAGAACAGCCACATATGAAGGGTATCTTCCTTACACTTTATTCCGTCGAGTCACTCATATGCGATCTTGCGTCCTGCTGCAGCGACAATCAGTGCTACGGCACATTCACGATGAGTTGTTTCGTCCTCAAGACACCGTCATGACCAGCGTCGCTGTACACTAGCGCACGTGTTACTGTATGATATGAAACTTGCATGATAAGTGTCTCGTTGCAATTGTTGATGGCGAAGCATGGAACGCTGATGCGCTGTTCGTGCTGTACGAATTTCTTTCACATTGGTAAGCACAATGTCCGACAAGAGAAGGCCAGGGATCAGTAGGCTGACAGAAACATCAAAGCGCGATGAGCAGACCTGTCGAGCAAGTCAGAGCTCTTCCAATGATGCCGTATCTGCCTCATTGGGTTGACAAGATGAACCGAAAGCTTGAAACTGTCGGGCGTGGTGTTTCATCGAGTCGCTGGCATGTCGGGCCGATGTTTCAACTTTCGACTGCCAATCGTCTACAGCACCATGTGCCTGTGATCCATTCGCAAGCAACGATTCTACCATGTCTTCCCGACAGTCTGCAAACAGAGCGTCGCCTGCGACACAGGCACCGAGCCAATCACTCTGGCGGTATGTCCCACTAGCGTGCGCACAAACACAAGAGCAAGCGCAGTGCTAATATCTCGTGTTAAGACGATACACTACTTTGACTCCTCGCACGCGCATCATCATTGGCGTCAGTGTTATGGCGTATGCTACCTTTGCGACCTACGCGACCGACAGTGCAGAGAAAGCATTTGGACTGGAGGCAAGCGAGAAAGACAAGGAAGAGCTGCAGAAGTGGGTGCCTAGAGTCAGTATGGTCGACCGAGCGGATGCAGGCGCTAGGAAGTGAACAACACTGGATGAGTCTCAAAACAAGTGTATCGATACATTGGTCGCACCAGGAACGAAAGATAGAGCACGAAATATTGGGACTTTGCGGCTTCAGACACTCCTCAAGATGGATGAGCACATTTGCTGCACAAAAGTAGACGAAGTCTGGTAGCGTATACAACCACCGCTCTGCCCGCCCCTCCTCTAATTGTCGGCTCTCGAGAATCTTGCGGCGCTCTCCGCCGCTTGCTTGCAATCATTCATCTTTCCAGATCTTACTTCACATTGGAACAGCTTGACAAACCGGCAAACAAGTTTCACCGTCTCAACAAGTTTTGAAGTCGTCTATCCACCGCCTCTCGTCAGTCGTTCAGACCCAATCTAGGACCTGTTACCACTCATCTCACACCACCGACAATAAAGAGCGAAACCAAGATCACTATGGCTTGTTGGCACGCCCTGCCTTTTGAGCTTCGAGAGCAGATCTCGCGACTTCATTGACAGCGTATTGCTTGGCCGAATCCAAGAATACCATGGGATCTGGTTCTCGCTAATGCAGTCTTCACGCCTCCCTGTTGCGGAAGGCCCCGAGCCCACGCCAGACAATGTCAAGCTATTTTTACGACCAACCTCAGACATCATAAACTTCTTAGCTGTCATTGATGAGTTTCGTGGTGATGCTATGCGAGTTGTGATTGAGAGAATGCCTGTCTGCGTCACACAATTTTGGCCGAACGAGGAAGGTCCTTACAAACGCCAGAGAGCAATCATGTCCAGTATCGTCCTGGATATGACGAAAGAAGAATTGGCGTCTGCGCTTCAGGACTCAAAGCCAGCTCTCGATGGTCTGGAGATCGCCGTTCGGAAGCTTGGTCTTCATCTCAAATCTTAACTTCACTTCGGCGATTGATCTGAGGAATTTCTCATCCTAGTTCCACATCTTCTGTGCTTCTTCATCTGACGGTGTAAATTATGACTCGGCAAACTACAACAACATCAACAGTAACGAGGAGCTCGAGATGCGAGGGAACACACCACTTCACAAACAATCACGATTCTGTCAGAAATCTCGCCAGAAAGCATCACAAGCAAAAAGTGAGTGTGCCGACATTGTATAAGTACACCATTCACACCTGCTAACACTCAGCTAGTCGAAGCATAAGTCCAGCCACAAAGCCAAGGTCCATCATGGGGAACTGGCGTACTCTGCCGCATGAGCTCAAATGCAGAATCCTCGACTACCATATCGATCAAATCTTGCGCGTTAAAATCCACGAATATCTCGAACACCTCTCAACAATAGTCCTTCAATACTCCAGGTCATACCCAAATGGACCTTTACCCCATATCGAATACCTCCTGAATCGCTTAGACGATCTGCAGGACTTCCTCGATATCGCTCCAGAACTCCGACAGGATGTCATCAGGATCATTGCGAAGAAGCTACCTGTGCTGTGTGATAGATACTCTGAGTTGCAAAAACACGATCCCCTGTGGTCGTACTATGGGAACACGATTTACAATGCGTACTACAGAGCTCATAGTGAGAGCAACACCATGAAGGGAATCCTGTTGGAGGTAGTGAAAGATGAGCTCGGACGATGGAAGAGGTGTCCTTCTGGACGTCTGCGAAGGATTGATCTATGAGGTATTTCATCATGCGCTTTGAGCTATAGCAAAGGGGAAGATGGAGGGGGAATAAGCGGGGAATACGGATCGCTATAGATCGCTGGCAATGGAGTTTCGAGCTCACGAACGAGGAAGTTCAAGTGATGGTTTGTCCTCCTTCTTGAGCGAGCGCCATATGAATTTCAAATCGAAGCCCGACTAGCGTGGTCTGACTCGCCAAGCGATCTTCTGATTTGGTCTCCTCCTCATTACCTTACTTCAAGATCTTCTTCTTCAAGGCAACTTTCAACACGTGTAGACATAATTCTTTTCATTCACTCTGATTCAGCGCAAGGTCAGAAAGACTTCTGGGCATATTGCAGCATCTCGACTGACAACGTTCGAATCAGACACGTCATCACTAACACCAACACCATGACAAACTGGCACGCTCTACCTCACGAGCTCAAATACATGATCTTCAATTACTATATCGAAAATGCAGTGAACGACAGCGTCTCAGAAGATTTAGAATCGAGAACAGCACAAGACTACCGCCAATCGCTGAAGCGGCACGGCGGCGGACTCGTCACCTTGCTACTGATCTACCCAGAGTTCGAGCAAGAGGCTATGCGGTCACTGAATGCGAGGCTTCAGAAGCTATGTGACGTGTACAACGAGGAGGTCAGAAAGCGGAGGAAAGGGCTTTGCATCAGCAATTGGCAAGTGCCTTACGTGGGCTCGTGCTTCCCCATGCTGAGAGAGCTCGTGGTCAGGATCATGTGGATTGAGGGCTGGCTTTTGAACCTCAAACCTACAGGCTTCACGGCATAGCATCAACAAGCTTCAAATATCAGTTTCACTGGACACGGAGCGAAATTGAGTGAAAGGATCGTCACGATAGGACCGGGGGATGTCAGAGACGATAGCAAGTCAGCATTAATTTCAAGCACAATGTCATCCTGCAATACTGAAGCATGAGTCTGGACAGGATCGCTGCGACAAATCCTGCAAGGATTCTCGGATTGTTGTTCTGTGACTTCACGTGTTTTGGGTTGTTTCAGATCGATCACCTGCAGCAGTCCTTTCACACGACCGTCGCGTTTATCGCGTACTCCGCTTGACTCGTCGCCAGATCTTGTGAAATATATACTTCACATTCACATCAATCTCTACACCTCGCGCGGATCCCTTCACAAGTGTAACGAAAACCAAACTTTATATATACACATATCAGACCTCATCGTCAACAGAAGTAAGAACCTCAGCCACTTCATCTGTTCTGTGTTTACCAGTCTGTCGATTCGGCACCCTCCTGCAACAGCCTAAAGACTGACATCGCCTAGACAAACAACGATCACCATGACGAGCTGGCAAACTCTCCCCTGCGAGCTCAAACTCCAGATCTTCCGTCACCTCATTCACTCGGTGATGCAGACCAGTCCCCAGTGGCCTTTTGCACCAGAGCCATCCTACACGATTCTGCATGGCATTGACAACGTCCTTCTCGTTGCACCCGAGCTTCGGAGTCACACTGTGGAGCTCATCGAAAAGATGCTTATTGTCGACATCAAGGACTTTGGTCAGGGAGAAGAATACAGATTATTGCCGATTGAGTTGCTTGGTCCGATGTGGTGCTGGCGCGATAGCAAGGAAAAAGTTGAGCAATTGAAGCAGGAGATCTTGAAGGAGGTGAAGCAGGAGAAGAAGCGTCAAGCTAGATACGTCCGGAGGATGGAGAAGAGAACAGCATTGAGGATCGCTGCGATGGAAGCTGAACATCTCACATATCTCGAAGATCCGTGAACTTTCCGCGAAGTTGTGTTCTTTGCAGCTGTCGATAGACAATGCCGACAACAGCTTTGACTGACCTGCTAAGACTAAAGATCATGTTTCAAATTTTCACCTCACCCCACCACTTCCTCGTGCTTGACTCGTTACGGCGTCCTGTGAGCTCCTGTGTCACCCATCTCAGCCTCAACACCTGCAGCTCTTAGTTACGCAAACTCTCGACATAGTCCACTTGAGATCAAGCTGCCTCCTTCGATATCTGATCAGGTATGAAGAGTACCATGTATGCGCTTCCCTGTGCTGACAAGCTAGCGACCTCAATACGGTGCCAGAAAGCAAAATGACGAACTGGCACGCTCTTCCTCTTGAGCTCAAGACTCAGATCCTCGGCGCCTACGTTAACTGCCTGCTGCACGACGCAGACTATGAGTGTCGTAAGCAATCTGACAGCAGCGTCCTCGTCCAACACTTTCGCAAGTCTCCGCCCTTCACGTTGAATTCGCCGCCCAAATCACAGTTCGAAGCCCTCCTGCTTGTCGCACCGGAAGTCCAGCAAGAGCTTTTCACAATCCTCGACAAGAGACTCTATAATGCAATTGGGCTTCCCGACGTGGTCTTCTCCTGCCCCTGGAGATATTCAATCAACAAGCAAATGTGTATTCTGGGTATGCTAAGGCGACAGCTGGCGGGAGATTGCGGACGGACAATGGCTCTTGCCCCTGGCTTCCTCACTTACTGTTATGATGTTGACCTGTGCGACGCTTGGGAGCTAGACGTCCGGACTGTGCAGAAACAGACTTTCGAGGCTATCAAAAGATGTGGAAGGGCTGCTAGGAATCGCAAAGGATGGCGAGGATCACCAGAGACATATGAGTTTGGATTTCATGCATCTTGGGAGAAATAGTGACTATATCAGGTTAGACTGAATTCGAGCTCGATCCTACGACCGAAGATCGTGTTTCAGATAATTTGCCTGACCCCGCATCGTCTGTCTGATGCTTGACGCGCCGCTACATCTCGTAGCTCATCAATCTCTCCTCATCATCCTCCTCCTCCACCACCACCACCACCTCCTCCAC
>Ga0058702_10000862_pt1 | contig 11939 bp, 10 predicted proteins | sample AgamicOrSfe_FD_83781 | JGI IMG/M metagenome (GOLD analysis project Ga0058702, IMG submission 83781) | Agave microbial communities from Guanajuato, Mexico - Or.Sf.e | ecosystem: Host-associated > Plants > Phyllosphere > Phylloplane/Leaf | place: Guanajuato, Mexico | collected 2012-05-30
CAATATGCATCTTTTCACACCGTCGCACCCCGGCTGCGGAACGGCACCGCCGGCACATCATCCATCAGATCTATGATCTGCCCATGCGCCAAGACGCGCCATGAGATTTACACATTTTGATTTTCTTCTCTTCTCTTCTCAGCTGACCTCGTTCAGTAATCGCGGTTTAGGCGAGAATTGGAGGAGAATCAGCTGATGTGAAGTATACGAGATGATGTTAGCTGATTTGAATCAAACAGACCTCAGGGTTGTCCGTGGTAATGAGCATGTAGATGTGGTTAGGTGGTAATTGCAGAATCTCGCATTCCGTCCTCGCACCTAGACGTCACACCAGCCCTACACCATCTCTTCACAAACTTTAAATCGCTAAAGAACACCAAACTACGTCAGGGACTCTTCTTCCTCGAACTCGGAGCACCCGCCCGTACGCACGGCAACACGGCAGCTGCTATTGGACAATGGCAAAGCCTTCGAGTTCGCGCTTTCGCCCTTGCAGAATATGATTTGTATGCATGATCGACCGTGCGTTGGTGGACCGTGTGCTCCGCTCGAGTGACCTTCTATGCACAATGATGATAATGGAAGATACTGTTGCATGATGCTATATGGCTTCGGCGGAGGGGCGAAGGCGTGGGGAGAGAGCCAAGAGGGGAGATGTGTATATGTATGAAGCACGCCGCCACGCTCCTGTGTTCGATGCCTGCCTGTAAACAATTGTGCTTCACGACTTTGACGAAAAATATATACCCCTCATGAAACAAACAATGACGTTGCCACGATCTCTTCTTTCTTACTGCTATATTGCTGCTCTTGCATGCGCGGCGCCGATAATCACGAATACAAATAATGGAACTGCTGTGTTTAATGTTGCCAGCTCTGGAGGGAACTCCTCAAGTCCCTTTCAATATGGTATCATGTTTGAGTAGGTGCTAAGATGACTTTCCCCTGGAGTTCATCACTAATGCATTGGACAGAGACATAAATCATTCAGGAGATGGCGGCATTGTCAGTGAATCTTGTTCACAACTCAGTATAATCATCTGCTAACACCCCCTCAGTATGCCGAACTCATAATGAACCGTGCCTTTCAAGCAGTAAACTTCTCCTCGGCCACACTGGATCCGTGGCATTCACCTAGCTTCTCCTCCTTAACACTACAAAACACTTCGCCACTATCTTCCGCACTCTCCACATCATTAAACATCGCCACGGATAACAGCATAAATGGCACAGTCAGCATAGCAAATCCAGGTTACTACGGCATCGATGTGCGGCCGCAGGACTATCAAGGCTCGTTCTACGTGCGAGGTAGCTATGAAGGGAACTTCACTGTCAGTCTTGTCTCGCATCTGACAGGCGACACTTTTGCAAGCACTGGCGTTATTGCAAACTCGACACCCGGGCAATGGACGCAGTACGAATACACACTATCTCCGACTGCCACAGCACCAAATACGAACAACTCGCTTCTGCTAGAATTCGATGGCGCTCTGGCGACTGATGGGTCCCTGAACTTCAATCTACTCAGCCTCTTCCCACCCACATATAACAACAGAGCAAATGGCATGCGACAAGATCTCATGGAAGCTTGGGCCGGCATCAACCCATCATTCTTCCGCGCCCCAGGTGGCGACAACGTTGAAGGTCTTGGTCCTGTAGAGTTTTCACCTCGTTGGCAATGGAATGAGACAATCGGTCCACTCACAGAACGACCTGGTCATCTCAATGCTTGGGGATATGTGCTGACGGATGGTATGGGTTTGAACGAGTATTTCCAGCTCGCTCAAGATCTGGGTATGGAGATGAGTCTCAGTGTCTTCTCGGGACACTACTTGGATGGCTCCAGCATTGCAGAGGACGACCTCGAGCCGTATATCCAGGATACTATTCACGAGCTTGAGTACTTGACAGGCTCAGTGGATACTCCGCTTGGTGCTCTTCGTGCGTCTCATGGCTATCCTACTCCGTGGGAGGTCAATTACGTCGAGATTGGGTGAGTCAATGCTGTTTCTGATATAGTTGCAACATACTGACAAAATTACAGGAACGAGGATAACCTTTCGGGCGGCACCGCCAGCTATGTGTCTTACCGGTATAAAATGTACTACGATGCCCTCCACACCGCATATCCCAATATCACCCTCATCGCCTCTACTCAATACGTCCCTGTACCCAATGGCACTGTCTCGGACTATCACCTCTACGGTAAGATTACCTTTTCATCCACATCTAGCATTATGAGAGCTACGTTTTCTAAATCAACCTTAGACACACCGGACGGCTTAGTCTCGGCCTATAACTACTTCGACCAAAACTCCACCTCATCCAGCACCATGATCGGTGAATTCGCCGCAGTCGACCACAACAGCCCCGCCGGCGCAGACGTCGACGCGCCCACGGTCCCCGCCCCCTTCTGGCAAGGTACAGTCTCCGAGGCCATCTTCCTCATCGGCGCCGAGCGCAATGCTGGCAAGATCTTCGGCGCAGCTTACGCACCTAGCATGGGCAATTGGAACAGTCAGCAATGGCTGACGAACTTGCTGTACTTTGACGCCGATCCCAAGAGTACCGTGCTCAGCACGAGCTATCATATGCTGGCGCTGTTTTCGGGGACACGCTTCACGACTACACGACCAGTGGAGACGACGACGAAGACGGCACCGCTTTACTGGGTTGCGGGCACGGATGAGGCTACCGGCGCAGGGATCGCAAAGTTGGCGGTGTACAACAGCACAGGCAATGTGCCTGTACGACTAAATTTCAATGGCGTGGGCACGACGGCGAACTTGACTGTGCTCACGGCGCCGAGCTGGGACTCCTACAACTCGATCGGATATGATGTTGTCATCAGCAATACCACGATCATACAGGCAGATGCAACTGGAGCATTTGCATTCAGTTTGCCGAATTTGAGTATTGCAGTGTTGAAGACGGAAGGAGGTGGGAGTGTTAATGGTACAGGGATGGTGAGGGGGGCGGGGCAGAACGGGAAGATTATTTGGGAGACTGCTGATGGGAAGCTTTATTCTTCGTCATGAGCATAGAACGAAGACGAGTGCATAGCGTCGAGGACGACTTGACGATTTACGAATAGATAGACAGACATAGATATAGATATGATGTAATGGGAATGATTGTAAAATGGACTGTACCCCGACAACATGTCGCCGGATCGGGCTCCGGTAGCAGAATGACGCATTCGGTATTTCATAATCTCACGACAACATGTACATTAAATACGGTGTCTTTGGCAACCCTTTTCATACACAAGATTTTTGACACATTTTAGACTCACATACTGGACAGCATGGCCACCACCATGGCACAAACTCAGCTCCCCGAAGGGGTCAACTCCTTGCTCGACACAGATCTCTACAAGTTGACTATGCAGAGTGCTGTGCTAAAGTACTTTCCTCAGGAAGGTACGTGAACTTCACGTTGCTGCAAAGTTATCCCAAGAGCATATTAACGATAAAGCAGAGGTCACATATGCATTCACAAATCGCACGCCGGATATGCGCCTGAGCCGTGCTGCCTTCAAGTGGTTACAAGAGCAAGTCAATAGTGAGCTTTACTGCCCACCGGACGGGTTCGTGGAAAGCCTGACCAGATTCCAGGACTCGAGAACATCACCATCACAGTAGAAGAGCTAGCCTGGCTCAAGAAGACATGTCCATACCTCAGCGACCCCTACTACCACTACCTCGACAACTTCCGCATGCGCCCACAAGAACACATCCAAATGACCTTCCTACCTCACTCACACATCGGCGACGACGACGAGCGCGGCGACCTCCACATCATCGTCAAAGGCAAATGGGTCGAGACGATACTCTACGAGATTCCACTTCTAGCTCTGACCAGCGAAGCCTATTTCAAATTCATCGACCGGGATTGGACATATGATGGACAAGTGGAGAATGCGCGACAGAAGGGGTTGAGACTGATAGAAGCAGGCTGTATCGTGTCGGAATTTGGCAGCAGGAGACGAAGAGACTATCATACGCATGATCTCGTGCTGAAGGGGTTGATGCAGGCGCAACAACAGGGCGATGAGAAAGGCTGGACGGGCAAGATCACAGGCACGTCGAATGTGCATTTTGCCATGAAGTACAATATCGTGCCGGTGGGGACTGTCGCGCACGAATGGTTCATGGGCGTTGCGGCGATAACGAATAGTTACAAGACAGCCACAGAGACCGCGCTCGACTACTGGGTTGCTACTTTTGGCCGAGGGGTATATCACACGGTCTCTCTCTCTGAACGATACTCTAATTAACATCCACTAGGTCCTCTCAATCGCCCTGACCGACACATTCGGCACACCCACCTTCCTCGAAGCCTTCCGCAAACACGCCCCAATTCACACAACCCCCGGCACCGGCGCAGCCTCCACTCTTCCTTCGTCCACTTCCGCCGCCCTTCCCAGCGACCGCGCCGAGAACACAATATCCCACACAACGCCACCCATCCGGTCCGCCGGTTCCCTTTCGTCCCAAAACAACGGCACGACCTCCTCCCATCCCCACTCCAACGCCACCCCAGACCCACACACGCAGTCCCCCGCAACCTACGCCGAGATCTTCAGCGGCACCCGCCAAGACAGCGGCGACCCCCTCGAATTCGTGTCCACGATGCGTCGCTTCTACGACTCGCAGGGTATCACGGCCGACATCAAGCCGCCAAAAGCCATCGTCTTCTCCGACGCGCTCAATGTCGATCGCTGCATCCAGTATCGGAAGGCTGCCTTGGATGCGGGATTCGCGCCGAGTTTTGGCGTGGGCACAAACTTTACGAATGATTTTAAGCAGGCGAGTGATGGGGCGAAGAGCGTGCCGATGAATATTGTGATCAAGTTGAGTAGTGCGGGCGGGAAACATGCGGTCAAGATCAGCGATAATGCGGGAAAGAATACGGGGGATAGAGGGACGGTGGAGTGGGTGAAGAGGGAGTTGGGGTATACGGAGAGGGGGTGGATCGTGAGTTTATCTTCGGTCTGTGTTGTGAGAAACGTGATGATGCTAATGCAATGTATCTAGGGCGGAGACGAAAGCAAACGATGGGGCGTTGGCGGCGGCGTAAGTGGCGAGAAGTGAGACCAGTCGGACGACGAGATCAACACACAGATCTGGATGGCATACACGCACAAGGACGACGTGAACCATCTGAAGAAGGACAGCGAGGTGATATTCGGCAACGCGCTCAGGATTGAGGACAGACATAGATTTCCTCGTCTCCTTGTCGTCGACGGAATACCATCATACATACAAGTCAGACTAAGACTTCAGAGCTCTCCTGTCCTCTCCTGCTCGCGACCCCCACCTCGTAACGTCTCGACTCAGCTGTATCTGAAGTCATCCGCAGAAAGCCGATATGGGGTATGAGCTCTTGCTGTGCAGGGCCTCAGACTCGCCCGCTGAGGCGGCAGCGTGTTATGTCTTGCGTCTTGCGTCTTGCGTCTTGCGTCTTGCGTCTTGCGTCTTGAGTACGGCACACGACATCCCTACAATGCTCTCACTTTCAAATTTGAACAGCCGTACTCCCTCCCTCTCTCCCGCAGCTGAGGCCTTGCATCATTTAGTCAAGGCGTTACGGACTGTCCTCCACTGCACTGCACTCCTCTTTACTGCTCTCCACCACCACCGCACTCCGAACGTGCAGCGACAAAGCAGAAATGTGCCCCGAGGACTCACTCATCGTGTGTGTATCAGTGCTAAGCAGGCACTGAAAGACAGTTTGCGGTGTTTTCCCCCAACACATCAACTCCTGTCTCGCCATCTCGTGGCCTTGCCTCGAGGGCTTCCCGTCTTCCCATCTTCCCGTCTTCCCGTCTTCCCGTCTTCCCGTCTTCCCATCTTCCATTTCCCCATCTTCCCGTCTTCCCGTCCCTGTCTCAATCCTCGGGCCCTGCCTCGCTCGACTCCCGGCTTGCCCTCATACCTCCACACCCAGTGACCTCGGGCGTGCCCGCTGGCAGCCGAGCTGTCCCATAGACTTCGAAACCAACATCCCGGCAGCCCTGCCAGCTATACTACTTCCTGCTCTCGCTCCCATCTCCTCTCGCTCCCGTCTACTCTCGCTTCCCCGACCGCAAGCCGCATAGCTATCTCCGCGTCGTACTCGTGGGCTGAAGTGGCAGGTGGGAAAGGTATGCTTGTCGATAGTCGGCGTGGCGGCAGGTGCGACCTGGGGATGTGGGATGCGGGAATGTGGTCGTTGAGGGTCAGAGAATGGAGGGGTGGGAGTGTGGTAGGGTGGTAGGGTGGTCGGGGTACAGAGACAGTCTGCGGCGTTGGATGTGAGGGAGATTAGGGCGATTGAGAGATTGGGGAGTGGTCGGGGGAGGAGGCAGGTGTTGGTTTATGTTGATATTGAAGGAGCTGTGTGGTAGCGCCTGACATCCTTGAAGATATACGTAATAGCGCTTGCCTCCTCAAAACAGCCCGGGCCAGCTCACAATCATATCCGCCTTTTCCTTGCTCTCGAGGTATTTCCTGATCGTCCATCTTCGCAAGCTGTGCAGCCGTTCTGCCATCCCCTGCCCTCTTCTCTCCCGCTCTCGCGCCCATGACACACAACACCCTCACCGTCCCCTCCTGCCCTTTCATGGCTGCAACATGTAACGGTGTATTCCCCTCCCTGTCAATCGCGTGCATATCGATGTCCGAACTGGGATTACACATCGTTCTGACAACCTCACTATGCCCGTTTGCTGCTGCGAGGTGAAGTGGTGTTTGGCGGGCTGTGTTGCGGGTGTTGAGTTTGAGCTTCAGATTCCCTTTTCTTGTGGTCGCGGTGGTGGAGGCAGAGGAAGCGAGGAGGAGAGCAAGCAAAGCTCGATTGCCCAACGCACAGACGAGATGGAGTGCTGTATTGCCCAAAGGGTCGAGAGCGGCGTTTATGTTGAAGGAGTTTGGTGGATTGAAGAGGAGGGAGGAAACGGTGGGAATGTGGGAGCTTGTGATGGCCGTGTAGAGTGAGGAGGAGGCGGTGGATGTTTGAGCGCGTGTGCAATTGTCGTCGTGACCCGAGAGAGGGGATTTGGGTGTGCCGCGAAGACGTGAGAGCACGCTGTCGAGTGTGGACGAACGACTGAATGTTGGTCGGATGCTCTGCGTGCTTGAAGAGGTACGACGAGGCTGGGGCGAGGTTGGAGAAGTTGGTGTTTCGACGAGTGGCGATGGAGTGTTGGAGAATGTGCTGGTGATTGGACTTACTACCGGAGCAGATGGAGGGAAAGGAAACGCCGAAATCGACAAGGTTTCAGAGAGGGGTGTTGTGATTGGAGTTTCAAGCATCGAGCTTGTCTCGCAGACATCGGTCTTCGGCTCTTGTAGTATAGATTTCGATGTCTTGCGCGGCTCTGCCTCTGGCGACACTTCGGCCGTGACCGCATTAGCTAGTCTTTGTAGCACCGATGCAGGTAACGTCGACGACGACTTTCGATTCGGTGGCCTTGGGAGTGGTTTGTTGGAGTAGAACGCCACGTAGTCCCGGTACTCTGGACCTCTGTGCTGCTTCACCTTAGGACTCGATTCCGGAGAGATGATGCTGTCTCTTCGTCGGGACACTGGCAGTGGAGGTGACATCTGTGATAGGACTGGTTTGGAGAAGTTTATGACCCTCTCTTTACTTGGACTGGCTGCAGAAGGAATATTTACTCCGAGCTTGATTTCCTCGAGGAGACGTCGGTATTGACGTGTGTGAGGCCGGAGATGTGAGGTAGCTGCGCTGCGATCGGAGATCGTCTGAGATGGTGTCCAGTTACCGTACATATCAACACGAGCGGAGGCATGCTGATTGTACTGTACGATACGTGTGTTGCCGATTGCTTGTGCAAAACTGGCATCCAGCGATCGTAGAGTATCTGAGCCCTCTCTCAGTTCACCGAAAATGACGTTCTTTGACTTTCCTTCCGGCAACAAGTCGAAGAAGTGGTCTGGAAGTCCTGTGTGAGTTCCATCAAAGAAGAGAGCAGTAGCAAGACTTTGCAGAGTTGTGATATCCCTACTCGCCGAGGCCATAGTCATTGCCTTCTCAATCACCAAACAGCCAGTCCTGTATCCCAGCAGAACAAGAGGTCTGCTTCTCCATTTCGTGATCGTCGCCAGTCTCCGCAGAAAGGCATCCGCGCAGGCTTCTAGCAAGCCTTTCTCCGATTGCAACTCAACATCGTGTCCATATAGATAGACACGACTCCGAGGAAGATCATGCGGTAGTGTATCACGAAGCCATGCTTGCTCAGCAGAAGCTGCCCAGCTGTAGAACGGATGCTCGAAAAGATCGCTTACAGCCACGATATCGATGTCATGTTGGTTACCTTCTGTGGCGTGGAGAGGAGTGAGGCCTTCAAAGTCGTCATCTATTGTGATACAAGACGGCTCGTCCCGAAGCTCGGGATATTTGAGCTCTCCATCGAGCAAGGGGAACGTGATGGTAGCTACAAGACTTTCGTCGTCTTTGGCGCTTGATTTTGTCAATGACTTGATCCGAACATGCGGCTGATCATCATCGGAGAAGTAGGACAGAAGTGCTTCTGCGGATGTTTCAGAAGGAATTGACTCGACACGGAAGATATGCGTCTGAGGTGCGTCCATGGAGACAGGAGTTACTGGGGCATGGCGGGCTGAGATACTGTGTTCTATAGCTCATTTGTAGACCTGTAGTCAAGATTCTTTAGATGCTTCCGCAGCATGCAGGATGTGCAAACAGATGACCGTAGAAGCCAGCTCACAGCTCAAAGTCAGCAGATGCAGTATACATACAGCGCACACACCCTACGATAAGCATGAGCCCAGAGTCCGCGCTCTCGGGACTACCACGCTGTACGCTACCGCCCTCAGCACAAGCGGACCGTGCTGTAAAGCATGCGTGCGCACGCTTGACAATAATCCCAGCCCTCCCGTTATGCATTAGTCCTTTCATTAATCTTTCGAGAAGTCCTGTCCACTGTGAGGTCCGAGGAGCAACAGCAGCACATGGCATGAAACGTCACTCTCATTGGTGTGTGTCTGTGTGGCTGAAGCATTTTAGATTTCGGCAGAATGGAAAAGATGGAAAGATTGGGGTGCTTTCAGCTGCGCTAGGAAATGCCACTAGTGGTCGCTAGGGATGGCGGGATCGTGGCATTAGGGGCTGAAAATTGCACGGGTAAGGATGACAAGGATTGCCGGCAGTAGGGATTGGCACTTTAGGGCTCAGGCTCTAGCGACATGGGACTCTAGATGGTCCGACGGTAAGCAAAGGTAGTGAACACTGAATAGTTCAGGTGGGTGCATGTGTTGTGATGATCTCGAAGATGAAGAGGGCACACACGACGTGATGTCTTGGATTGTATTCATGCATTTTATTAGTATACAGTGCTAACCTAGTGCCTATGACGCAGCATCTCCAAGACGAGCCATGACCCCCAACGACCTTCTTCGACTATTCATACCCATCGTCATCAGGAGGAGCCCCAGGAGTCTGCGCAGAGCCATACGCGCCTGGCGTGAAGGCAGCTGGAGTCGGTGCGCTTGCCGGATTGTTCCAACCAGCACTCGGCGTAGGTGCAGCAGCATATGCGCCAGGCGTCCCGCCACCTGCCTCAAACGCTGCAGGAGTGCGAGAACCTGAGAAGGTGGTATGATGTGGTGTCGTGGAGCCTGTATTCCAAGCAGAGCCTCCATATGCGGTAGCACCACCATATGCTGTCGCGCCACCGTAGGTTGTAGCACCGCCGTAGGACGTTGCACCACCATAGGATGTCCGATTTCCATCGCCATACGCAGTCCGTGATCCATCGCCCCATCCCGGCGCAGGTGTACGACTTCCTGTTTGCTTCCATCCTGGAGTCTGCCCACCAGCACCGCCGCCCCAAGCAGGAGGCTTGCCTGCACTAGCACCCCAGGCAGGAGTCTTACCACCACCCATGGCTCCCGCCGGTGTACGACTTCCTTCCCATCCACCTCCGTCGGGCACGCGCGATTGACCGCCTGAGAAGGCTCCACGACCGCCGCCAAATCCTCCACGACCACCCATTCGGCTAGTGTCGACTGTTTGTCCGCTGATCGGATCTTTCACTGTTAACACGTCTTTGCTGACCGTGATGACCTTGTTCTTTGTATGAAGCTCGACACGCGCCTCCATATCCGTGGCGTCCTTGACAATACCCAAGAGTCCTTTGTATGGCCCCTTGCGCACCGTGACTGTTCTCCCGATCATGCGATCGCGGCCCATACTTCGCGGCGGCGGCATTGCTACTGCGGCTGCTGCTCCTCCATTCTGAGCGAGAGCTGGATTCATCTTGTTCAGATCAGGTCCTGCATTTGCTGCGCGGCCGCCTTTCGCCGCTACGGTTACGACACTTGAACTTTTCGCCACGAAGACACCTGCGTTTTCAGTCTGCTCGCGATTTTGCAGGAAAAGGAATACGCGATGGATATGTAGCACCCGGCCTTGTTTCTGTTCACCAAGGACCTCCTTGACTGTATCATCGTGTCGTATTTCAGTTCCGTCCTTATCTGTCGCTACTGCGAAACGTCGCTTTTCCAGTTTGTTGGAGATACTAGACGGAAGCATTGTCCGTAATGAACCGTCTTGATCAAGGACTTTGAGTGATTCTCGGTCGACTTTTGTGATGCAACCAACTGTTGCAGGACTGTGAGGAGTTAGCACGATACCCAGGGTTACACTATCTCAGAGGGTAACATACTCCAGCTGCACCAGATCGTACAAATCAAACTTCCCTCCTCCTGCAACGTTTCCAGAGTCCGTTGCAGCTCGCAGATCCCTGCTAAACACAGTGATCTCTTGATTGTTTGAGTCACTAAGCAGTGTGACTCGGTCGTCTTTGATTCGTACCACCATGCCGACCTCGTCTTGATATTTACTTCCACCAATGACCTTGACATGATCACCCTCGCGAAACCGTTTCCGGAGTGATTTGATTGGTGCCTCGATTGTCTGACCACGGAGTCCACCTTCTGTGATCGAAAGAGTGACGATATCTGCATGGACTCGTATCGCTTTACCGGAAACACCTCTCTGCTCGCCCTGATACACCTCGACCATGTCGCCTGGAAGATAGTAGTCTGCAGCATTTGTCGATCTCAAAGTCGCAGCCAAAGCAGATAAGTCTAGGTTCTCAGTTCCATCCTCTGCACCGGCTGTGAATCTTGTAACCTCTTCCAGCTTCGGGTTGACGTCTTCTGTTTGTAAGTGTTGCACCTTGAATCCCTTGACGAGGAAGCCACGGATGTAAGTATCACCAAGATACTCGAAGACTTTCTTGTCATATGAATCACGTTGCTGTATAAACTTGCCATGCTTTTTCTTCGCTTCCACATCACTGAACAGTCGTTGTGGTGGTCGGCCAGCAACGACATTCTTTCCAAATGCACCATTTGCTCGCTTTCGCTTCGCTGCTGCTCCTGCAATCGTGTTTATCATTGGCGCATTGACGTCTTCGTTCAAGCCATAATCAAGTCGTGGTACTAGGCGCAGTTCAACCTCGAGCCCATTGGCCTCCACTTCCTCAACTTGCGCTAGATCTCCTTGATACTTTCCACGCTTGATGCGCACGTACATTCCTGGTTCCAGAACCTTTGACTTTCGAGTTCTGAGCAGATCAGGCATTTCCGCGATCGGTACCAGTATCTTGTTCGTGCGGACATAGCAATGCATAATATTCTCGCAGGCAGCCTCGACATCGAACTGTTTTCGTGCTTCAACGTAGATGAATCCTCCGATACTGTTGCCTCGCTCGAAGGCGGAGAAGATCTTGACGGGATCGGTCTCTGCACGCTCTTCTACGCGCTTCATGATGTTTAAGACCACCTCCCTCTCTTTACCAGGCTTACATCTGACACCCCAGATTGTCGGGTCTTCGACACTTGGTAGCAGAAGACGCTGAGGCACAACAGCAGAATCTACACTTGCAGCACCATTGCGACCATATC
>Ga0058702_10000863_pt1 | contig 11896 bp, 8 predicted proteins | sample AgamicOrSfe_FD_83781 | JGI IMG/M metagenome (GOLD analysis project Ga0058702, IMG submission 83781) | Agave microbial communities from Guanajuato, Mexico - Or.Sf.e | ecosystem: Host-associated > Plants > Phyllosphere > Phylloplane/Leaf | place: Guanajuato, Mexico | collected 2012-05-30
GATGTGAATATCTTGCAGGCTGTTATGAAATATGCTACAGGGTGATGACCCGAGCGAGATGATTTCATTCTTGTACATATCTCAGAACTGTGGTTTCCCGTCTGCAGCAATCATCTACCTCTACGTCTTGTACGATCCGGTAGTCCCAAAGCAATATCCTCAAGCCATCTAACCTTCAGCCTCAATCTCGTAGCTGTTGCTCTTGTGCTTGGGCTGGAAGTTGAAGTCCTTGTGTGCCGGTCCCAAGAACATTTCACTAATCTTGATCCAGTCCTTGTAGTTGGCGCTGCTGAGCAACGTCTCGAGCTCGTTCCTGCCGCGGAAAGCAGGAGGTCTGTCGTTCATGTGCGGCGGCAAGTGTTCGAGCAGGCCAATGGGCACGTATCTGCAACTGAAACTCAACCACTCGAGAAGGAAACGACGTGTGATGCCAACACCGATCTCGTCCGCTCCCCAGTTCTCCAGGCCGAAACGTGTGAATTGTTCAATGTATTGCAGTCTCTCCGAGGCGCTCTTGTCGAGGTACTGGCCAGTTTGAATCTCTTCGAAGATCCAAGGCTTGATGAGTGCACCACGGCCAATCATGGCCGAGTCGACGTTGGCGTTGTTGACAGCGTCGAAGTAGTCGACGTGGGAGTAGACGTCTCCATTGCCACAGAAAAATGGCGTGCCATTATTTGAAGCAGTCATGTCGCGTGCATCTGCCTCTCGGATGGTGTCTGTCACCTCTGCTTGCTTTTGCTTCAGTCTGTTGACCAAGGCCGAGCATTCGGCAATGTACTCCCAGTTGGCTTGACGGGTGTATCTCTGTTGGCGGCTTCGGCCGTGAAGAGTGATAGCAGCAACACCACAAGGGCCGTCACCAGCTGCCATGGCTTCCTCACCTCCAAGGACGAGACGCTGGACAAGTCTGTCAGCAGTGGGGTGGTTGTCCTTGGTGCCCATACGGATCTTGACAGTGATGGGGACTTCGCCAGAGACAGCGTTCATACCACGCAGAATCTTCTCAAGCTTGCCAGGTGAGTCCATGAGCGCAGAGCCAGCGCCCTGTCTGTACACCAGATCAATGGGACATCCACAGTTCAAATCGATGGCACGGATGCTGGGGCAGAGGGCGGTAAGGATTTCGGTGGTCTTGAGGACGTTCCATGGCTTGTTTCCTGCAATCTGGACACCAAACTTGAGATCCTTGGAGTTGTCGTAGCCAGCAACAATAGACTTGGGAGTGTACTTGGGAGGCGTGATTTCGGACTCGTGAGCCTTGGCCAGAGCCCACTCGCCCTTCTCACCTTGGATCAAGGGCAGGCCCATGGCCATCTCGGACCATGTGACCTGAGCACCGAGACCAACGCACAAACGTCTGAAGGGAAGGTTTCCTTGTGTAGTCAATGGGGCTAGGACCGGTGTCTCTGGGCCGTAGTAGATTCTACGCTTCTCGGAAGCGCGTACAGGGGCTTCTGTGAATTGGGCGCGACGCTCTTCGAGCGACATGGTTTCGGCGGGTGCTGTTTGTTCCTCTTCCGGCTTGTTCGCTGCGTAATATTTGTTCATTTCGGTCTGGCGCTTTTCCAGCCAGGCCACGTAGGCCTCGGACTTGGGCATACCGGTTTTCTTCTTTCTGAGTTCGATTTTGGCTCCCATCGAGACGACGTTGACCACTCCCACGCCCTCCTCTTCTTCTGCTTGAGCACCGTCGCTTGAGGCCTTGTCATTGTCCAGAAGAACCAGTTCCTTGCGGCCGTCAGCGGTCTCCCTCTCAGTAGAGTGAGAGCCAGCGAAGCGGCACTTCCAGCCTGCATTGCACTTGCCCTTGACCTCGAAGATTGGGCACTTTGTGCCGAAAGTAGTCAAGTCCTCGCGCTTGCCTTCAGCCAGGTACTTGCGGAGGTTGTGTTCCATTCTGCACTTGTCGCCGAAGGGACACTCTGTGGGTGAGAACTCGTTGTTGTGGACGCGAGTCTTGCACAGCTGGAGAGCATCGCGCGAGCTGCCAAAAGTCCTAGCCTTGTTCTGGCCGCGGTTCTTCTGCTTCTTGTCCTTGGACTGCTGTTGGGATTCGTGCTTGCTTCCTTCGGCGGCGTCGTCGGGGTTCTCTTCTGAGACTTGCTCGGGTCTTCCAGCAGGCTGGGGATTGTGGATCAGGTACTCCTTCTTGATGGGTGCGACGCCCTTGGTTCTCGGCTTGGGGTCTACGGCACCCAAGACAGGGTCCTGCTCCAGCTTGACTCTCTTAGAGGGTTGCTCGTCGCCATTGCGCTCGACCTTCTCGGCACGTGTGGTGGCCGAGTCGAAGGGAAGGATTTCGGTCTGGGGATTGGCGGGTTCGATCGAGTCGCCGGGGGCTGGACGCTTCAAGGGCTCAGAAGGATTGAGAGGGTTGACAGTGGGCTGAGCAGGTGCTGTGGTGCCTGCGCCATTGAGCGACTTGTCAGTGTTGTCTGCCATGTTTGCGAGAGCGAATGATTGTCTGGACTCGTGCTGTCTCTTTTGCAGCGGCGACACTTTTTCGACCGATGGACGATAAGCTTCTTATCGTGCACGGATGATGGTGGAGCGGCACCTCCTCGGCTCAAGCAAGCAGTGCAACCGTGTTGCAAGTTCGGAAGGTGCGGTGGTCCCAGCTTCGCAGTGACGGAGCTCTCTGTGACGTATGCGGGTTTGTTTCGTACGTGTTGGCTTCGCAGCTCCCGGCCGGTTTTGCGCGGACGACGTCCTGTAGAAATAGAGACATCCACCTTCTCCTGTTCCCCTCCTCCCCTTCCTACAACTCATCCCAAACCACACACCACCCATTGCCCGCCATGACGCTCTACTACAGTCTTGTCTTCGCCCTTCTCGTCTTCGAGATGGTCGTCTTCATGTCCCTGATTGTGCCCATGCCTTTCAGCTGGAAGCGCAAGCTCCTGACTTTCATCTCCGAGAGTCCCGTCATAGCAAAGCTGCAGTATTGGATAAAGGTACATATTCCATCTTCTCTGGCCCACGTTCCGTCCGCATCTCGGTCCAGTGGCCCATGACCTCCAACTCGTCTCTAGCTCCAATGCTCACAAGACCACTAGATCACCTTCGTCTTCATCCTGATCCTGTTTGTTGACAGCGTCAACCGCGTCTACCGCGTCCAGCTCGAGCTTGCTACGGCCAACAAGAACAACACCGGCGGCGGGTAAGCTTATCTACCTCCTCATCCAGTCCCCAGTGCAATTTGCTAACGTGTTCACTCAGCACTGCTGCCGTTGGCGGTATCGAACGCATGGAGATTCAGGCTCGCAAGTTCTACTCGCAACGCAACATGTACCTCTGCGGCTTCACCCTCTTCCTCTCTCTGATCCTCAACCGCACCTACGGTATGATCCTCGAGGTGCTCCGTCTCGAGCTTGAGAACAGACAGATGAAGGGTACCGATGGACCTAAGGACGCCAAGCTCAACGAGGCCAGCAGCATTGGCGAGGTCGGCCGCCTGAAGAAGGAGCTCGCTGCCAAGGACCGTGACATTGAGACTCTCAAGAAGCAGGCTCAGGGTCTCTCCACCGAGTACAACCGCCTTGGTGACCAGGTCTCTGGCGCCCCCGACAGCGTTCCCAAGAAGGACCGATAAATCAATCGCCCGACTCCTCAGCACCCCAGCACTGTCAGAGCATATCAACAGCTCGACTCATTCAGCATCCCTCCGGAGCCAAGGGCATATGCCTAGAAAAAGCATCACACACACCAGGCCGAGAGGAACTCCTTAGTGTATACGATAGCCACGCAGAATAACTGTATACCATATGATATTTTTGCCCTCAATTCTTGCATCGTTCGTCCTTTTGAACTCATGTCACACGACACCTGAGTTTGGAGTCTTTTCGTGTGATGTACGTGATGGTTCCACACTCGCTGGTGGTAATTAGATCCCGTCTGTTACATAGATCCATACCCAAGACCCTCCATCCTGCCTGTTTTCCGTGATGTTCTCGTAGTAGATTCATGTATCCTTGAGCTCCTGGGCCAAACCGTAACCTGCACGAATTGGCCTTCTAGAAGAAAGAAAAGACGTCAAGCATACTGTTGAGCCTGACGATCCTTAGACACTCATGATCTTGACAAACTCGTCGTCTGCGGATTCGCATTAGCTGTTGTCTTTTTTCACTGTCGATTCGAGTAACTCACAGTCAATGTTGCCATCTCCATTAGCATCCGCCTCCTTGATCATCTCATCAATCTCCGAATCAGACAAGTTTTCACCGATGCTCTTCATAACATTTCTCAACTCCTCTGCAGAAATGGTGCCGCTGCCATCTCTGTCGAAGACGGCGAATGCCGCTCTCAATTCAGACTCGCTGTCTGCTTGCTGGACCTTGCGGCCCATCATTGAGAGAAACTCGTCGAATTCAATGGAGCCAGAGCCGTCCTTGTCGATTTCATTGAGGATGTCTTCGAGTTCGGTTTGGGAGGGCTCTTGGCCGAGGGAGCGCATGACTTCGCCCAGCTCGTCGACTGTGATGTTGCCGTTTCCATCCTTGTCCTGTGGAGACACAAGAGAGCTATCGTTAGTGTTCAATTCTTGTGCAAGTTTCGTGGTTTCTTCTGTTGTAAAGGAAAAGAGCTTACGAAAACGTTGAAGACCTCCTTGAGCTCCTGAATTTGCTCTGGTGTGAGGTTCTCTGCCTAGAAGAAGATGACATGTTAGTCATGTCTGCTGTTTTGCAAAAGCGACTGATTCGTCCAGGTCACTGCCTGCGGTGGTGTGGCTGCGGTCGCCCTCCTATGACATACCATGCTAGGTCTTCTCTGGTGTGCCGACATGATTGCGGTGTATCTGTGTATCTGGAGATAAAATGACTGTTGGTTTCTAACAAAAACAAAAAGCGATGAGAAGACAGTGGTAGGAGAGAAGCTGTTGTTGTGGCTGCCTTGATGTTTCAAAGAAGAAGGGGGGAGCCCAGTTCTGTTTCGACTTTGGGTCTTTTTCGTGTGCCTTTCCACCAAGGGTCTTTCCCTCTCTGCTGCTTCGTCGGGTCTGGAGCGTCACATCACATGCTTGTTTTTCTTGGTCCTTTTCGGGACAAAGGTGCGCCTTACTCCTTTTGGGAATGTGGGGTCACTTGGAGGGGTCTATGAATAATATATTATGGCATTCATGTACAATATCTTCGAAGTGAACTTGTCAGACACGTACAAGATGCCCTTCCTCTACCTCTCGAGAGCTAGTCTATTGAGCTCGCGAAAAATCACTTGCCCGTATGGATTCTGCAGAATGCCGGATCTTGGAGTAAGCCGTCCAACCCAGAACGTTGCGAAGGGCAAAGTCCAAGCACAGCATTGAATTATCCTCACGCGAATACTCTTACATTCTAGATATAGCTGGAGTAGAAGCAAGGGAACAGAGCTATTGGAGTCGAACATCTATGAATCATTTAGTCAGCAAGGTTCCTGAATCATCGTGTTGGTATAGTCAGATACCGGCAGGGTGGTACTCTCAGCACGCCAAACATGGTCAAATCCTGTCTCGAGAGCAGTCGATGTGAATGAATGTTTTCTCAATTTTTTTTGTGCTATCTATACGGTCATAGTCTATCTTCTCCCACTCTGACCAGCCTTCATTAACTCTGTCCAAGCGCTCTCGAACCCTCTCTTCACTTCTCTATAGCTGACGACGAAACAATTCTGCTCGTCTCTACTGACCAACATGATTTTCTCTTCAATACCAGCGTCCATCTTGTTCAAGCATGTCAAGACGTGTCCAAGATCAAGAACAGGCCGACCATCTGCGTCAACCTGGTGAAACACATAGTCACGGAACAATTTGAGATAATAGCGTTCTCCAGTCTCAGACCAGGCAGATGACGTATGGTTGAGGGTATGAGGAGCAGCAGCTTGGTTTGGGTTCGCAGCGCTAGATGACAAAGTCGTCTCGGGCCGCTCAAGAACCATGTTAAGCTTGGTGAGCAGACGTACAAGGCGCGCATTCTCGAGCTCGCGAGATAGGTTGCTCGTCAGCGAGTCAGCCTCGTGCAGACTGGCATCGAAGGTCAATGTTATTTGTGACGAGATCAGCGAAAGGAAACTGTCGATATCATGGTCTGAAGACGTGGTCGCTGCTGCAGAGCTCGGTGAGCTTGTCGACGCTTGTGTTGGCGTCATTGGCGCAGCTGGGGTCAGTAGCCATGTGACTACTTCGCGCATCTTTTCGCTGTATGCTCGACCAACGTGCTCCAGAGATTTTTGAGTGTTGTGATGGGCCGTGGGGTTCTTGTTGGCTATACAGAGTATCAAACGACCCATTTGCAGTATATCGTCTTGTTGAAGCTCTGATATGCTGCGGCCCTGCTCGTACTGGGTGATGTCGAGAATACCGCATGAGTTCAATCGCAGCCGATTCTTGGATGTGATAAGAATTTTCTGAGGGATCATGAGGCGAGCAGCAAGGCCTATAGAATGGATGGCCTTGATAGCAGATGCTAGCTGGACGATGTAACCCCACAACTCATGATCTGTCACGTAGATCGCTGGGGATCGCGCCAGAGTGACTCCCGGGTTTCTGGCAGTAGGAGTGAATATCTTGTCAGCTAGAGTTTGCGAGAGCGGATGGTAGTCGGTGACGACAATCAGAGAACTATCTCCGAAGGCTCTAGTAGTGAAAGCGTCATGAACAGTAACGACATTCCCGTTACTGATACGCTTCCAAGTCTGAATAGTACGGATGGCATTCTCATCGGTCAGTCGGAAGCCTGCAGTTGTATTGTGAGCTCTCAAACACTCGAACGACAGCAGACGGAGTTCCTACCTTCTAGACGTCTTAGAGCATAGTTGTATCCATCCTTGCTCGAAGTAGCTTTATATACCCAGCTGGGATAGCCATAAGCTGATGCGGACTTTTGAGCGTTGGTATCAAGAGCCACTAGCGAATGAAAGTGCTCTATTTGCTGAGGTAATGCTGTATCTGCAGAAAGTAAGTCTCTTGGGACCGGTAGTCTCGAGCCACATGACTTACTGGAGAAAGTCTGGAGAGATGCCTCAGATTTGCGTTGCATCTCCTCACGTAAGTGATCGGGAATGAAGAAGTCGTGAGTCGTCCGCTGGTAAGCCATTAAATTCTCTCGATGAGGCCCCAATGGCGCATAAAGATGGTAGCTGAGCTGGACCACAGTCAGTATATGCTTGCAAAAAAGGAGTATTGGCATACCGGATGAGCGAAAGCAGCAGCAGCTGAGAACATCGAACTCGCAGCCAAGGTGGAAGCATCCTGAGCGTATGGGTTGATCTGCGGAGCATGAGAAGCATCCGAATTTCCTTGCATGGTGAATGGATCGAAAGAAGAAAGGTTGTTGGCAGAAGAACCACTCTCAGTCTGAGGCACAAAATTTTGAGGGACGAACTCTTGTATACCACGCTGGGACCATTCTGCTGATGGTTGCTTGGCTGTTGCGACAGGAACTGCCGCTGAACTAAGTCAGTCGATTGAACACAGCTCGCGCCAACTCGGCTAGACCATACCTGTTGATTTTGGGGTGAAGACTGCTGCCGAAGCCGCTTTTGGAGAAATGCCGAGAGTCTTTGCGGGCTGCACATTGTTCGTGACAGGCGATAGAGGTTTGAACGACGGGGAATCAACGCTCAGAAAACGTTTGGCGCTATGCAGCCGTGAGCTCTTGACGAAAAACAATAATTCATGCTGTACGCACCTTTCTGCTTGTTGACTGGGTTTTGGAGGTAGTTCATGGTTATAAGGACAACCTGGACATATCAGAGGGATTGATCTCGAGGGAGGGCGCACAAGACTGACCATTGTTCTGGGCTCTGCAACTACCATAGATGGTTACGTTTCTGCAGAGGACGTTCTTTGTATTCTCTGCGAACGTGTCAGATCATACAATCAGCTGAGTCTTTCGGGATCTAACGCGATCTAGAGTACATACCACGTCCTTTGGGCCTTGGAGACTGATGCCTTCTACGCATACGCCTGGGCTGCTAGCACCTGATGCTGCCATGGTGTTGAAAGTGACTTCGCGGTGGGAAGTCGTCTGGGTTCGGTAGGTGGTCGTCTTGGAGCATTCGCAGAACCTGATTGTGCTTACGGAAGTGTCGATGTAGATTGATCTCGTGGGCAGAGATGGGTAATCAGAGAATAGTAGAGACTCTGCGGTAGAAAGCCAAGCACAAAACAGTAGCCTGAAGGCAGAAATTGATGACAAGATAGAGAGGCTGCTGATGTCGGAAGGATAGAAATAGCGTGATCGCTGCAGCAGGATCTCGGGTACAAGAAATTGAAAACCAAGGTACAGTGTCTGCATGGGCAGAAGTCAGATGGGGGAGCAAGATATGAAGAACCAATGAGTGTGGTAGTGTGACAAGAAAGATCAAGAGATGGACAAGGGGGCTGCCGGCACGCAAGCCCAACAATTAGGAGAGGGACGGGTCAGGCGTAGCATTAGGTGCTTCACATACCTAATGGGAGCAAAGCACAGAAGACATTATGTTAACAACAGTTTGTGTGCCGAATACAAAGCAAAAGCAAGAAGCCGCGTCCAATACGGCAGGGTATGCACAAGCGACAGAGGGTGAGAGTGGAAGCAGTCGTTGGTTCAGGAAAGCGTCGGTATGTGCCGGGCAGTGCTCGACAGCAACAAAGCGAGACTGCAGAGTCAAAGGTGTGTCTTTGAACACACGATATGTATTGATAGCGGGAGTCAGAGGAGGCAAGTCCGATAGCAAGATACCGCGGTGCAGCTAGAGTACAGGGTTGATTGGACAGGTGAGGCCACGCGATGGCTGTCGGCATGCGGCCTTCCTCGTCGGCCACGACCCACGGCGAGTCGCGAGTCATGGACCGACGGCTTGCCAAGCATGACATGGACACCTTGGTGTTCATCCAGAAAGTCGACATGGCCTCTGGCCTTCAAGTCTTTGTTGATGCGCGACGACGACATGTCGGCACCTTCAACAGACATATCACAGCTCTCGCAAGAGCAGCAACTGGCGCTGCAACAAGTCACTTCCGTGACAGACCAGGACCTTGACACAGCTCTGGCCTTGCTACAGCGCTGTCAATGGAATGCTCAGATCGCAATCACGCGCTTCTTCGACGGCGATGCTGATGTCGTCGACGTCGACGTCCCTCCACCCCAAGACACTCGCCGCTCCGAGAACCTGGCCGCCAGTCTCGATGCCGCCGCTTTTACCAGAAGCTTCAGATCGACCTCCAATGGCCTGCAGCAAGCTCCGCGCGTTGTCCCTACACCCGAAAGCCAGCTGTCCCAGCCAGCGCCCTTTGTCTTGCAGCTGCTCTTCCTGCCCTTCAACCTAACCTACTCTATCTTCGCCCGTGTCTTTGGCGCTCTCGGCTATATCTTCCCCGTCCTACCTCGCCTCCTGCACCGCATCTTCCCTCTGCAGTCCACTCGTCCCAACAACTCCGACAGACGGCCCTTGAACCCTCGCGACACGGCTTCTCGCTTTATCCGCGACTTCGAGGAAGACTACAACGTCGAGCCAAACACTATTCCCTTCTTTGAGAATGGCTATGCCCAAGCCTTTGACCTCGCCAAACGAGACCTCAAATACCTGCTGGTCATTCTGCTGTCTCCGGAGCATGATGACACCGCCCCTTTCGTCCGCGACACTCTACTCTCGCCGCAGGTCAAGGAGTTCATCCAAGCTCACGCTTCTGATCTGGTTCTTTGGGCTGGGAGCGTCCAAGACTCGGAAGCCTACCAGGTTGCCAACGCCCTCAACGTCACAAAGTTCCCATTCACTGGTCTGATCGTCCATACTCCCTCCGTCTCATCAACCTCCATGTCTCTCATCGCTCGCGTCGCTGGTCCAGTGCCCCCGTCAGACTTTCTTGTCAAGATGCAAGACGCCATGCAAAAGCGCGACCAAGAGTTGGAAGGCGCAAGGAGACAGAGATCCGAGCAACAGGCTTCAAGATCCCTTAGAGAAGAGCAGAATAGTGCATACGAGCGGTCCCTGGCTCAAGACAGAGAGAGGGCTCGCCAGAGAAAGGAAGCTGAAGCTGCCCAACAAAAGGCCGAACGTGAAGAAAGAGAACGCGCAGAGGCAAAAGAACAAAAGGTACAGAATATCTTGCAGTGGAGGAAATGGCGCTTGCACTCATTGCCGCAAGAACCTGCTCCCACTGTCAGCGATGTAGTGCGCATCAGCGTCAGAATGCCCTCAGGCGAGAGAGTGATACGCAAGTTTGGCGCTGACGCTCCGCTCGAAGAGCTATACGCGTTTGTTGAATGCTACGACATCATGCAGAACGACGAGCTGGCGTCAGGAGAGGAAACCTCTGAGCCGAGCGGCTACAGTCACGAATACGAGTTCCAGCTGGTCTCGCCTATGCCTCGCGAAGTGTACGGTCTTGATCAGGGCGGCACTCTAAAGTCTCGTGTTGGAAGAAGTGCGAATCTAATGGTGGAAAAATTGGTAGAAGATGACGACGACGACATTATTGGAGACGAAGGAGAAAAGCCGACATAGTGTGAAACGACAATACAAACGGCCACTCTCAATGTACAACAAAAGTCGACATGCATGTGATTCAGCGTTGTGTATATGCTAGATGATGGTATGTTCTCCTTCTTGGTTCTTCCTGTCCAACCTCTCCAGCTTCGTAATCATTTGTGCTTTTGTCTCTCATCCCTCAATTTCTCTAATCGCTGTAGTCGTTGCAGCTTCATTCGAGGCCTTCTTCTGCATTGTTTCCGTTACACCAACTTGGCTGGAACTCTCGCTGTCGACTTTCGTCGATTTAGCCTTCATCAAGGGCCAGTGACCACGTTGCTCCTTGTAGCGCATGGAGACGAAGGCGACGATTACTGCAATCCAGTACAAGTTGTAGGCGAGCACTGAACCGTAGGTCGCAGAATTCTGCCAGCCCAAGATTGCATTGAACAGGCCCCAGCCTGAAGTGTCGATCTCTGGATTGCAACAGTTGACGTGCCAGACGGATTTTGTAATGTCGTAAGATCCAGGGCCACTGCCAACCTCAGAAGCATCACCGCCGATGAGTTTGCTCCAGGTGTTGTTCTCAAAGAACCAGATTGCTTTGGAGAAGAGACCAGCAGCAACAAGGTAGAGAACGCAGGTCGAAACGATGAGGAACACCTGCAGAGATGCCACATTGCCACCACGGTAGATCAGGTACCCAACCAAGCAGCCAGCTCCAAGACCAGTGACAACAGCCAGAGGAAAGGATGTAGCTGGAAGCCCGAGGGAAACACCACCGATAAAGACGACAGCTTCAAGACCTTCTCTCATCACGGTGATGAAAGGAAGCATGAACATGGCGTACTTCTCGGCAAATCGCTTGAAGCGGGTGGTCGCTTTGCCCTTGTTCTGGTCCTTTTCTTCCAAAGCCTTGGCCAGCTTGACTTGCCATTTGGTTTGTAGTTTCGACACACGAAGCAGAGCGGCGCCCATGATCGAGATGATGATTGCTGCAATCAAGCCAAAGACACCTTCCCATATGTCTTCGGTCGCAGCGAAATGATCCTTGCCTTGAGTAGATGTTAGTGCTGCAAGATAATCGATGTTTCGATTCAGCTTACCGAGGCCATAGAATGCTCCGATGAAAGCACCGCCAATAATCAAACAGACTACTAGACCAAGTCCAATTCCCCACCAGACTTGAGCTCTCAATTTCTTGTAGACTGTTGGATCTTGAGGATCAAGAGTCTGCTTCAGGAATGACAGCAAGACGGAAACGATAATGCTACATTCGAGGCATTCTCTGAAGCAAATGAAGAAGACTGTGCCATGATCAGTGAAGTCCAGGGTACTTCGAAGTCATAGATAAACGCACTGGGTACAGCAAAGACATTGGCACCCATGGCTGAAATGGTGCTGTCTAGCAGAGAATTGGGATAAGATGGATTTGATCAAGATTGATTTGATCGGAATGAGAGGAGAC
>Ga0058702_10000866_pt1 | contig 11881 bp, 9 predicted proteins | sample AgamicOrSfe_FD_83781 | JGI IMG/M metagenome (GOLD analysis project Ga0058702, IMG submission 83781) | Agave microbial communities from Guanajuato, Mexico - Or.Sf.e | ecosystem: Host-associated > Plants > Phyllosphere > Phylloplane/Leaf | place: Guanajuato, Mexico | collected 2012-05-30
ATTCCCACCATTGTCATCCGCTTTCAACACATTTGCCAGCGCTTGGACTTCGGTGTCGCGAAAGGGAGCACATAGGCGTGGAAGTATGTCTGCCATGAAGGCGAAGAATTTCTCGTACGAGAAGATCCTTTGCCTGCATTGGATTCGGATGTGGTCTGGATCGAGGGCCTCTGTTAATAATGTGTGCATTGAGTTGCCAGGTTTGAGGAGCTTCAGAAGACGGGTGCGGACGTTCTCGGCGACCGCGACAGTCCAGATCTCGCCTTCTCCGGAGGAAACACCTTGTCGCATGTTCTCGCAGACTGACCGACTCAGATCACTCCGTACATCTGATTGAGGAGATACCTCAATCCTGAAGGCCGGATCCATAAGCAACTCGTGTACGACGACTCGATTCGGAGGTATGACTGAGAAGACGCTACCGAGATTGGTCTCCTCAATCGGCGATGCTAAAGTATCCTGGCCAGACAGATCAGGTATGGCCACTTCGGGAGTGCTTTCGCTTGTTGTTCCAGCTTCAGCACCGCTTCCTGGAGCGGACAGTGGGCGTGGTCGAACATCGCCTGCGGGTAGCCGCCGAGCTCTTGTCCGTCTGCTTTCACGTATAGCCTGCTTTATCAGAGTACTTGCTCTCTCTGCTCCAGCCAGCTTTTTGATCTTCGCCAGCAACATAATCTGGTTCTCGCGAATTCCGTCCCGGTAGTCGTCTGCGACTTCGCCTCGTGTGTCGTCCTGCACTGCTTGCCAGATCACGTCCAAAGCGACAAATTGATCAACCATCGTGCCAATCAAAACACTGGCATCTCGTTTCTTCCACGCCTCAAATGCTGTGATATATGTTGTATACGCTTGATGAAGCGTAGCCAGATTCTCAAGGGGGAGGGGCGTCCGTGTAGGCTGTTGCTGTAATGTTAAGGCTTCGTCGAATGCAAGCAGAGTCGCTCTGGCTGTGGTTATCAAATCATGTTCTTGTTGACCTTGGGTACTAAAGATATCACTAGGATGTCCGAGAACCATATACGCACTCAAGAAAGTGCGCACAAGACCGAGATCATCAGTGGCTCCAGTGTCCAATTGTAGCATATCCAGCGCTGCCTTTGTGCATCGAATCACGTCGTCTCTGCACAGTATATTCGTTGCGTCAACAAAGTCAGCCTGACTTATACGCTCGATGGATAGTCCAAGTTCCTGGAATTGCTCTGCACGATATACACGTCTCTTGCGTCTCCATGCTCTTTGTATCTTGACAGCAATTTCCTCCTGACTGGGGACTCGCTGCTGGTTCATCCGTGTTGGCTTAGCATCCAATAGGCCCGTCTTACTTGCCCTAGCCTTCCTTGGTGTATTCAAATACTCTTGTCGCCGTCTTTCTGCTTCTGCATGCTTCTCAGCTATTTCTGACCTAATTCTCCGTTCGTCGGCCGCACGCTTCTCTTTCATCTCCTCGACTACCTTCTTCGCGCGATTCACCTCTTCTGCGCATGTCGCAGCTACTTTGGCTATATATTGCTCCCGAGCCTGCTGTGCTGCTAACGCTTTTTCTTCTATATTCGAGGTTCGAGGGGTTGCTTTGGCAAGTGCAGCACGTAATCGAACTTGTTCAGCATGAGCTGCGCGGTCCTGGAGGCGCGCACGCCTGGTTTCTATGATTGATGCACGGCGTAGATGTTGAGCTACAGAGGTTGGCTGTCCGGCTGACCGTAGTGCTTTTGCGGAGTGGTGGGAGTGATGTGAGTGGGAGGAGGATAATGAGTTTCGTCTGGAAGATGCAGCGGAGGAGCGACGACGGTTTGTGGCGGATGGGTAGAACCGAGGGAGAAGCCTTGGAGGAGGGCCACTGGACTCGGCGGAAGGGTCAGACCATAGTATAAGATCTGAACTATCGGGGCTTGTGAGCATGTTCGAGTCCACTGGCAGTGAGGGGAGTTCATCCTCGAGTTCCTCCCCTCGAGTGGTGTTTTCGGGTGTAGTCATGGCAAAAGATGGGAACAAAGGTCCAGCGGGCGGAATTTCAGAGGAACCAAGGACGGAGAATGAGTCTGGTGGTCGCCATTGAGCTTATCAACGGATTTATGAAGACAAAGAAGGAGTTCTACCAGGTAGGCAAGGGATCGTGATATCGTGTGACGTGCTGAATGGCGGGTCGTGTGGCGGTCGCAAACTCCGTCAACCAGCCTTCAACCTCCTCCTCCCAGCTGGCACCGATAAGCTCTCGCACATGATTTCCTCACTTCGCACTTTTGACAACACATATACCCAGCTAGCCAGCGATAGCACAGTTCACGGCGAGTACACTCGTCATTGTTTCATTTCATTGTTCGTATTTCTACAGATTCCGCAAGCAGCCAGACTACCTAGCTACTTGCGCCATCATGGCTTGGCTTGAGCTCGGCGATGGACATCCTCTTTCCTCCTACTCCTGCTCCCTACTCCTTTGCTCACTTTTGCTGGTTTTGTCCGTGTCGTCGTGATATCGTACAGTGAGCACCCTCCTATCTCCCTGGAGCTCTCTGCAACATTTCGTAATATACATTTTTCTCGTCTGGCCGTGAATATATGATGCGTCATATATATATTAAATCCCGCAAATTGACCACAGCCCCATCAGCTGATCAAGGCGAACGCACCTTGGAAGTGCTCCGTCCACTCGAGGTGAAGCTGAAGACTCGTTTCAGCTGATCCATCTTCGTGGCAGGCTGGACCTGAGGAGGCGAGACTGCCATTGGCCCCAGGATCTCCTCGACACCGATGCAGATCTTAGGATCGCTGATGACGGTGGTTGTCATGTCAGCACGCTTGATCTCGGTCGGCTTCTTCTCTGAGCTATTCTGCACAATTGGAGCAGGCTCCAGAGGCGTCATGGGCATCGCCATTTGTCCCTGCGCGAAGGCGCGTCTCATCATTTCGTCGAGACATTGTTGCCACTCGACATCGATAGCAGCCCACTTCTCACGAGTCAGGTTGTAGATTTTGGTATCATAGCCAAAGAGGTTCGCAGTGCTGCCGAGATGTCCGGCGAAAGTATCGCGCGCGCGTTGACGAGCGTTCGTAACTTCGTTAATGGCATGCATGTCGCACAGCTCTGGACAGTATGGCTGAGGGAAGATGGTGAAGTCGGCATGACCTAACTGATCACTCATTGGATCCTCCTTGTCAGCGATGACTAGGGGCGGAATCTCTGATGCTGATGAGAGCAAGGTTGGGGCGCGCGAGCGTCCGAATGAAGCTGTCGACGGCTGAGTCGATAGTGGTGGCGAGGCTGGGCCGCAGAGTAGAGGTGACACTGCAATGTGGCTGTATGCTGCCACAGTGGGTGATGTCAAAGGTGACTGTACTGGTGCAACGTTCTTCAGACTCTCTAGGAGTGCTGGTAGCAGCGGTGTAGTGCTGCGAATGATGTCTTGCTCGGGCGCCTCGAACTGCTCAGATTGCGCGGGCCCGACTATAGGACGCTCATCAAAGTACGATGCATCGATGGCCGTGAACAGCTCGGTTGGTGAAGAGACCAAGTCACCATCCTCGACAATAGTTTCGATTGGCGCAGCGGCCTGGCGAGCTTCGACGGACGATATACTATTCTCCTGCGAGCGTGCTCTCATTGACTTGCGGAAAGAGTTGGCACGGCTCAAGAATTTTGGTGTTTCGCTCTTCATCTCAGGGTTCCCAGTAGATGGTGCTTTTCTTGATGAGACGCGACGCGACAACGAGGGCATGCGGCTGACCAACCGCGCAGCGAGGCTTTGGTTCGCTTCCTTGACGATAGGAGGGTCGTCGGACTTCCTGCGTTCTGGAACGTGGTCATCATTGGCCACGTAGAACTCATCGTAATATTTGTCAGTCGCGGCATAAAAGCTCGACGGGCGCACAGATCCCCAGGCAGAGTCGCCGCTGTCGCGAGCTGAATTGACTTTGGGCGAATTTGTGACCGAGTTGTTGGATGACTGGAGATGCAAATCGGCTTCTTCTTTTTCTCTTGGATCTTCTTGGACATCTGGCAGTGCCGGGAGTGACTTCTTGGCTGAGGCGAAGACATCTGATGCGTCCGGGAGGATAGGACTTGAGGCGATGGAAGAAGAAGAGTCTGAGCGACGCGTGCGATCGGAGAAGGTGAGGGAGATGGGTGAAGTGTCCGACACGAGTGAGTTCGAGGACGATCCACGAGAATGGGTTTGCGCATTCAGTTCAGTCTTTGATAGTTCTTGCGCCAGTTCGTGGTTGGCAATGCATTCCCAGTCTTGCGCCGACATCAGGCTGGGGAGATTCGAAGGTTGCATTCTGGCCATTGTCCGAGATGTGAAAGGAGATCGACAGGGAGCGTTCCTGAGTCCACTGCTACCACCGCTGCCACTACGGCAACCCACCGCACCTCGTCTGAGTGATAGTGTATATGCTTAACTCGGCGCGGATTGAAGTTTAAGCTCGTGCTGCGGCTGAGCGTGACGAAGGAAGCGAAGATCTAGGGTACGGCGCCAGGGTTTGTGAAATACGATTTCGAACGTGCTCGCTGATTTGGGTTGTGGTAATCGTTGGATGACTGTAGCGCGTGCTTTGGTGTAGTGAACGTGAGAGTCGATGGGCAAAGGAGAGAGGAAGAGAGGAAGAGATTGGAACGAAGGTGGAGGAGGAGGATGCGCTTGCTAGAAGAAGAAGTGTCGAGGGATCGCACAAAGAGCAGACACATTGGGCGGGCGGGAGCCACGAGTCAAGATTAGCCGAAGATTGTCACTAGTGGCTCCTCTACACTGATCCCATATTCTCCAGTCCCTCTAGCCCTTTATTTTTCTGCTGGCCACTAGCACCGCCATGCACACCATCCATCACACCACCACCACCACCACCACCACCAATACGCTGGATAGCCGCTCGCTATCGCAGTCTTTATCGCAGTCCCTATCGCAGTCGCTATCATTCATGCGGTCCGCCTCGACGATCGAAAGAGGCACTGGCCGCGGGAATGTGCGAAAAAGCAAGCTCGGTCGGAGGGGTATCAAAGGGAATAATATGTTGTCGGCCATGCGGTGCCTCTGAAAAGTGATGCGCACGCTCATAGCCTATAGATTTCTCCTCATGATGCACTCGTGCTCTTCTCACTGCTCAACGACGTTGCATGCATACGTCGACTTCTCTCTGCTGAAACACTCCCATATGCAATCATGCGTCACTGTGCACGCTGTGTCTCCCCACACTCAATTAAGCCATATAGCAGATGAACCTCAGGGTATCATGCGACCAGTTTGACTGTTCTATCGATTCTTCTGTCTGTGCCTGGGGATGCATCATCCTGGTCAAATCGCCTTACCAAGCTTCAGGAAAATCCAGGGCTACCTATTCTCAATTTCTCTCCTGAACACTCCAGACCTGTTGCAGATTTCCCCTATGCTACTTCCCCCTTCACTTATTAGTCAGTTTCGATCCACATGAGCAGAACCTTATGATTACTGTTACAAACCTTGGAATAAACCCGTCTGGAGTTCTAAGTATATACGGGTTCCGCAATATGATCCGGCAATTGTACAATCGTGAAGGTGCCGTTGTATGAACTCGGCTGAACACAACTAACTGCATCTGCATGTCTACGTCTTCACTTCTCTTGGTCGTGCTTGTTGGCCAGGTTTGCACGAGCTCGAGAAAAAGTACAGAGTTACAACAAAATCACGGCCGGCACTCTCCTCGATTCCGATGACACGGGCGGCAGGGAGTGTAGAAGCGTGCCTTACGATACACGAATCGTGTCCCATCTTGCTAGCTACGCTAGCTTCGCGGTTACGGTGTATCTCTCGAGCGCTTTAGTACAGGTCTCTTGTCGAATAAGACAATAACGGCGGTTCGTGCTCCGCAAGCTAACATTTTGCGCGCCGAGGCTAATGCCCTTTCACTCCTTAGCGAGCCATGGCTGCCATTTTTCAACCGCTTTGGACTCGGCCGTACTTGCAGCCTCGGGAGGAGTGCCGTAGCCACTTCTTCCACAGAGACTCGAGACTCGAGCCTCGAGCCTCACAACTCGAAATCTCGAACGCTGATATCATAAGAATAAGTCGTAATAAGTCATGATGGCTTCCGCAACTCCGCCGGCGACTGGTGGCTTGAACAAATCAGTATACTCCGAACAAATCAGGCACAAAACAGCTTCGAGGGCTGAGAGCTGAGAGGGACACGATGTGCTGTGACATGTCACTTAAGCGCTTTATCACAAATTCACAGCCTCCGAGCGCAGAAGAAGCCCACCCGTCTGTCCACTTGCCATTTGTACGGGAAATTCTTGAAACTCAGACTTTTACCGGCGGGTTCTGGCGAGTGCTGCTGGTGATGTCGCCGTGCATGGCTGGCTCAGCACTAATATGCATCAGCTACGTAGAAGTTCCAACTTCGAACGCACATAGTTGGCTCTGTGGCACCCTCCACACATGGGCCGAGTATTGAGTATAGCCAGCTCAGCTGTGTGACACACCGAGGCTGCAAATTGTTATTTCACGACTTCGCACACTTTAGAGAACGAGACAGGCTATCCGCTCCCGTGCCCATCGTGCAGCTTTCAGGCAGGAGTCGCAGGACGCATAGAGTTCAGCAACGTCGCTCTGCTCGCGTGCGAACGGGAAACAGTTTTTTCCTCATCACATTCTCGAGACCCCTGCACAGAGGCATCATCCCTGCCATCCCAGGCACTGAACCGCTTAGCTTCAGTTACACAGTATTTGCTGGGTGTGTGTACCTTTGTACTTGCTACGAACCGCCGTTCGGCCACGCTGTAAGGTAAGAAACTTTTTCCCTTCCTTCTCGTGCCTTCGATGCTTTGAGTTCTCAACGTTTACGCGAGAACGAAAGAAGTGTGACTTGTTGAGCGTTGGGGCTACGTATTCTGCTGAGCGTATGTATTGCATATGGTACTTTGTGCCTGTGTCACGTCGGCTCTTCCTTCATGATCTACATATTGAAACACCGTTTGCAAAAGACCACATGAAGTACCTCGGTAGTCACGTCGCATGCGCTGTGACGCAATTCGTCGCCATCTGTTGCAGGCATCTTACGGTGTATGCCGCACCTCCTCGGTGCCCAACGATCTAGCTCATCCACTTCCCTGTGCACTTCCCAAACTGCATGGATAATTGCAGATCTTGCCTTTGGCTATTTGCGATCTGATCAGCATGTCCCATCGTTTTCTCTATGCCAGAGCTTCTACTGTATTATCATGCTAGGCACATCCTGCTTCAGTGCGAAGCCGAAGTCCCCGATGTTTCAGGTATGCATGTCGATGCCCCTGAGCTATCGGGTTGGCCTACGAGGTTAAAAGGGTCACTGAAGCTTGATAGGCCATCACGTCACTGTCAAGCAAGTTCAAGTGCATACTAGACAGACCTTGTAGATTGCGCCTGTATGTGATTCCGGGAGGAGGAGAAAGAAGACTACAGGACTCATCGTCTGTGCTCCTGCTCTCACAGATTCCAGCTGTGAACGAGCTTTTTGACATTGGACAGGTAGGAGACTCTGATACGTCTCAGTGGCATACTAATGTGTCACAATGACTACTATTCGTCTCATAAGGTCCCTTGCCCAGCCTCTCTCTGGTGCAGCAGACTGCTACGGGATCGGGAGTGCCTTCATGCTTGGCCGCCAGAGCCACGGAATCGAACAATAGTCTCTCGTTGCCTTCCAGCATGTATGTTGCATAGGTGGTGCACAAACAAGCACTGGAGGCAATCCGTGAAGACGGAGATATCTCCGATAGATAAGCCTTTTTTGTTTTTCTGAGTCAATGGAAATCAGGCACAGACATCAGACTATCCTTACCTAGACATTGCTTGCGTTGCTCAGCACCATCCGATGGACCTACTAGCCGCAGCACCTGACTACCTCACTACGCAAGAAGCCCTGTCTGGAGTGTTTGGTTCTATCTCACTCGCATCCTGGATCGTTGTTCTCGTGCGTGCCGTGATCCTCCATGTGCTCTTAGTCATATCTTCTAACAAGACTCCCTAGGTACCACAACTCTTCCAAAACTACCGCACGCAAAGTGCTGAAGCAATATCAATACCGTTCCTCTGCATCTGGTTCGTCGGAGATGTGTGCAACCTCATCGGCGCCATTTGGGCTCAACTAGTGCCTACAGTCATTGCACTTGCAATCTACTTCTGTATAGCGGATGCTGTGCTGATAGTACAATGTCTTTACTATAATTACAAGAACCGGAAACAACTTGGCAAGGATGGTTCCGCATCAGCAGTCGTGGATAGCAATGAGGATGAAGACGATGAGCAACAGCCATTGTTGACAAGGACGCGCAGCGGAGCTAGTGATTCTAACCTTGGACTACCTGGGAGTCAACGCCGCAAGAGCAGTGCCGCCAGCCGTGGGCGAGCTGATCGCGAGAATGCTGCGGGATTGGCCAAGATTGACGAGGAAGAGGAGGCGGATGAGGGCAGCATGAGGGCGATCATGAAGAACTTGGGAAGTATCCTGGTCATCTGCGCGATAGGCACTGCTGTATGGGCGATATGTTGGAAAGCCTCGGTTTGGCGACCAGTGCCGGCACCTCGTGAAGGAGATGCTACAGAAGGTCAACATGACACACCTCTTGGGGCAGAAATTCTTGGCTATGCAAGCGCTGTGTTCTACCTAGGGGCGCGGATACCGCAAATCGTCAAAAACTGGCGGGAGAAGAGTTGCGAAGGGTTGAGCTTGCTGTTCTTCCTTTTGTCGATGCTTGGAAACTTGACCTATGGCGCGGGCGTAAGTCATGCTCTGGAACGATTGAAGCGGACTCGTCACTGATCCCTCTTCAGATTCTATTCCACAGTCTCGATCGTCAGTATTTACTGACCAACCTGCCGTGGTTGATTGGCAGCCTGGGAACGATGGGAGAGGACATTACGATATACCTGCAGTTCTACATGTACAAGTCATGACCTGGACTGTCTCAATGAACTCTCAATTTGTACAGAACTCTTGTTGCGAGATGTGGCTGCCACCTATGATCAGAATCATGATCAAACTGCTATGCGAAGTGTTCTCGCTGGCTTCGTAGCTGGTGCTTTAGTGCCAAGATATGCTCACCAGTTTCCGTAAACGTCAAAAGTCACATGCAATCCGATTTGCGCCGAATTGTGAAGCTTCACAACAAGAATCAACAGCTCAAGCACCCTCCATCTCATCTCTCTTCGTCCCTATCACAGACCAACCTACACATCCTCCATCATGTCTCTCTACCAGGAACTCAAGACCGAGACCAAAGGTGCCGTTGACCGTGTCGAGTCCGCCTTCAGCCGTGGCGCCTCGAAAGTAGAGAATGCTGCGTCAAACGCAACACACCGTGTCGAGAACTTCTTCACCGCGCCTCTCCCAGCGTACTCCGACATCGCGAAGAGCTCCAACGACGTATGTGCCCGTAGATCTGAAGTGTGGATTGCGCTAATGGATGTACAAAGCTTCTTGCAAAGGACTTCTACCACGTTGCTGGCATGTTTTTTGCGCGTCATGATCCGAAAGAGCTGGACTAATGCATCCGACTGCAGCCGCGAACCTCGAAATCAAGTCCAAGGCCCCCAATGGCGTCAACTACACCGTCAAGGGCAAGAGCGCACATGACAAGCCATTAGTCGGCTCTGTAAGCATTTTCTGGCGCAGCATGCAATGGAACGTTGCTAAACTCTGTTCTACAGCTCGAGGGCAAATACACCGACAGGCCTTCCGGTATATCTTCCCTTACATTAGCACGTCGGTTGCGATTGGGGACAGCCGAGAATCCTAATCTCTTGTTCTATGCTGTCTCCTTCATCCCGAAGCGGTCAATGTCAATGTCAAACAAAACATCAAAACATGTAACGTCACCCTCCACCGTACAGGCGCTGATGGCATATTCTCGCGCAGGAATCACTGGTACCCTTAGCTGGTCCACCCTCAACGTGCTCGATGCCAAGCTTGAGCTCGACAACAACATCGCCAAGGGCCTCAAGGCCGAGGCCTTGACCACGTTCAAGCCCGACACCCAGGCCACCGGTGCCAAGCTCAACCTCTACTTCAAGCAGCCATCATTCCACCTCCGCGCTTTCACCGACCTCCTCAAGGGTCCGACTGCCACCATTGACGCCGTCATCGGCCACGAGGGCTTTGTCGTCGGTGGTGAGGCTGGTTACGATGTTCAGAAGGCCGCAGTCACCCGGTACTCCGCCGCCATCGGCTACCAGCACCGTGTGCATAACGCTGCCATCACTGCCACCAACAACCTCAGCATCTTCTCCGCGAGCTACTACAACAAGGTCAACGACTCCGTCGAGGTCGGTGCCAGAGCTGCATGGGACTCCAAGAGCAGCAGCACCGTCGGCATGGAGGTCGCTGCCAAGTACCGCATTGACCCTCTGTCCTTTGCTAAGGTTAGTAACTTCGATTCGTCATGCTGCACTCGAATTTGACTATTAACACGATCGGAAATAGGCCAAGATCGATGACAGGGGTATGGCCGCTCTTGCCTACAACCTCGCTGTCAGACCGGGCGTCACTTTCGGCATTGGCGCATCCTTCGACACCCAGAAGCTCAACGAGTCGACGCACAAGGTCGGCATGCACCTCGCTTTCGAGGGCTAGATTTTTCTCCTTGTACATGAATAGAATTCTGCAGAATTGACCTCGTTTATGGCTTTGCTGATTCACCTTTGTCGGCAATGATTTCGTGCGCGCATATGTGTTGTGAGCTGAAGAAATGACTTACTGAATGTGCCTGTGATCAATGTTGTTACGGTACTCTACACGACTTTTGTCCCTTGACTTTTTTTGGGGCAAACTATTTCGGGATTATGAGGACATTGACATGGAGAAAACGAGATACTAAGGAATACCGCTCATAGATCTCCACGGTACTCTTTACGACTTTTATCTTTGACCTTTTGACCCTAAGAATACTTCCATCTGATGCAGACGACGAGCCGGAGAGAACGAAGTATTAAGATCTCAACCTACCTTAGACAGATCGTCGACGGCACTCTTTACGAGTTTTGTGCTTTGACCTCTTTTCTATGAAAGTACTTCTTTCCCACGAAGACTTCGAGGCGGATAGAACGAAGTATCAAAATCAGACCTAGATGAATTACCAGTGGCACTCTCCACGACGTTCTTATTTTTGACCTTTTTTAGTAAAAGTACTTCCGTCTCAGTAAGAGAGCGGGAGATGGAGAGACTAAGCTGCGGACACTATCAAGATGGCACTCTCCACGACATTTACCCTTTGATCTTTCCTTGCGAAGTACCTTTGGTTTGCGATGGTCTGATCTGGAGTTGGCAACACTTCGATATGGTCTACCAATGGTGTCTAAGTACTCTATAGCGCGCTAGGCATTTGACCTCAAAAGCAGATGCAATTCGAGTTCTGCCACTCCACCGCGGACCGTAGCCCCTCCAGGATGCCTGCCTCGCCCTCGCCGTATCTCTTCACGATCAGACCGCAATCTCCGTCTCGTCCTTGCTCGCATGGTCATAACGTGCCGAGTGCACACCAATAGCCCTAGATATAGGGTTAGCTTCACGGCTGCCTCCACCTCACAACGGCCGAACTTACCTTCCACTCGGATCCGTCTGCTTACTCCACGTCGGCGTCCACCGCATGACGGTGCTCGCGCAATACGGCGGAAAGTGCTCGTCAAACATACACCTATACCAATACGCCTCCTTCGTATCTGGGACATCGCTGCCCCACTCCTTCTTCGGGTTCTTCATCTGCTCGTCGCTGATCATCTTCTCCGCCGTGTCCTTGAGAGCGTCAATCCAGCCATATCCGACACCGTCGCTGAACTGCTCCTTCTGGCGCCACAGAATGTTGTCGGGGAGGTAGGGGTCCTCGGGGGTGTTGAACGCTTCGCGGAGGATGTACTTCTCGATGCGCTTGTCTGTGATGAGC
>Ga0058702_10000869_pt1 | contig 11871 bp, 13 predicted proteins | sample AgamicOrSfe_FD_83781 | JGI IMG/M metagenome (GOLD analysis project Ga0058702, IMG submission 83781) | Agave microbial communities from Guanajuato, Mexico - Or.Sf.e | ecosystem: Host-associated > Plants > Phyllosphere > Phylloplane/Leaf | place: Guanajuato, Mexico | collected 2012-05-30
CAGCAGATGTTGGGGAAGAGCATACCAGGGATGTACATGTCTGGACTATTGATGTCTTCGCGAGGAGGAAGGTAGTAGCCTTCCTGGCCATTCGGCGACGTTGTCTGTTTCCGCGACCATGGCTTGTGACGCCAGGGGAAGAGGACGAGATATAGCTTGTTGAGGACGTAGAAGTTTGTGACGTTAAAGTAGTGCTTTAGTGCCGAGACGTTGACATATCGATTGAACTGTATTGCCTGATCAGCGTCTTCCTTTCATCTCTGCCCGGCATCTGATCCTTACGTTTTGTTCCACATAATCCTGTCCTGCATTCACTGCGCTTTTGCCTAGCTGGAAGCCCATCTGTGCTGTTTGGTCGTTCATGAAGCCACCAAATGCAGGATGTACATTAAATCCGTCCGCCCCTTGTTGCTGTTGCTGCTGCGGCTGTGCTCCATATCCGTATCCATTTTGCGATAGACCTTGAGACATTTGTGGCGGAGGTGGTGAACGTAGTTGTGGTACCGTCGATACATGTTGCGGTACTGGATGATGTAGAGGAGGTGATTGGGCGGGCGCGGCAATAGGGTAGCCTGAACGCTGCATGATGCGTATAGTATGTTTGTGCTCGCAGTGATAGGACTGTTGTCGCGTGGTGGCCAGAGTTGAGTATCTGATAAGGTAGCCGAGTGAGATGTTTCGAGAATAAAGTCAACAGAATGTATGACAACCAAAACAATTAGGGGCACGTTTCACAAATCGCCTCGTAAGGCGGACAGGTCCACCTCTGTTTCATGCAGGACGAAGCTTTTGGGCTTCAATATTGGTCATGCTCGAGAGGTACAAGCAAGCGCTGCGTCGATATCTAACAGCCTCCGCAACAGACGCTACGTGCACGAATACATGCTGTCAACAAACGAAATACTGCAGAACGGGACAAGCAGAACCAGACAAACCTCGTGATACGATGCACAAAGATGCATGAGCATGCCACACACCCCTATCTCGGAAGTAACGTGGAACACTAACAGAATCTCTACATGTATGATTCGTCGCTGGGTGTGAACAATATGCAACCAATACCTAGTAGGCCTATGCATAACCTTAGGTGAACTCCGTCCCCCCGTTCCTATTCACAAAAACATTCTGCCTCGCCGCCTCCGTCATCATCCGCTCCTTCCGCCTCTGCTGCCTCGCCGCATCATGCCTCGCCGTTTCCGCCGCCAGCATACTCGGACTACTCATCTGTGCATACACATCCAGTGGCCTCCGCGAAGTGTGGGCCGGCGTTGCGTAAGCTGGCGATATATGAGCCACGACGGGAGGGCCAGCAGCCGCCACAGGAGACGCAGTCGGCACCCGCTGCGGGGAGGGAAGATGATAGACCGTGGCCGGTCCCATGGGCCGCGGACTGCTTTGACCTGTCACTCGTACTGGACTTGCGATGGGGTCGATCCTTGAGTGTGCATGGGCGCGGTTGCGTTCGATGGCGGCTTCCTCGGGACTGAGGCGGCGGACATGGACGTGGTTGAGGGATTGGCGGACGTGGAGGGCTACGCCGGGATTGGCATCGGTGCTGAGGGAGGAGTTGCTGTGACGAGAAGGAGACTCCGTCAGGTGCGTGGAGGCGATATTAGAGTGTGTGTTTTCGGAGGCGGTGTCGAGGTTGAAAGCTACACGAGACGTATTGCGTCGAGAGTTTCGTGGAGGATCTCGTGGGGGACCTAGGGAAGGATTTCGTGGTGGACCCTGTGCAGGATCTCGTAGAGGACTGTTTCTCGGGTTGAATTCTGCAGCGGCTGTATTTGTCTGGACTGCAGGTTGAGGTGACGCTCGTGGGTATGCAAAGTCCTGTTGATGCACCGGAGGCTCAGGAGGTTGGGCAGTCACTGCCGAAGGATTGAAGGTTGGCGGACGAGCTTGTTCTCCGATAGCTGAGTTTGGCCCATACAACCTTTCACCATGCGTGTTATTTCTGATTGGACTTTCCTGAACGTTAGGAATACTAGCCCCAGGGTGATTCTGATGAGGTTGAACAAGTGGCTGGTGCTCATTATCTTGCAGTCTTTGGTCAAAATTATGCTGCCTCCCTGATCCAGCATCAAGCTCATGTTCGCGTCCACTTTGTCGTCGACGTTCCAGCACTGCAGCTATCCCGGTGGCTGCCAGAATCTTCCCAAAGAATCCCGATGAGCGCTTTTGACTTGCTTCTGACTCATTGTAACCCGCAGGATATTGTGCCTCTTGCCGTCTGTTGTGTTGATTTGCTTGAGCAGCTTGAAACTGGCCTCCTGCCTCCGAACGAGCTTGAGCCCCATCATACTGTGCATCTTGTCTTCTGTATTGTTGGTTTGTTTGCGCAGCTCCATACTGTGCCTCTTGTCTTCCATTCTGTTGATTCGCTTGCGCCGTGTCTGTATACGCCGTGTTCGTGGTATTATTCACTCCGTTCTGTCGATCCCTAGCAGCGGCCGCAGCTTGTGCAGCCTCCATGGCTTCCACTCGTGTCCAATCATCATTCTGCTGTGGTATGCGGCCCTCTTCAGCTTGAGCAAATGCCAGCTCACTTTGTGTCATTGGTCGTTGTCCTTGATTGGCTGTGCCCGGTCGTCCTCGAGATCCTTGTTGCTGGTACACACTCGTAGTTGTGTAATCTGATACTTCACTATGATTGTGTCTCGGATCCACAAACCTCCTGAAGCCCTCAAACACACCCACACCAGCAGCAGTGCCAAATAATATGTTCCTCCAAGAGCGGTTTTGTCGAGATTTCTCTTTGCTGATATACGATTGGTCATCGTATGAGATTCTCGATTGAGCCACTCCTCCTGCTGGTGGAACATCGTATGGGTTCTGCTTCTGAAGTTTCCGACTTCCCGAGAATCTTCTTCTCAATGCTGCAAGTCCAGCTCCTCCCATAGCCGACGCCAGAAAGTCATCTTGTCCACTACGCGCAGGAAATTGTTGTGAATTGCCTCCGTTGATGTGCATTTGCGACGCTGTCAAAATACTGCTTGCCTCATCATAGTCATACGAAGCACGCTTGTTGCGACGATAGCTCAAAATAAAGTAGAGTAATACAAGTGCAGCAACAGCCAATGCATAGAGAACGAAAAGGTACACTGGGGAGCCATATAGCGTCAGACCAATCGGTATTTGCGCAATGGCCAGAAGTGCGATTGCTCGACCAAGCCACTGATGTAGCTATTCAAGATCAGTGAAGGTCATGCTCCGGGTAGTCACGTCACCCACCATTAGCTTGATTGGCAGATAGAACCTCTGCTTCCCCTTCTCGATCCTATGTATCAAAGCTCCTCCGATAGCTTGAATGAGCACCAGCACATATATCGCGACTCCAATGCCATGATGTGGATTTGTCAGACTCCGTGACGGACCAACTGCAAAGTAGCCCAGGACGAAGACGACAGTCGACAGTATGACAGTCAATATCTGCAGATATATGTGCAAACGCAGTGCCAGTCTTGGATTACGGTAGTAGAAGCTGGCTATCAGTATTGCCGCAGGGACCACGACGAGAAATGTGATCGCTGCCATGACGCTATGCCCGATGATGAGTGTATGGTACTCTGAGACTGTGGCGAAGCGATTGCCCATGCCTACCGCAAGCCATTAGTCTTGTTTCCCGAGTAAAATAGCATCGCGCTCCTACCATTATATCTCATCGTATCAAAGTTGAGGCCCTGGATGTTCGGCAGAAGGAAGTCGTCTTTCGTGGAATCCCACGTTCCATCTCCAACATGCAGAGTCTGAGAGTTGTATGTGGCGCCTCCAGCGGGCGAAAGCTGATCTAATGCCATCTTGAATGTATGTACTGTATAGGAATGTACTTGAAATGTTTCGTGTAATCGTGAGAAGTTCTTTTGGACGTAAGGGTATCTGTTCGTGAAAGTCGTGAAGTCGTCAGGCGCGCGATGTGCTTGGGAAGGGAGTCTTCCTCAGTAAGCTGTCAGAGATGCTATGGCGCAGGGTTTAATCGTGATTGTTAGGCGCATAATGGGCTTGCGCGCTTCGAGGCTGGTGTTGCTTTCCAGTCCTCCAGGCCTTCTAAAAAGTAGGGCAGAGGCTTGAAATTAGCTAGATCCGTGCTGCCTTGCAAGCTTGGAAACGTACAAAGCTGAAGCTGTGCACTGTGTGATGTGCTTAAAATCGAGCTTGGACATGTTGACGTCGCCAAGGGCAACTTGCTCCTCGACTCGGCACAGACTCCGACACATTTCATGAACGACTCACGACGACCAGGTTGACTACTTTCGGCAGGAATAACAGGGACTGGGCAGGCATTGGGATTGTGATCATGATTGCAGTGGTGGAAGAAGCTCAGGCTCGAGCTTCGGTGCAAGAGATATGCTGCTGCACGGGCGATGGCAGGAGCATTTGCTACCAGACTTTGACGACTGGCGAGCGCGTGCACTGTTGCTCTCTCGACGACAGTAATCTCCGCGAATGTGATATTGGAGTTGTTAATGTTGGTATCTCATCGTGGTCAAGTAGTCAAGCTAGAAGTAAGAGCACTGGCCAAGATCTGCCAATAGCAACAAGAGCACCCAGGAATGCAATACATCCTTCTTCCCTGACTTGCATTACTCCTCCCCTCCACCACTCCCCTACAAGAAACACCCTCAAACCCATCCCACCATGCCCGCCTTCAATAGCGTCCGAGGCACAGAAGACTACCTAACCAGCCGCGCCGCAAACCCGCGCACCGGCCTCATCAGCCCCAGCGTCTACGCCCCGACGCCTGGCCTCGACGACATAGCCAGCAGTACCCCACGCACGCCTGGCGAAGCACTAGCCCTCCGCGGCGACTTCGCCAAGAGCCCAGATCGCGATGAGCGACGACCGTCGGGGGCGGAGATGCTGAATGAGTATTTTGGATTGGGAAAGAAGACGAAGAAGTTTCCGGTGTTGAAACGAAGGGACGCGGGCGCGGTTGTGAAGGCGGGGGATGGGATTGGGCAGAGTGCGCCGAGTACGCCGGCGAGCTCGAGACCGAGTACACCGCAAGCACCGGCCAGTCCGAAGTCGACTTCAAGTGGGCTGGCGTCGAGACCGCGATCACCACTAGTGCCTGCGAGTGCGAGATCGAATGCAAGGGATACGGCGTCGGAATTTGGCACGCCACAAATACCGGCGAGCTCAAAAGCTAGTGTCAATCTGTCGACTCCGACATCACGTATCTCACAAGTACTGGCTAGCCCGAAGTCGACACCTTTCAGCGACACAGCCTCGATTCTATCTTCTGAGGAAGACTTTATGGTGAAGAGTCCGGATCCTCGTCTACCTGCCAAGAAAGATAATGTCCCAGCACAAAGGGAGCGAATGCAAGTCCCAATCGCTCCTCTACCTCAGCGTTCGGGTACTCTCGTACGGGTAGCAGCATACTGGTCAGAAGTGAAGCAGGCCCTGCAGTCTACTCAGTCCATCTCAACACCAACAAGGCTGCAAGGCAGTCCAAGACTAGGCAGCGTTGATGATCCTTGGAGTCCAGTTTCCGCAGTCTCTCCCATGACGAAAGTGCCCATTAGAGGCGCAGAAAATCTGTTACAAACCAACAGAAACAGCCCGCTAAGCAGTGAAGGAGGCGCCACAACGGGATCCGAAACACGAAGGACAAAACTTTCACAACTTCCGTCCATCCGTCTGGTTCATCCCACTCTGGCCAGTCGTAGCGGTATCGATCGAAGAGCAGAGCGAGTAGTAGAGCTGGACGAGTTGATGAAGCAGGAGCAGGACCAGAATATACAGCTCTTCGAGCAATCGACCATAATCGCAGCACTTTCCTGGATATCCCGGACGATCACGTTCCTACTCCAGCTCCTGCTCGGTCCAATTCGTCTCAATGGTACTGCTGCCTCTGGTGGTGTCCTGGAAGGTATCGTTGCCCTCGCACGACTACTCATATTGGCATACCTTGCCTATTGTTCTTGGCTGGTGTTGGGATTGGTGGCGGATGTTATTCGAGCTTTGTGCTGGCCCTTCCGCATCGTTGCCAGATTTGTGGAGTGGTCATTGAATGGCTCTTGACAGGTCTGCATAGGCTGCCTCGAGGCACTACTTGTCGTATTTGCTTCAAGAACCAAGTATACTGCTCGAAAGAGTTGCAAAGCTCGTAATATCGCTGGAGCAGCCAGAATGAATGAATAACCAGTGGTGACTCTGTTTTCCTCAGGATAGCATCACCCGTAATCATGATTCGGCATCCGCTAGATCATCGGCATCGATCTGAGCATACTCCAGCCATTTGCCACTGACAGCCTTCTTGTAACTCCTCACAGCACCGTCGTCCCCTGTCGTGACAAGTAGATCGCCTGATGGTGTGTTAGCGATTTCACCGACTACATCCACAGTCGTCGTACCTGCATGCGAGAACACTACTCGCCACACCCCTCCTTTGCCTTGATGACCATCCAAAACCGACACCAATTTCGCAACCTGCCTAACCCTCCCCGGCGCCTCCTCATCTTCCTCCTGCACAATCTGCATCCTCGCCGCACTCGCAAACCCCGCACTGATACCCGACTCACGCGTCGTGCTATTCGTGCTTGGTCTCGAGGAATCCTGCATTGCGCTCTTCAGCCTCTGCGAGGCAGGTCTGTCATCTGTTCCTGGTGGTGTACGTAGTTCATAGATCCTCACAAGACCGTCTTTGCTAGCAGTTGCGAGCACGTCGTATCCTCTCATCGACCCGTTCGCCCACGCCACGTCCCTAACCAGGTCGCGCGCGCCGGTGAGCTCGGCAGCGAGGTATAATTTGCGATCACTATCTGTTCTATATATCTTCACAGTCTCCATCGCCGCGACCGCCAATGAAAGTGCCTTGTAATCCAGTCCCTGTGCCACCGCCTCCCAACACGGCAATTTCTCCCTATGAAAAGCCACCTTGAAACTCGCCTCGTTCATGCGACTCGGCGGCTCCCTGCACACGCTAAACCGCGTCCACTCGGTCCACTCCGAGCTCAGCATGTCGTGGTCCTTGGGTTCCATGATGCTGAGTTCGCCGTCGCGTGTGATGAGCGCGAGGTAGGTCTCCGTGTTGATGTTTTTGAAGTCGATGGATGCCCATGGGAGGTGGGATTTGGTGGCGAGGGGGCCCATGATTTGTTTGAAGCGCCGCCCTGAGTTGCGGGGCTGGGAGACGTCTTCGGACCAGAGCTTGAAGAGGCCGTCTTCGCCGATGGAGCCGAGGATGGAGCCGACAAAGGGGCCGTTCCATTTCACCTGTTGCTGTTAGTCCTCGATGCATTGAATCGAGTGTTGGTCGTGCGGCCTCTCTTAGACGTATCACCCAAAGTTATCAAAGGATTCTGGACATACATCGGTGATTTCAGCGTCGTGCGCTTTCCAAGAATCTATCAGCTTCCAATCATCCCCAGTCTTGTCCCAGACCTTCAGCCTGTGGTCGGCAGCTGCGGTGACCAGGCGATTGCCATAGAAGTTGTAGTCTGCTGCGAGGACCAGGTCGTGATGACCGTGGTTGAACGTCTGGAAAAGCTCGTCCGAGTCCATGTCAGATAAGGACTAAAGGACGCGAGTTATGTAGGCACGTCACTCGGTTTCGAACGTGTTTGAGATAAGTAACCTAATCGAACGAGGAGATTGGGTTATGTCAATAGTGGCAGCAGGGTAACAGAACTTGCATAACGCGGCGAACTCAAGGATGATACTCTAGTCCAGCTAATCTTTAGATCATCAGGAAACGAATTTCTATGAAGCGTCGTCTCTAAAGTAATCTTGTCTTCATCTAATCATCATTATCCCATCCTGCATTCGGAGCCGCCGGCTTCGGTCCGCCCGCCTGTCTCGCCACAATGATCTGATCCACACTCAACACCGTTCGTGCTGCATCGGTCGCGAGCTTGATTGCGCTCTCCTTTGTGTTTAGCAGATCCAAGATGCCCTCCTCAGCAGCGTCTAAGGTGCCTGTACCGTCGTCATTCTCCACGTCAACGCCTGTTGACCACTTCTTCTTGTCCTTCTTTGCATGCGCTGAGTACAATCGTGAGACAATCTCCGTCGCATCCAGCCCGGCGCTCTCAGCTAGTGTTCGCGGGATGACCTCGAATGCCTCTGCGTACTTCTTGATGGCGTATTGTGATAAGCCAGGTGTCTTTTCGCCGAATGCAGAGATTCTTTCTGCCAGTTGCATCTCAGTGGCACCTGCGCCAGGGACAAGCCGTGCATCTCTAGTGATTGCTTTCACAACGTTGACGCCGTCATCCACTGCACGTTCGACATCGTCTAAGTGGTTTTGTGTGGCACCACGAAGGACGATTGTTGCTGTTCTCGTGACGTCGTTCTCCTGTCTGAAAACTGTAACACGGTCGCCACCAATCTCCAGTGTCTCGACGATATCAATAGACCCCATCTCATCAGGCATTGGCGCTCCAAGACGTGCAAGTGGTGTTGCACCGACCACTCTGCACAATCGTCGAAGCTCAAACTTTGACAGAACCTTGATCACGAGGATGCCATATCGGTTGAGGTAATGCATGGCAAGCTCTCCGACCGTCGTGCCAGCCACGACAACACGCAAACCCGAATCGTGAAGCTCCTTGACAATCTGCTCCAATTGCGATTCCTCACCCTTTGTGAAGTCTAGCATCTCCTTGGCGTTGTGTAGTAAGACCGTCCCTTTTGTTTCCGTCTGGCTGATGTCGATTGGACAAGAGTAGACTCCGACCTTTGCTCGCGACGCCTTCTTGACTGTTCCATCTGGTTCCCGACCGAAGACCATTCCTTTCACAACTCTGCTCTGCTCCATAGCTCCGCCCATGATCTTCACCACACGAATGTTGTCGACGTTGAAGTTGTAAGCATTTTTCGGCAGCACAGCAAGAACGGCTTCCGCTACCAGGTCGGCAAGGAAGTCCTCATTGCCTGCTTGCTTGGCAGCCACTACTGTTCTGATAGCTTTTGCAAGCTCTCCCTGCGCTCGAATGTCCCCGACCTTGTCAATTTCCAGCTCTAGCACGTCATCAGTAAGGGTGCCCGTTTCCCTACCAAGCCTAATTTCACCCACCTGCCAAAGCCTGTAGTGCGAATGTCTGTGCCCGTTCGTAACCTTGTGTGATGTCGCTCGTCTTCAAGCCCATTCGCAACAACTCCTCAGCCTTCTTAAGCAGCTCGCCAGCGAGCACGATGACCATGTTCGTCGCATCACCCATCTCCGACTCCTGCTGTTGGCATCCCATGACCAGAATCTTTGCGGCAGGGTGGACGACATCCAGTTCACGTAATATCGTTGCGGCATCAGAGGTAAGGATTATTTTCTGGAGGTGGTTGATGACAATCTTGTTGCGACCATACGGGCCCAGCGACGTCTGTACGGTCTGTGCGATCGTTCGGCAAGCATCGATGTTGCGTATGACTGCTCCATCTTCTGCATCGTAGCTGGAGAAAATGTTAGGCTCTGCCTGATGCTGGTTGGGGAGTCATTCGTAGGTGAGCGAAGCAGGACGACATACTTTTGATAGCCCTGCTTGAACAGGCCAGCGTTGGGTGCGTTTGGTATCGAGAGTGACATGATGCTGCTTGATGATGCGCTGTGCTAGCTGTCTCGCATATTTACAGAAAGAACAAGACGCGTGCCTGATAATTCGTAGCACGTGCGCGGCTTGACAGCGTTGTTCCAAAACTGCTAAATTGGCCACATTCACCTCCACCTTCACCTCCATCTGACCTCGGAGCGTCCAGGGCTGAAACATGAGGTCACTTGCTCGTTATCCTCCTATATGACCTACGGTTCCTCACTGCGCTGCCATTGGATGCGTAATATAAAATCTCAAAACACATTGACAATCGTACAATCCCGTTCTGTCAATCAACAGTGAAAGCCTTGACAAGTGTTGGTGCAATCAAGTCTGAAACATGTCGAATCTCCGCTTTGGGAATATGAGAACCATCTATGCGACATCTGCTCGAGCATGGACGAATAGCTTCAGATCCCGCCCTAGCGCCGACTTCACCCAGCCCGTGTGGGCTCGTCACCTGAAACCTCAAGCCCGTCACCTCCACCCTTCGCCTCCACGTCCACAATACTACAGCCGTTACCAGCAATTCGCTCCCGTCCGCCGAGCTGTAGGGTCAGGCTTTCGAAGATGGAGAGCGCGACCCACCTTCTACTACGAAGCGGGCGGGATCGCCAGCGTGGGTGTCGCGGCCTACGCCTACAACATCGAAGAGGTCCCCGTCTCTGGCCGAAGGCGCTTCAATGTGGTCAATCAGGCATGGGAGCATCAACTGGGAGAGCAACAGTATCAGCAGGTACTCCAGCAGTTTCATGGGAAGATCCTGTCGGATAATGATTCGAGATCGCGGCAGGTGCAGAGGGTGCTGGAGAGACTGATCCCGAATTCAGGACTGCCCGACGACTATGACTGGAAAGTCCATGTGATTGACTCGGAAGAAACGAATGCCTTTGTGATTCCTGGAGGAAAGGTATTTGTCTTCACGGGCATCTTGCCGATCTGTGATGGTGATGACGGATTGGCTGCTGTTCTCGGACACGAAATTGGCCACAATTTGGCGAGACATATTGCAGAGCAGATGAGTCGCAATATCTTTCTCGTTGGTATCGCCACCATTGGTGAATTAGCCGTTGGTATCCCCGATGTCATCTCAAGACAGCTCATGGGATTGGCATATGAGTTACCAAGAAGTAGAGCTCAAGAGGTATGAAGCTCGAAATCCAAATGCTGACGCAGAAGCGCCTGACTGACTCAATCGAAAGTCCGAAGCTGATTACATCGGCCTCATGATGATGGCCAGAAGCTGCTTCAACCCCGAAGCAGCCGTTCATCTTTGGGAGCGCATGCAGGTTGTAGAAGAGACGCACCAGGCGCCACCGGAACTTCTATCAACACATCCAGCCTCCGCTCACAGGCAAGAACGACTTCAGGCGCTTATGCCTAAAGCGCAGGAAGCAGCTTCAGAGTCAGGCTGCGGCAGAGTAACAAGCTATAGTAAGTTGGCACACGATACATGAATTCCAAATCATGACTAATCAGCCTGCCTCAACAGTCAGCGATTTCACGCGTAAAATGAAGGACGACTTTTCGTTCCAGGATTGATCTGGACATCAATGAATCATGAGCACTGCACAGACGACTCTCTTGCTTCATCGTAAGTCATAGCCTACCATCCTCTCTCGAGAGTCCCTTCTTGGCCATGAGTTCACGTTGTTATACATGTGAGGTCTTGAGCATCTCGTTTACGCGCTCCAGCCATGCCGGGCACTCAAAGTCTCCCACTCGACTTTGGGGTGCGCTTGGTAAAGTACTCTTCAAGGCTCATATACATGCAAAAATTTCAGATGGTTATGTATGGGATAGCTTTCCTCACGACATCGACAAAAGGGCCACGATGAATCTACGGTGTGGGAAAAGTTCGTTGGTGAGAGAGATGCATTTCTGTGACATATTTCATACAAGATTATCTAAATGCATACCCTTGATCCTTGGGCGCACATGAGCAAGCAGAATACCCATTCCTAGGAATAGCATGTTGAAGGATAGCATAGTCCTCTCCCTCTTCCCTCTCCCTCTCCCTCCAAAGGCGCCAACCCCCAACACACGTGGCGACACTCGTCGTGCCCAATGACGACCATACCCCACGGGCCCTCGCGGAGGATCCGGACGACTGGATTGAGATTGAGAATTATGCGGCGGAAGCATCGGGATGTTTCAGTGCTGGTGCTGGCATCACTGGACGCTGCAAGCTTCAGCTATGGCACCACTACAACTCCAACGCTTGTCCTGCGTCCTCGTCCTCGCTGCGCATGTGCCCGTGCCGTGGATGCAAGTACAGCTGTCTACATGGCTCATGATGTTCATGATGTGGAAAGCGGTTAGTTCGGCGCTAGGGTGGGGGAGG